>OLQK01002029.1_pt1 | contig 11606 bp, 7 predicted proteins | sample 1672501 | NCBI WGS metagenome assembly OLQK01 (sample SAMEA3136693, study PRJEB25190) | human gut metagenome | biome: human gut; feature: human-associated habitat; material: faeces | place: Austria | collected 2013 | reverse complement strand
CGGCCAGCGGGATGTTGATGCCTCCGTTGGCGTTGACGGCCCCCGCCGCCGTCAGACCTCCGGGAATCGTCATGTTGCCTGCATCATCTACTTGAGGTATGGCCGCCAGAGCATTAGCCGCCGCCGTCGCGGAATTGGCCGCGCTGGTGGCGGAGGTCGTGGCATTAGTCGCCGCCGTATTGATACGCCGCTCCGCCTGGTCAATGTCATCTTTGGCGGTTTCGGCGCGCTGGACAAGGGGTTCAATCGTCTCTTTCGCTTCCGTCTGCGCTGTCTGGACGGCTTGAACAGCGGTACTTTGCGCGCTGGCTATATTCTGCTGCGCGGTCTGTGAGGCACGACCTACGGCAAGCACGGCCGCCGCTTGCTTGTCCTGTATGGCAGTAACAGCCTCATTCCTGGCTTCAATAATCTGCTGCTTCCCGTCGCTGACCGTTTCCGGCCAGGTGGTAGCCAACGACTCCACATCCGTTTTCGCGTCATTGGCACTCTTAGCGTCACGGGCTGCGCTAGTCGCGGATGTGCCGGCAGCGGACGCGGAATCGGCGGCAGCCCTTTTGGAGGCCCAGGCAGACCCTGCATAGCCTTCCGCCTCTTCGGCCCGTCCTGCAGCGGTGGCTGCCGCGTCTGTTGCCGTCTTGGCTGCCTGGCTCGCCGTTTCCGCATCCGCATGAGCATCCTTGGAAGACTGGAGCGCATGATAGGCAAAAGCCTGTGCAGCAGTAGTAGCCATCCACTCCATACGGAGACGCATTGTCGCTTCACCGGGCATGGCGACAAGCAGAGTCCGGTTCTTCATTGGCGTACCGCCTGCCAACTGTGCGACACGAGAAACACCGAGTACGGAAATATACCCGGAAAACAAAATTCTTTGGGAACCATCATCTGCCTGAACCAGGACATTGTAAGACCATCTTCCTTCAGGCAGGGCGGGGAATGAAAAAATCACCTCATTAGAAAACTCCCCCTTCTCAATGGAAATCTCTACCACCTCCTGATTGGCGGACACAATGCTCCCTGAAAAAAACACGCCGTCCAGAGAAACGGCTTCCCCTGCCATATCCCGAAACAGGGCAGGGAAGGAAAACGGAGTATTCTCCATGCAGGAAAAATGTTCCGTAACGCCCAGGAAATCTAACATGCCTCCCTCTTAGCACACATTTTTGCCGCACGAATACAACCGTAACTTGAACAAGCAAAAAAATCCGCTCCCTGTTTCGGCAGGAAGCGGACCAAACAACAACGAATACCCTGGAAAAATAATTAAGAACCAGCCGTTGCCTTCTCCTTACAAAGAATCTGCACGAAAGACTTTTCGTCTTTCCTGGAAGCCCCGTACATGCAAGCGGCATCTGCTCGAACAACAGAAAGGTTCTGATACTTGTCCGGTCGCACGATAGAAAACTTCATCTGATCCCACGGAGACAGAACAAGGCGGCTCTTGACCCACATCGGACAAATACGATTGCCGTCCTCATCAAACGGAAGCATATTCGTGACCAGGAAGCGGACATTCAGCATGGGATTCACCTTGCCGTGTTCCAGCACGGAAAAACCGTAATTCTTATTCTTCTGCTCCTCCCACATGATCATCTGCGCCTTCATTGTTGAGGAAATCGCCAGACAAAGAATGTCGCCGGAAGCCTCGTCCCATGCGTAATTCTCTTCCAGCATGCGCTTGGCTTCAACAATCTGATCCAGCAGGAACCCGGCAGGATTCTTCGTCCCATCCATCTTGAAATCAGCCGGAACAACCAGACTTGGATCAAGATCGGTCAGCGTGGCGCCTGAATTGCCCGTGTAATTAGGCGCCAGCATTCCCCCGCAAACACTATCCGAAGTTGTACGGATGCGGAACTTTCCGGGATTATCCGTATCGGGAACCACCCCAAGCAAAACCTGATCAAGCAGCCTCTTGCCGGCCTTCTTCATTTCCGCGATAAAATCGCTGATACTGAGTTCAAGGTCGTTCAAAAGGATATTGTCAACATCATCCTTGTGAAGAGAGTCCGCATAACGGAGAGGTTTAATTACACGCTTCCCCATGGAAAGCTCGTGAGGGCTGGCCTCTACGAATCTGTTGCCGATCTCCTTGAACTCCGTCTTGCCCACATAGGGAATCTCCATATCTTTCCCGCGACCGGGGAGAACGGAACAATACGGCTCAAGAATAGACGTCACCTGTTGAATCTCACGCTCGAAAATACTCGAATACTTCGTGCGGAGCATATCTGCAATAGAAAGATTAAACTCCATGCCCCTCTCATCGCACGGAACGTGACCGGAAACATACAACCGCGACTTGAACAAAAACACCCACGACTTGAACAAAACAATCAAAAGCGCAGCCTGGAAGCCTGTTCCTTGCTGTGCTCGTCGCGCAAATGACCATACACCCGCATGGCGAGAGCTCCCCCGTCCTGATGCCCCAGCCACTTGGCCACGGTCGGAATATCTACTCCCTGCTCAATACACGTCGTAGCGAAAAAATGGCGCAGATCATGCACCCGGACATGGGGAAGGCCCAATCGCTCACAAGCACGTTCTAATGCCTTTCTTGGAGTCAAAATATGGAACACGGGATCTTTTGAACTCGCGCAGCAAGCGCAAGTTCGCAAAGAATCAATCACTTCCCGCAATGAAGCATTAATATATAAAACCCTCCTTCTAATATAATGTTTGATAGCAGGAACGGAAATGACATCATTGCCAATATCTCCCCATGTCAACTGCCGAGCCTCTTCAATGCGCAATCCGGAATAAGCCAGAAATGCCACCATATCGGAAGAATGCCTGCTTGTGCCCCGGCGGGCTCCAATACTTTCACCTCTTAAAATCTCGGCCACAATACGGCGCAAATCATCATTGGATGGAATATTCAACTGTTTAGGACGTATGGGCATGCGTTCCAGCGAAGAAGAAGGATCAGCATGAACAGCTCCACTATCAACCAGCATTTTGAAAACCCCTCTTACAGCCCCTAAAGCTCCATTCGCCGTTCTTGGTGAACAACTCTGCGCTTTTTTAGCCCACCATGACCGGCACATGCCGGGCGTAATAGCATCTGCTGCCATATCCTGATCAACCAGCCTGCGAGCATGTGATGCGAACTGAATGGCGGACTCAACAGCTTTGGGCTTGAGATTCGGCCTCATCTTCTGATGAGCAATATAGGTATCAACGGCCACATACCAGGAAACGTGACCAATGGCAGGTGTATCCGCCCCCATCCCCTGTAAAAAGGCTGCCATTTTAGCAATAGCCTCTGTCAATTCTTTCGTCTTTAGAGAGCGCCGTATCGTTTTTCTTCCTCCCTTCCTAGAATCTACGCGAGCGTAATAAATGCCGGAATTCTTTTCCCGGTACAAATGGGCGTAATCGGTGGGCTCGAAATACTGACGCATACCCTTCTCTTGCCATTCCTGCGGCTCCAAAACAACATTTTTCCACGTTGACGTGTGGCTTGACGTGTGGCTGTATTTTCTTTTGTAATAAAAAGCAACCCGCTCAAGGATTGACCTTGAGCGGGTTATGATGGAGCCGCTTGTCAGATTTGAACTGACGACCGTCCGCTTACAAGGCGGGTGCTCTACCACTGAGCTAAAGCGGCATGGTAATGAGGTGGCCCATATCTACAGAAGATGGCCCGTTGTGGCAAGCCGAAAATGGATAGTCAGGCATGGATATTTCCATTTTAAGAGATTGAAAACGTTTCAGGAGTCAAACAGGGAGCCCTGTTCCAGCGGCGGATCGGCAGGCGGTTCCTCCAAATGTGGGGCTGTTTCAGGATGCAGCGTTTCCGCGGAGGGGGCGGGTGAGCCTTCCGTCCGTTCCGCTGTTGCGGAAGGAGCGGTTGTTGGCCCTTCCGTTTCCTCATTTCCGGACTTGGCCGGAGGCATGATGCGGGAGACGCGTTCCACAGGATGCCTGGTAATGATATTTCCCTGGGCACCGCGGTTTTTGATTCTCAGGTCCGCGAAGTGGAAGGGCCTGATCAGGTTACGGAGTTTCAGAACGGCTTTCAGATAAACGTTTACGCTTATCTGGGAACTGTTTTCCTCCGTTTCATGCACGGAGAAGTGGAAGATGCGCGTTCCCTTTGCGCCTCGGGTAAGCGGATATTCCTTGTCCCTGGTGAACCCTCCTATGCGGAAACGCTTGGCGTACACGGGGCCGTCTTTTCCGTCACGGTAAATCAGGTTGAACACGGGGTCGTCCCCTTTTTTGATGACGGAAATATAAAGGGGATTTTTACCAGCGAAAAATTTGTCCTGAATCCGCACGATTTTGAGCACGCCTGCATTGTCAATGATCAACACGTCATCCAGCGTGGAGCATTTGCAGACAGGGTTTCCCTTCTTGACGCCGTAACCGGCAAAGCCTTCGTCATCAATATACAATGTTTCATTGGCAACAGCCACCTGCGCGCGGTTTACGGAGCCGAAGGAGGAAATTTCCGTTTTCCGCGGATAGGCGGCGCCGTATTTTTTACGCAGGGCTTCAAACCAGCGGATAGTGAATTTGGTAAGCTGGTTGAGGTTCTTCTGCGTTTGTTCGATGTCCTCTTCAAGCTGGCGGATGTGCTGGTCCGCCTTGAAAGCGTCAAATTTGGAAATCCGCTTGATTTTGATTTCCGTCAGCCTTACCAGGTCGTCCCTGGTAATGGGGGCGCGCAGCCGGGATGCAAACGGCTGCAATTCCCGGTCAATGGTGCCGAGCACTTCTTCCCACGTTTCGGAATCTTCTATGGAGAGGTAGATGCGGTTTTCAATGAATATTTTTTCCAGGCTTGCCTGGTGCCACGCCTCGTTCAGTTCCTTGAGTCGGATTTCCTGCTCCTGGCGCAGGATTTCCTTGGTGGAGTCCGTATTGTAGCGCAGGATGTCGCTGACACACATGAACCTGGGTTTTTCCTCCACAATGACGCAGGCATTCGGGGAGATGCTGACTTCACAGGCGGAGAAGGCAAACAGGGCTTTCCTCGTCTGCTCCGGATCCGCTCCGGCCGGGAGATGGACCAGGATGTCCACATGCTGGGCCGTATTGTCCTCAATGCGGGCGATTTTAATTTTTCCCTTTTCCGCAGCGGAGACAATGGAATCAATTAAGATTTCCGTGGTGACGCCGAACGGGATTTCCGTGATGCGGAGAAGTTTCTTCGATTCCGTGAGGATGCGCGCCCTGATGCGGACGCGGCCCGTCCCTCGTTCTCCATCACGGTAGTTGGTGGCATCCATCACGCCTCCGGTCGGAAAGTCCGGCAGAAGCTGGAAGGGCTGGCCGCGCAAGTAGGCGATGGAGGCTTCAATCAACTCATTGAAGTTGTGGGGAAGAATTTTACTGGAAAGCCCCACGGCGATGCCTTCCGCTCCCTGAGCGAGAAGAAGGGGGAATTTGACGGGAAGGCTGACCGGTTCCTTGTTCCTGCCGTCATAGGAGAGCTGCCATTCCGTGACCTTGGGGCTGAATACTACGTCACGCGCAAAGGAGGTGAAGCGGGCTTCAATATAGCGGGAAGCCGCTGCGGGGTCGCCTGTCAGAATATTGCCCCAGTTCCCCTGCGTGTCGATAAGCAGCCCTTTTTGTCCCAGCCCCACCAGCGCGTCTGCAATGGAACGGTCGCCGTGCGGATGGAATTTCATCGTGTCTCCCACGATATTAGCCACTTTATTATAACGCCCGTCGTCCAGGCGGTCCATGGCGTGCAGAATACGGCGCTGCACAGGTTTAAACCCGTCATTGATCTTGGGTACGGCCCGTTCCAGAATGACATACGAGGCGTAATCCAGAAAGTAGTCGGCATACATGCCTTCCACAGACTGACTCGCGGGAGCAATGTGGGCGGGTTGAGTCACGACGGCGGATATTAAAGGAATTGTTCCGGGGGGGCAAGCGCGATCTCCGTAAAGAAAATAACCGGCTTCCCTTGTCAGGGGAAGCCGGTTTTCCGGAAAAGGAAGGAATAAAAGCAATCAGGCCTGCTTGGCAGTCAGCCTGTTCTTGAGTTCCTCCGCTTCAGCGCGCAGGGCGTCGAGTTTGGCTGTCTGGGCTTCAAGGTCGGCGATTTCTTCCAGAACGGCCGCCAGGCGGCGCAGGTCGGCGGGTTGGGCGGCTGCGAGAGGCTGTGTTTTGGGAGCAGTTGTATTTTTGGTGCCGGGCTTGCGGCCGCGCTTGGCCTTGGATGCCTTCATCCAGCTTGAGATGGTCACCGTGCTGATGCCGAAGCGTTCGGCGGCTTCTTTCTGGGCACCCCTTTTGTTTTGGGTTTTCCGTTCAGCAATGAAATCAAGAACGGATTGTTTTTCTTCAGGCGTGTAGCGCCTCTTATTTTTGGTACTGTCGTTGGAATTCATGATGTTGACGAGTGGTTGTTTATTTAACTAATCATCCTTGGTCTGGCAAGAAAAAAGTATATGTGTTATAACATTTTTTAAGAGGATTCTTAAATGACTGGTACGTATTCTTGAAGTTCTATTACGGGCGCTTTACTTTATTCATGATTGTTGTTGTTAACATATTGTGTTTTTTATGATTTTGCGGGAGAATACGCGGGATATTTAAACGCTTTTCCATGTTATATCTCGGGTGAAGCCTTTTTTCGCAATCTGCCTGTTGAACCACGCACGGCGGCTGTTCCCCGCCCGTTTTCCAGACGGTATTTTGAGGTTGCAGGGGGCCGCGGAATCGTATAAAATCACTCCAATTTCCCAGCCATTTTATCACGATGACCGATCAGACAGGAACCCCTTCTTCGCCGGAACCTCCCAAATTGCGACGCCGTTTGGTAACGGCAGCCCCTGCGGCCGCACCCAAGGTAAAGTTTGTTTCTCCCGCCGCGGAAGGCGTGGAGGTTGTCAAGCCGCGTTTTCTCACTCCTGAGTTGCAGGCCAAGCTGGCTCAGGAGCAGGAGGAAGCCGCCCGCCGCGCAGCGGAACAGGCGGAGGCGGACAGGATTGCTGCGGAAAAGGCGGCTGCCGAGCAGGAAGCCGCCCGTATTGCTGCCGAAAAGGAGGCGGCGAGAATAGCTGCCGAGCAGGAAGCCGCAAGAATCAAGGCGGAGCAGGAGGCTGCCGAAGCCGCGCGCATTGCCGCAGAAAAGGAGGCCGCCCGTGTAGCTGCCGAAGAGGAAAGAGCGCGCCTTGCGGCGGAGCTGGAGAAAAAGGAAGCCGCTTCCGCTCCGCAGCCCGAGCCTTCCGTGGACGCCCAGATTCAGGATGCCCTTGCCAAGGTAGCGGAGGCCCAGAAAGCCCTGGCGGAGGCTCAGGCCGCTGCTCTGGCCCAGGCCGCAGGGGTAGCGCCTGCGGCTGTGCAGACCCCGGAACCGTCTGTTCCGGAGCCCGCTCCTGCGGGGGGGGCTCCCAAATTGAAAGTTTTCAAGACGGCCGCGGCTCCCGCTGCGGCGGAGAAATCCCCGGCCGCCGCTCTGGAAAGCGCCGTTCCCAAGCTGAAAGTATTAAAATCCCCCGTGGGGGCAGCACCAGCTTCTTCCGTGGCTCCCGCTGCGGTTCCCCAGCCTGTGGCCGCCGAGGGAGTTTCCCCTGCCGCTGGCGCTCCTCCGGCGGGCGACGGCGGTATTCAGCCTCCCGCCGGAACGGAATCCGCCCGGGATATGGCCGCTTCCGTGGATAAATCCAGATCCCTGCTGCGGGGTGTTATTTATGGGGTATGCGCTTTGGTTGTCATCGCTGCCGGCGTAGGGATTTATGCATGGAGCACCAACAGCAAGAAAGAAAAGGTGGAAGGTGAGAACGCCCGCCTGAATGCGCTGGTCGTGGAAGGCGGGAAACTGGGCCGCAGCCGTCTGTTTGACTCCAAGAATCTCAGCCGTGTCCCGGATGTGAAAGTCGTTCCCGACGCGGAGGATGCCGCTCTGCTGCTCGCCAATGTGAGGGGAGTCAAGGGCAACAGGGAAAACTGGCCCGGCGCCGCCCACCTGGTTTCCATCATGGCCCAGATGGATGACAACATTGCCCGCCAGGTGGTGGAAGACATGAAAAAAAATGTCGGCAGGTACAGTAAGGAAAAATATTCCATGATGGTGACCCTTTTGGCCAAGTCTTCCAGCCCCGCCATGCGCGACATGCTGAAAGACCTGTACGCTTCCATCAGCGAAAGCAAGAATAAGAAGATCCAGGACAAGCAGGCCGTGGTGCTCAAGTACATGCGTTTTGCCATGAAGCTGGACGACCTTGACGACGTGATGAAGATCCTCCAGAAGAAGGATGCTTCCCCGGATTTGATTTCCTCCGCTTTCCGTACGGCGCGCTACCTGATTGACGAAGCTCCTCCAGCCAAGCGCAAGGCGCTTTCCTCCAAACTGCTCCAGTATCAGAAAGATATGCCGGAGGAAAACGTCAAAATGCTCTACAAGCTGCTGGCCCGCACCGGTGATTCCAAGGTGCTGGACATGATGGAAAAGAGCTATAAGGAGGATACCAAAAAGGCGCTTGCCATCATTACCGCCTGGGGGGACTGGAATACGGATGACGCCGTTCCGTACCTGTTCAAGGCCTGGAAAGACGAATCCCTGCATGAACGCGTGCGTTCCCAGGCCCATGATTCCATTCTCCGCGTACTCTCCGTGGACCGTGACCGGGATGACAACGCCACGCTCAAGTTGTTTGACCCCCTTATTGCGGATGCCAAAACCAGCGAACGCCGCCAGTTTCTGGTTTCCGCATTCAAGAGGCTCAGCAACCGCCCGTATGTGATTCGCCTGCTGGGCCGCATCAAGCAGACTGCGGAAGACCAGAGAAACGCGGTGGAACCAAAGTTCCAGGCTGCGGAGGAGGCCTTGTTCAAGGCGGAGGACAAGTTCAAGGCCAATCCCGGCGATGCGGCAGCCAAGGCCGATTATGAGGCCAAGGAAAAGATTTATAATGAGTTGTCCAGTCAGAAGACCGGGGAAGACAAGGTGATTGCGGCGGTGGACAAGGCTCTGGAAAAGGTCAGGAAGACGCCTGTTCCCACCAGGAAGGCCGCTTCTGCCGAGGACAGGGATGATGACGACTCTTCCGTGATTAAGACAATTTAAACGGTTTTAACGGCCGTATCCGAAAACCGGAGGGAAAATAATCCCTCCGGTTTTTTATGTGCGGGAGTGACAACCATGATTGGCTGGCTGCTTCTGCGCAGATGAGGCCGAATTGGCCGTTGAGCCGGGCGGAAGGGGGTAGCGGACTTACTTCATGTATTTTTTGATTTCCGGCAGCAGTGCGTCCGCCCAGAGACGGTAGCCTTTTTCTGTAAGGTGGACGAGGTCCCCGGTAATTCCCGGCAGGAAAGTGCCGTCCTTGTCCAGGAATGCGGAATTAATGTTGACGACATGGACTCTCGGCATATTTGTTTTGTCCAGCTCCCGGTTGATCATTTCATTTTGGATGCGCAGGGGGTCTTCCGCCGTTTTCCCCCGGGGAAAGATGTGCAGAAGAATGATTTCAGTGGCGGGGTGGAGCCGATGGACCCGGGAAGCTATTTCCCGGATACCCTCCGCCGTTTCCTGCGGGGTCTGCCTGCCTTTGTATTGCCCCGTGTTATTGGTGCCCACCATGATAACGCATACTTGGGGGGAATGTGGCGTTTTAAGGGCAGAATCGTCAATGCGCCACAATACATGTTCCGTCCTGTCACCTCCTATGCCGAAATTGACAGGAGCATAGGGGGAAAAATATTGAGACCATATTTTTTTGCCGTCGGTTTCCCAGCGGTGGGTGATGGAATCGCCGATAAACAGCAGTTGGCATGGTGTTTCCGCCAGGGTCTGCTTTAACAGGGCGTGCCTCTGGCTCCACCAGTCAGCTTTTGTTTTGGAAATGTGGGCGGCATCGGGTTTTCCTTTTTCCGGCTGTTGGGAGAAAACAGGCAGGGCGAGTCCGCATCCCAGAAGGCAGATGGAGGCGGATATGGCGTTGATAGACGGGAAATGATTCATGTTGTTTATACAATACGGGGAATGTTTCTGCCGCCTTTCTTTTGGAGGATAAAAAATCCCGTCGGTATATTGAATGCGTTTTCCTGCCGGTACGGCATGGTACCGAAACATGGCGTGGACCCGGCTGGAACGGCAATTCCGTATTTCCTGGCGTAATGGTACTGCAGCAATGGATGGACAGCTTTGTGTTCAGGAATTGATAAAAAGAGGGGACGGCTAACGTATGTTCACGGACAGAACCCGTTGAATTATCTGATGAATATTCCTGTTACCTTGATTTTGCTTGCTTTCCACATGGCTGCGGCGGCTTCGGCATCCATCTGTGCCTCCCGGAAAACAGAGTGGGCGGATTGGAATTATTTAACTTCTTACGGTCAATCCCTTTCTGTGGGCTGGACGGCTAAGCCCGTTGTAACGGAAAAGCAGGAGGAAGGGGGCTTGTATATGTTCAGGGGAGGGGTGAGAGCGTATGAGAACGGCAGTGACCGCAAGATGCTGGTTCCTCTGGAGGAAGGAGTGAACGGTCCGCGCGGCGAAACTCCCGTATCCGGGGCTGCCTGCCGTTTGTTTCGCCTGATGCAGCGTTATTCTCCCGTTACGGCTTCCCGTATCCGGTTGATTTGTTCTGCGACGGGAGTGGGTGGGGCGAGCCTTGGTTCCCTGGGCAGGGGAACTGGAGCCTACAACCGCATTTTGGATGATTTGAAGGCCGCCAAAATACTGGCTGACCGGGAAGGGAAGACCCTTTCCATGCCTGCGTTTATCTGGACCCAGGGAGAGACGGATCACCAGGACAGAAAGACGAGGGAATGGTACCGGGAAAAAATGGAAAAGCTGATCAGGGACATAAATCATGACGCCAGGGCCGTGACCGGGCAGAAAAACGATGTGGTCTGTTTCGGCTATCAGGTTGGTTCCCATTTGAATTATTATCAGTTTAATCCTACGGATTATCCGGCTATTGCCCTGGAACAGCTGGAGATGGCTTTGGAGAAGGACAGCCGGTATGTGATGACGACCCCGATGTATCATTTCGAGTATAGCGACGGAGTCCATTTGACGGCGCCCATGTCCCGCCTTTATGGGGAGTATGTGGGCTATGTCATGAAGAAAGTCCTGTTGGATGGGGCGGACTGGAAACCCGTGCATCCCCTGACCCATAAAATCAGGAAGTCCGGAAAGGGTTGGACGGTGGAAGTGGCATTTTATGCTCCCTGCCCCCCTTTGGTTCTGGACACGAAGACGGTTGACGATCCTGGCAATTATGGTTTTTCCCTTGTGGGGGCTGAGGGAGAGGATATTGCCATCAAGTCTGTCCGGCTGGTGGGGAAGAATGCGGTACAGCTGTTGACGGAGAAGGACCCGGGGAAAGGGCGTCTACGCTATGGGATGACGATTAATGAGCACCGTCCTTCCGGTCCGCGGACGGGGGCGCGGGGCTGTCTGAGGGATTCCCAGGGAGATGAGGTTAAGGCCCATATCCAGGGCAAAGATTACCGAATGGATAATTGGTGCCCCTTTTTTGATTACTCCCTGTCAAAAGGGCATTGATTTTCCGGAAATGGTTGCATGATCTTTTTTTGCCGCAGGTTGTTCCCCCCCCCTCTGCAAACGGAAAAGGATACCCGGGCGGCTTGAAAAAAACAGGAAAGGCTTCAGCCGATGCATACTGATT
>OLQK01002023.1_pt1 | contig 11636 bp, 12 predicted proteins | sample 1672501 | NCBI WGS metagenome assembly OLQK01 (sample SAMEA3136693, study PRJEB25190) | human gut metagenome | biome: human gut; feature: human-associated habitat; material: faeces | place: Austria | collected 2013 | reverse complement strand
GAGATTGTTCCCTGATTTACGAAGAAAAGGAAGACGGCGGGAACTCCGAAGGAAATCAGGGAGGGGATCAGGGAGGGGATCAGGGAGGGGATCAGGGAGGGCAAGGCGAAAACAAGGGAGAACCTTACAAGCTGAAACTGTTATGTTCTTCTGACGGCTCGGTCAACATTAAGGATGAAGAAGGAAAACTGTCTTTGTCCGCCCAAAAAGTGGAACCTGGGGATGGCCTTGAATGGAAAAAGGAAAAGGATCAGGACGGGAATGACATTGATACGCAGATTTTACAGGTCAAGATTGATTCAACGGAGGCAGATTCTCCCAAGCCGGGGAAATGGCCTGTAAAGTTGTCCGTCTCTCCTGAGGGATTGAAGGGGGAACTTGATTTAACGGTAGATACCAGCGTTCATGATTTAGGTGGAGGGGCTTCCGTGGGATTGTCCAATGCTACGGCGGGGGTATTGTCCCTCGTGGTCACTCCTGGAGGCGACGCGGAAGAATTGAGTTTTCGCGCCCCTTTGCGGAAAAATGGGAAGTATGTTGTGCTGGATTATGTCAAGGAGCCACACACCTTGCCGGACGGAACAACGATTGCCTTGGGGTTATTAGGCACCCAGCTTGATTTGGTGGTAGATACGTCCAACACGACCGGCGGCGGGGACGGAGCCATGATCAGCGATTCCTGGACAGCGTTGGCCTGCGACACTGACCACGCCTTACGCCTGCACCGGGACGAAAACGGACAAATCTATATCCAGCAGGGGCAATGGATTACAACATCCCAAATATATTCACCCATCAACTAAACAACAATGAACTACGCCATATTTTGCTATCGAGAAGATCACCAATGCCTGGGGCTGTGTCTGGAACAGATACGAAGCATTGACCGGGCCGCCCAGTTTTATTTATTTGATGATGCCGCGAAGCCTTTATTTCCGGCACAAGTCCCCGCGGGAAACGATATATCCTACAAAATCACCTATTTTGCGCGCCGGGGGAATTTGAACGGCCTGGAATGCGTGCGCGGCATGCTGGGGTGCATGCTGGACATACCGGGGGATGATCCGGTTATCAAGATTGACGCGGATACGTTGCTGATGGACCCGGCGGAGATTATACGGTCCCTGAAAGACCGCGGGAAAGTAGCGGGGGGAATGCAGTGCAGCGTGCCGCTTGCCTGGGCCGGCTGCTGCTACTGGCTGACGCGCCCAGCCATCAAGGCCGCGCTGGAACTGCTTGCCCGGCGGGAATGGCCGGAAAACGCCCGTCAGGAATATCCGGAAGATGAAACCATTTCAAAAATTCTGTTATACCTGTACGGGGCGAGCGGCGTTGACGTGCTGGAGTTCCGGGGCGGGCGGCGTCTGATTGGCGTTCGGACGTGTGATCCGCGCGATCTGGAGGAAATCGCCCGCCTGGCGCGCGGCGGCGTGTGCGCGGTTCATTGCGGGCAAATGGCGTTTTATCATCCTATTGTGGAGCGTGACGGAGTGACGATCCGGGAAGCGTGCGCGCGGGTGATGTGGTGGATATTGCATGCTAGCGGGCCTGATTCCAAGACTTTTGAAAAAGCTCCTGAAGGGTAGGATGGAGCTTTATTTGGAAATTGAGAGCGGGATTTTTCGGAACCGCACGGGTGATGAAAATATGAATTTGTGCGGGGTGCGTCTTGTCCGCAGGCAGGATGTGCCCGTGTCTTTATCCTTTTTGGGGCGTGAGCTTGAGGCCGGGCGCGTTACGTTGGCGGCCTATCATAAAAGGAACGGGCAGTTATTGGCTTATCAGGAAGAGCAAATAACGGACGGGGCCGTGGCAATGGTGGTTGATTTTGATACACAGGAAATACGGGCGGCGGCCAGGGACGCGGAGGGCAAAACTATAGAGGCGCAGGTGGCCGTGCTGGTGGAGACGGAGGAAGGGAAAGGTGTTTATCATTCTCTTCCGTTGAATTTCTATCTGGAGCCGGGGTTGATAGGGGATGAGCATTTGCCGAATTCTGCCCGGCCGGCATGGGAAATGATGTATGAAACTGTGGTGAAAAAAGCCGAAGAAACGGAAGGTTATGCAGGTTCCGCTTTGGCCTCCAAAAGGGCCGCCGCCGCTTCCGAGGCCGCCGCCGGCACGTCCGCAACCAACGCGGCTCGTGACGCTAAGAGTGCCCATGCCGCTAAAACGGCTGTGGAGTCGCTGGCTACCACTTGGCCGGAAACGGTCAGGGAGGGAAAACAACAGATTATTGAGGCCAGGAATGAGGCTGTTACTGCTATTCAGGACAAGCAAGCCAATTCTGTTCTTGCTGTGGGGAGAGCACAAAAAACTGCTACGGATAAGATTTCCGGCGCGCAGGCGGACGCCGTTTCCGCCGTTCAGGCGGCGGGAAAGGAAGCGCAAGGAACAATCACGCCCCTTGTCCAACGTGTCGAAACCGCTAAAGAGGCTATAGATCAGGCGGAGGGACGCATCAATACGGCCGCGACTGATGCCGCGAATTCTGCCACTAGCGCGGCCGACTCTGCAACAGCGGCGGCTAATGCTCTGGCTGCCATGCCGCAGGTTGACGCCTCCGGCAACATGACGCTTCCCGGCAATATCACCGCCGCGGGAGGCACGTTTGACGGGACTGTCAACGCCAACGGAGGGGTGAACATTCCGCTGGCCGTGGGCTCGCCGACCAGTGAATCCGGCGTCAATCGGCTGTATGCCGCGGGCATGGCCGGTGTGACGGGCATCCTGACCTCTAATGCTTTCCTCAATACGGATGCCATTACCGCGTCAGGATCTTCGACAGTCACCAAAACAGTTCCCTACCATTTGGCTGGTATTAAGGTTCCCAAGGGTACTCATTCGACCATTCAGGCGAGATTTGAGGTGAGCAACCCTCAATGGAATTATTCCAGTTTCGCCGGGTTCTCTTTCCTTTGGCGCGCTACCAATGCCGCAAAGTTGTCCTTTGGTATCGGCCGCGGCGGGAAGACGATTCGTCCCGACCTTTCCATAGATTCTTACAGTATTATCCCGGCAAACGGTTTGGCTTACAATCACGGCGAAATTCTGGATATTACTTTTGATAACGTGAGAAATACGGCCCGCAACGGTTATACGGTGCGGGTGCGTGAGATTTTTGCGCTTAACAATACGGACAGCTGGCAGGTTAAGACTACAACCAGCTTTGTTCCGGCCAGTCGGAACGAGCCTGTTCCGTGGACGATTGCCAAGGTTATTTACCAGCAGAAATCTGCAGCCAATATTGCCAAGTATGAGGATACGGGCGCGCTCTGGCTCATGCTCACCGGAGGTCAGGGGTATAATCTGTATCAAATTGCCACATGCCGGGGCGTCTCCAATTTTGAGACCGGCGTCGGCATTTCCAGTTGGGTTGCAGATGTTGTGAATAATGCGGGTGGCGACGTTTCCGTTTATGCGGGAACCGGAGAGTACACCTATTACCAGCCGGGAGGCACGAACCCGGTTTTTTACGGTCTGGAAGCTGTGGGGATTAACGCCATTGAATCCGAAGAGAAGGCGGCTTTTGAAGATATTAACGTGCCTTTAGAATCATGAATAATTCCGAGATTCAAATACAGTTCCCCCGTCCGGGTCAGTGGGATGAATTCACCCTGACAGCCATTTACCAGGACGCTGGAGGTTACACCCGGACGGCCCGTTACACGCCTGCCGAAATTCCAGCGGAACAGGCCCCGGCCATGCAGGCCGTTGTTGCCGCGCTGGTTGGACTGGCGGAACCGTGGCAGGCGGTTCAGGTGTGGGCAAGGCTGAAAGAGTTTTACGCTCCGGAGGAGGATGACCCGATGCGGACGGCGGAAACCGTGGAGTTGACCGTTGAGGCCGTCAATCCGCAGGGCGGGCGCAGGGTGTTCACTTCCCGCGACTACCCGGCTTTTATCATCACGGAACCCGCCGCCGTGGAGTTTTTCAAGTTTTTCACCTCCAAACAATAAACCATGAACATCAATAAACAAGACATTGAAAAGGCCCAGCAGGCGGCATCCGCCCGCTGGGGGAATTGGGTCAAGTACGTCATCGGCGCCATTATCGGGGCGTTGGCCGCTGCTGGCTATATCACCGTAACCGGCTGCGGCCATTCCGTGGACGTAACGCGGGGCCGCGCCGAGGTATGCAAAGACGGCTCCTGCCTCGTCATTGAGCAGGGGCATATCTCCTATTCCCAGGCGCAACCCGAAACGGACGTTCCGCCCGTCGTTCAATCCCTGAAAAAGTGAAGCCATGACCGGATCTGTTGTCAACGCGGGCCTGCTGGGGGCTAATGCCCTGTCCGTGATTGCGTCCGTCACGTCAGGCAACCCGTTTTTGGAGTACATCCAGAACGGGGCGAGCGTGGCCGCGGTCATGGGAATTTTTCTGTGGCGGGAAATGAAACGGGCGGAACGTTATGAGCGGCTCTATGATGACGAACGCAAAAAACGCATTGATGCGGAAAATAAGTGTTCCGGCTGTGAGTTCGTCCGCAAGGCGCATGAAGAATTTCTGGACAACAGGGACTAGTTCCAACTGTAAAGTTTTTCTTACCAGTTCCAACTATTTAACAATTAAATAATTATATGATTATCAAAGAATATCAGGAATTCAAACCCGTTCAGCGGGCCCTGGGGCTGAAAGCGGATGGTTTGCCGGGGCCTAAAACGCTGGCCGCCGTAGCTCTGAAATTGCGCTGTCATGAAATATGGTCCGCGGTCCAGGCCGCCGTGAACGTGACGCCTGACGGCATCCCCGGCCCTGCCACGGCCCGCGGCATTGCCGCCGCCCTGGACATTGCCCTGCCCCGGTCCTGGCCTGACCAGGCAACCGTCCGGGCCGGTCTTTCCATTTTTGGGCGGCCAGGGGACGAAAACAACCTTGTTTCTATTGTCCCCCCTTATCCTTTATATTATGAGGGGCGGCCCGTGAAAACGATCCGCGTGCATCAGGCAATCGCCCAGGACGTTCAGGCGGCCCTGGCGGAAGTCCTGGCCGCGTATGGCCTGGACCGGATCCGCGCGCTTCACCTGGACCAGTATGGCGGATCCTACAATGACCGCAGCACGGCCGGAGGCAAAAGCAAGAGCATGCACGCCTGGGGGATTGCCCTGGACTTTGACCCGGAACGGAACAGTTATTCCAGCAAGGCCCCCCATGCCGGGCTTTCCCGCCCGGAGTGTGAAGAATGGTGGCGGATTTGGGAAGCCCATGGGGCCGTTTCCCTGGGGCGGGAACGGAATTATGACTGGATGCACCTTCAGTTTGCCCGGCTGTAAATGCCGGTGTTGTGAATACCGGTAAAAAAGAAAGGCGCCCTCACAAACGGGGGCGCCTTTTTGTTATTTGGTTAAAACGGCTTCCGGATTCCGCTCCAGAATCTCCAAGAGTTTAGCAGCGGCTCCTGATGGGGTACGTTCCCCGCTTTCCCATTTTTTCAGGGTGGATATGGAGGTTCCCAGAAGTGCAGCAAATTCTTTCTGCCCCATTTCCAGGTTCTGGCGCATTTTTGCAACCTTGTTTTTTGCAATCCAATTCCGCCGGGATCCCGGAACAACCACCCGGATCCCCCTGGCGGGAAGATCATCCCCCAGCGCGTCCAGTAAAGCTTCTTCCGCCTGATCCAGTTCGGCATTGACTTCTTCCACGGTTTGACCGCTTACGCAGGGATGAGGGGTAAGCTCCGGGAGTTTCCCCAGATATTTCCCGTCCTCGTCGGACCAGTAAATGATTCTCGTGTAGTGTGCTTTTGTTTTCATCATATGTTCTTTCTAATTTTTTGTCAGGGATGAGAGTGGAGGAAGGGTTATTCACCCTTCCTTTGTTTTTTTGGCTTGCTCTGTCAGGCGTTTCACAGCTTTTTCCTGGTAGTGGTCGGCATCGTCCCCCAGTTGTCCACTAAGGACCCATGACAGGGAACCCAGCTTGAACACCCGGTGGGAGCCTTTACCGGGGAATTCTTTGAAACCCGCTTTCAGAAGGTCTTGCCTTAACTCTCTTCTCTTACGTGGCATGCGCGGATATTGCCACATTGTGTTCTTTTTAGCAAGCGAAAAGTGTACTTTGTGAACATTTTTTTATGTTCATCGTAAAAAAAGCCCCGGCTGGTAGAACAGCCGGGGCCGATTGTTTAGAAGGTGAACATGTGATGTTCGGCAATCAATACGCCCTTACTATGCTCTTTTTGCCGGATTTGTCAAGCGGGCGTTTGTCATGCTGGCGGTCTGGGGCGCGGCTAATAAGGCCGCTTTTTTATCATCATCAGGATATTTGGAACGTATATTTTTTACTGCGCTTCTTCCCGCGGGAATCCCATTTGACGGTGCGGCCGTCATTTAATTTGAATGTCTTACCTCCGTAGGTTGAATTAAGAAGGAAGGAAAAGCGTTTGTTGGATGCCTGGGTGAGTTTGTAACGGGGTATCTTGCTTTCATGCCCGTTTTCGTCCGTTTCCGTCACGTATTCCGTACGTGCGTCAATAAGAGATTCAAACGAATTGCGTTCAATGCAGATTTCTATGATTTCGTCCCACTTGATTTCTCCGTATGTTTCACCGGGCTTCAGGCGTGCCGCCGCCGTTTGAACCAAGTCGCGCATGTCCTGAAGGTTTTGGTCTCCGCCTCCGTATATTTCATCAGGCCGTTCCCCGAACGGATCGCCAATGCCAAGCAGGGAGACAATGCCCGCAATAATGGATGATGTGCGTTGAAACCCTGCTCTTGTTTTGTCCGGCATGGGCCGTTTTTGCTCTATCCAGTTGCGAACAAACGCATGCAGGCAGGCCAGCAGTTCCGCCCGGTTGCCGGAATCCTGGATGGTTTCAAGGTCAATGACGCGCTGAACCGTCCGGTCCTGTGGATTGGATTCCGTTAAATTCAGGTCGCATATCAGCAGGCGGGAAGCAAGGTCTGTGTTCCATTCCAAACTATTTCCGGTGATGAATACTGTGGCGCAGTTTTGTTTGGTAACGAGGGATTGCGTATGAAATGGGCGGATGTCTTGGGAGACAGAAGAAATGAAGGATTCCAAGCAGGTAGATTGCAGCTTGCCGCGCAGGTTGTCAAAATAGACGTAGGGCGCGCGGGTGTTAAGGATGGTGTTCAAGACGCCCTGAAGCTTCTCGTCGTCATAATACCATGGATGTTTGGCGTTATTGTTGTACGTGATGCCGGTGGCTAGGTCAGCCAATAGAGATTTGCCGGATCGCTGGGAATTGGAAGTATAGACATAGCCAAGACGCGGCGAAGACAGGGGGAGCATGGCGGAAGCGTACAGCGCGACGCAGGCGCAGGTGTGGACCGCAAATGAGCGGGATGTGGCGGATGTGGCCCGCTCCTGAAGGTCAGAGGAAGACCAATCCAGAAAGGGGAATTCCTTGTGCCAGTTGCGCCAGATAAGCAAGGCTTGCTCCAGCGGCATTTCCGTATCGTAGTCCACGGCGGTTTTCAGGGTGTAAATCTTACTTTCTGGATCATAGCCGCGCTGGTTAAGGTGGTAGGTGCCATTAGGGAGCATGGCCGGAGTGATTTGGTCGTGGATTTTGATCAATTCCGGGATGGCCGTGAGGAATTCCATTGATGAAAGGGTGAGCTTTGCCAGCGGTTCCTTCATGGGTTGGTAAACGAGCGTTGAATCATCTTTGGAGCGGAAAGCGCACGGGCAGATATATTTTTCCGCGGCGGAAATGAAATTGTTGGGGTTAAGGTACTCGGTTTTGCCGTCGTCTGTGATATACACAGGAGAGCCGGCCAGATTATAAATAGGGGCATTGGCGCGTTGGAGGGCTATGGCAACGCGTTCGCACCATTGGGGGGTTGTCGTGCCATTTTTGGAGGGCATGGCAACTTTGATTCTTCCGTCCGGCGTAAGGTCGTCTCCGGCAGGGGCCGGTCCTGGTTGCTCCAGACCGGCCAGAAATTGCTGCAGATCCGCTCCGGAGGCGTTGGTTAGCAAATTTTGTAATTTGAGAATAAGTTCTTGGGGGGAAGTCATTTTTTGGGAGGGAGTAAGGGGGTGAGAGATTGGAGGGCAGCATTGAGGCCGTAGGTGGTGCAGGCTGCGGCGGCTTGCTGGATCAAGGGCACCGGCCATTCATCCGGCCGGGCAACGATTTCCGCGGCGCGGGTTGTCCAGTCCTGTTCTACGTTGCGGAGCGGAGTGGCGTAGAGTAAGGGGCGCAGGGTAGGGCGCGGGTTGAAATACAAAAGTTCCTGAAGTTTTTCCTGGCCGTTTACGGTGCGATAACAGCCGGGCAGCCGCGGCATGACAAGATGATTTGTGAGGGCCTGGATGTCTGCGCCAATGAGGGCTAAGGCGGGCTTTATCTGGTCCACATACCCGCGCCATTCTTCGTGTGTGGCTGCTTCCAGGCGGAAGAGTACATGCAGAGATCGGGATCCGGAGAAGGTGATGGAGACAATGGGGAGGGGTAGAGTAATGAGTGCCTGGAGCCATTGCTTCACGTCGTCCATTTGATCTGATTCCAGCAAGGCATGACGCCAGGTGAGGACGCATTCTGAAGAGCGGCGGCTTTTTTTCCCGTCCCTGACGCGGAAAAATCCGTCCACGGGCTGCCCTAGGAAGATAATGCCGTCCGGCGCGGCCGTGGGAATGTGTTTGGCCTGGTCTGGCCAGAGGCATTGACCTTGCGTTTTTCGGTCGGCAAAAATGATTGTTTTTTCACCGCGTGCCGTATCAAACAGGGCGCGTAAATACAGATCCGGCGTAACTATGGCCGGATCTGTGGCGGAGATGTTGGCGAGGAAATAGCGGGATAATACTGGAGCCCCTTTTTCCGCCAGGGTGGCAATGACGGAAGAATCAAGCTGCGGGACTGGCGGCGGCCCTGTGGGGGCCTTGGGTGGCGGGTTGTATTTGGCTGGTCCCTTGGCTATGCGTTTAGAGGGGGGCAAGGTAGTCGGTTCCGGTTTTTTGCGTCCTTGGGATTTGTCGGTGCCGTAGTTACCCTTGGGGCGGCGCGCCGCGTCTTCCAACTTGCGCCGGAGTTCCTTTTCATTCCAAGGCGGTTCGCACCGGGCGTTAAATGATAACAGGATAGGCCAGGCTTCATCCAAAGATAGATTGTAGTCGTTTACAAGGATGCGGCATGCGCGGAAGGTTGCCGCATGGCCGCCAGAACCGGAAACAGCCGGTTCCAGGGTATCAATATGTTTTTGTGCGCGGGTGATGGCGTCCATGGTCAAAGGTCAAGATTGAGTTCCGGGTGTTTGCGTGTGCGGTGGGCGGGGGTGTCCTGCTTCTTTTTCCTGCGGCGTTTCTTTTGGGCCTTCCGGCTGGTCCAGGAAACTTGTGCGAGCTTGTGCAGGGCGGTTTTACCGTATTTGTCGATAAGAGCTTGAGCTTGGGCGGGTGTTAAGGAGTCCAGGAAAGCGTTGCAGGCATGCGCCCGCATGGATGATGCGCTGATTGTGTCGCTGGTCAGCAGAGCGAGATCAGAATGAGACAAGTTTTTTACTGATTCAGGGCAGTATAGTTTGGCGAGTTTGTAAACATTCCGGGTGACGCGTTGCGGGTGGTAGCCGTTACGGAAGATGATAGTGAAAATTCCGATAAGGATATGTAGGCGGGCGTCCGCTATTTCTTCTTTCACCACGTCAAGCTGATGATGATTCAAACCGCATTCATAGAGTTCTTTTGAGAGTTCAGGGAGGATGGGAGCGGCATCAAAAGGCGCATTCCATTGTTCCTGCGTTTCGCCGTAGGCGTGCAGCAGGTAGTCCAGCCAATCGCCGTAAACGTGTATAACAGAGGGGCTGGAACTCATAATGCACCCTCCTTCCAAGATAAGGCTTGCTCCAAAAGTGGAACTAAAAACAAGATGTTTACTACATTTTTTACTACGCTAAAGGCGTAAAATGTTGAAAGTAAACATGGAGGCGGGAGCGGGAATCGAACCCGCGAATAACGATTTTGCAGACCGTCGCCTTACCACTTGGCTACCCCGCCGCTGATGCTGTGCGCGGATACTAGGGAAAAGAACCGCGGGTGTCAATCTCGTTTTTGGAAAAGATGCTTTGTTTTTAAGTGAAGGACTCTCTGGAAACAGCCTTTTTCTTTGGCGGAACGGACAGAGAAGGAGAGAATGCTTGTTTTTTAAGGCATCATGATTGTGCGGCGGAATGCCGCCCGTGCCTGTTGTCAGATCTATATGGAGCAACTTTGTTCCAAAATGGCGTGAATCAGGATATAAAAATGCACCAGGAGTTTTTTTGCAAGTTCACGGCAGCACGTAAAATTAGAGGGGAGGTCGTTCCTCTTCGTTCCGAATGAGGGGGGACTACGCGTTAAACGTGTTGATGGGTTCAGGGAACGCCGCCAGAATACCGGAAGTCTGATGGTTCAGTCTTTCCAAAAAGTAAACAACAATAGCAATGAACAATTATATACCAATCAACAAGGCAGTTAATCCCGTCTGCATTTATCAAGGGAATGAGCCTCTTATCAGCAAGACGCTCGGAGTTGACGCGATGACGTTCAACTTTGACGGTTCGGCGTGCGAACACGCCACTTGCGCCGGAGCGCCGGAAATGTTCATCAAGGTCGAGGAAGACGGCCTGTATTATTTCGGCGTAGAGGCCGACGACACAGGCAGCATCTCCATTGCCAACGAGGAACTTTGTGAGAAGGATGGAACGAAGCCCAACGGCAAGCTGAATCTGGCAACTGGTGCCAGATACCTGAAAGCGGGCTATTACAAGGTGGCCTTGTCTTACACGAATAATGCCTACACCCCCGTCAGCAACAACGCTGCCGCGTTCAATGTGACGATGGACAGGGAACCCATTCAGGCAGGGAAGTACGAAGGCAACTCGACGATGAAGCGCGAATTTTCGCCGTCCCCCAAAATCAAGCTGTGGACGATTGAAAGTGAATCCACCATCACCTGTGAAGAGTCCAAGAAAGTAGAATTGGAATTTGAAAAACCGGTCCCTACCTATGTGGAAGAAATTGGTGCATGTGAAACGAAAAGCATCCTGCCCAGAATTTGCGTAACGGTTTGCAGAGATGATACAGAGGACGTATGGAGATGCCGTGTTGTTTCTGCGTCCGCTGGCGGAAAAATTACGATATATCAGGATTATTCTAGAGATCCCTTCCTTAATCCTCCCGTCAACGAACAAGAAGCTATAGATGCTGTCAATGAAATGAATGCCTATCAGGACCGCGGAAAAGTGGGAGCATGGCATACTTCAGCAGCTTCCTTGGCCCATGAAGAACATCACCGCCGGGAATTGGAGGATGCCTACAAGTTTTACTGGAAGGAATTAGATATACAAGGGGAATTGGAACGCAACACGATACCTTGTTTTGGGATGAGCATGGATAATGCGATACATTACATGGAACAATTTGCCATATCGTCGGCTAGAGAACTTTATGATAAAGTTGTAGCTTATATTCTCCGGTTGCCTGATGAATCCAATAGCCGTCCTTATTGTGCCGGACAAGAAGTTCTAAACGAAGCCACTGCCCATGTCATCCGTCTGGCCGACACGATGGGGTGGAGCAATGTGCCCAGGGTTATCACGAAACCGGGAACGATTGAACCGCCCTGTTTCCTTCCGCCTGTCAACGAAATGTATGCCCGCAGCGTGGCTGCTGCGGAATAACCCGGTTTGTAT
>OLQK01002020.1_pt1 | contig 11640 bp, 10 predicted proteins | sample 1672501 | NCBI WGS metagenome assembly OLQK01 (sample SAMEA3136693, study PRJEB25190) | human gut metagenome | biome: human gut; feature: human-associated habitat; material: faeces | place: Austria | collected 2013 | reverse complement strand
AAACATCGCCGGCCCATGGACGGAATTGAAAAATCCCTGCGTGGGGCCCAAGGCAAGCATCACGTTCGGCGGCCAGAGCACTTTCATCCTGCCCGTGCAGGGCAAGCCCGGAAAATTCATCTTCATGGCGGACATCTGGCGACCGCAAAATGCCATTGACGGCCGCTATATGTGGCTTCCCATCCAGTTTGACGGAGACCAGATCAAACTGGAATGGAAGGACGAATGGACGCTGAAAGACATGTAGTACGTTTACCTCCAATACATATGAAAATATTAACAGCCATCCTTTCCGCTAATCTGGCATGCTGCCTTTTCTCCGTTGCCGCAGCAGAAACCCCAATTAAACATACTTCCTTCAGACCCGGAGAAATCTGGACGGACAACAACGGCGCGCACATCAACGCCCACGGCGGCGGCATCCTGTACGACAAGGGAACCTATTACTGGTACGGAGAACACAAGGTGGAGGGGGACGCGGGAAACTATGCCCAGGTGGGGGTTCACTGCTATTCCTCCAAAGACCTCTATAACTGGAAGGACGAAGGAATCGCCCTGAAGGTGGTGGAGGGGGACCATTCCCACCCCATCGCCAAGGGCTGCATCCTGGAACGCCCCAAAGTGGTTTACAACAAAAAGACCGGAAAGTACGTGATGTGGTTCCACCTGGAACTCAAGGGGAAAGGATATGGATCCGCTTACGCGGGGGTGGCAACGGCAGCAAAACCCACAGGGCCATTCAAGTTCCTGAAAGCCGGGCGAGTCAACCCGGGCAAATGGCCCCTGAACATGGATAAAAAGGATCAGACGACCGAATTCACCAAGGAAATGCCCGACTACGTCCGCATCATCCGCAGGGACTATCCCGGCGGGCAGATGAGCCGGGACATGACCATTTTTGTGGACGACAATGGAAAAGCCTACCACATCTATTCCTCGGAAGGCAATATCACCCTTCACATCGCGGAGCTGACGCCGGATTACACGGGGCATACGGGAAAATTCGTCCGGGCATTTCCCGGACGCTTCATGGAAGCTCCCGCCATCTTCAAACATAAAGGCAAATACTATTTCATCGCCTCCGGATGCACGGGCTGGGCTCCCAACGCCGCCCGCAGCGCCGTGGCCAAAAACATCGCCGGCCCATGGACGGAATTGAAAAATCCCTGCGTGGGGCCCAAGGCAGGCATCACGTTCGGCGGCCAGAGCACTTTCATCCTGCCCGTGCAGGGCAAACCCGGAAAATTCATCTTCATGGCGGACATCTGGCGGCCCAAAAACGCCATTGACGGCCGTTACCTGTGGCTGCCCATGAAATGGGAGGGTGACCAGATTATCCTGGAATGGAAGGATGAATGGACGCTGGATGACCTGTAAATTCATCTCCTTCCTTTTTATGCAGGATACGGTTTATTGCTTCCATCTCCTTGCCGGAAGGCAGAAGCGGAGCCTTCTGTATGCCTTGTGCTCCGCTCTCCTTGTTGCAGCAGTCTGGCTGCTTCATCCGGAATGGCCTTTCTGGGCGGGCTACATTGCCTGGGCACTCGCTTACGCGGCAACGCTGATTGTTCAACACACCATTCCCCTTCCCATCCGCTGCCCGCACTGCGGAAACGCCGGGCTTTATTCTGCTCCGCAAACTCCGGAAGAACAAAGAAGGCCGGATACAGGCATCATGCTGGAATGCCGGGGTTGCGGTTCCACCTTTTACACGGACGCCTATTTGCCCTGGCCGGGAAAAATTATCCGCCGACGCCCCACTTGCCCGGAAGAATGGGAAGAAAAATCTGCCCGTAAACAAGCCGGGCCCGCTTCCTCCGGAGAGGAACGCAGGCCGGAAAGGTCTTTCGTCAACGGAGGAAAAATCTAACGGGCTTTTTTGGAAGCCATCACGTAATTCCTCATGCGCTGGTCTGCGGGGGTGGTGGGGCGCACGCTGGTAACCCAATTGCCGTCCTTATCCTTCTTTTTGATTTCCGTTCTGTCGCGGTACAATTTCGCGGAGAAATCGCTGGAATCAAGAACAACCGGCCCCGGACCTGTCGTGACAATGGGAGTGGGAGGAACCTCCGCAACCACCGTCATTGGAGCGGCAAGGGAATTATACCAGTACACCAGTTCCTGCTGGCCGACAGGATCGTCCGGATAAGGAGCATAAGCTCCGTTATTGGTGGAAACCTTTACATAGGCCGGTTCCGGAAATGTGGTCTGATAGGAAGAGGGGGAACAGGCCCCCAACAACAAAAGGCCGGCTCCGCCGGCAATAATCATGGAATGCAGTTTCATATAGGCATTGGACTCTCTTCCGCCACCTGCCGTTCAGAGGATGTACGGTTCCGGAATATTACGGGCACCCGCGCGTCTTGCGCTTGAGCGCCATTCCCAGCGCCGTACGCCATCATGCGGAAGAAAGGAGCTTGCCGTCCCCCCGGCGGCATGGTTGAATATTATTTCCTCTCCATGATTACGGAATTCCGGCTGAAAGTGTTTGAAACCGTCGCACGGCGCCTGAATTTTACGCGCGCGGCGGAAGAACTGTTCATCACGCAGCCGGCCGTCACCCGGCATATCAAGGAACTGGAACGTCTGCTGGATGCCCGTCTGTTCAAAAGGGAGGGACGAGGGATTGCCCTGACGGCGGAAGGCGTGCGCCTGCTGGCCCATTCCCGCCGCATCCTCAAGGAATACGAAACGCTGGCTGAAGAAATATCCTTTGGCCGCAATTCCCCTGTTTCCGGCGAATTGAGCCTGGGAGCCAGCTCCACCATGTCCCAGTATGTGCTGCCTCCGCTGCTGGCCCTGTTCAACCGCCATTACCCGGAAATACGCATATGGCTGAAAAGCGGCAATACGGAGGAAATAGAACAGGCCGTCCAGGATGAATCCGTGCAGCTTGGCATCGTGGAAGGCACGGCAACGCGCGCGGACCTGCATTACCAGCCATTTATGGAGGACGAAATTATTCTGGCAGGAGGCATGCAGGCCGCCGTGCCCAGTGAAGGGCTCTCCCTCCCGCAACTCTCCCATGTGCCCCTGATCATGCGTGAACCGGGGTCCGGCACGCGCCGGGTGGTGGAGGAAGCGCTGAAAAAACACGGGATCTCCGTTTCCGGCCTCCATGTTCTGATGACGCTGGGCAATACGGAAAGCATCAAGATGTACCTGGAGCATTCTCCGGCGTGCTCTTTTCTCTCCTCCCTTGCTGTCCGGGGAGAATTCAAACGCGGAAGTTTGAAGAAAATACATCTCCGCCACCTGGAAATTCGCCGCACCTTCCACTTCGTCTCAGGACATGGAGACCACAGCAGAATCAATGAACTGTTCATCAAGTTCTGCCGATATTATTATAACAAAATTTAATTGGCTATAACAATTTTTAATTAGATTTTATAATGGCTGCATCGTATATTATTCCGCAGCCAATTCGGTACGCTCCCGGCCAGATACAACGGGCAGCCGCAACCATCATTTACCGACCATGTCTCCCAAACATCTAGCCAATCCCCTCCACGGCATCCTGCTTATTGTTCTGTTTTCCTTTTCCGCTTTTTACATTGCTGATTTTGAATGGGTGAAACATCTTTCCCTCAGCCCGCTGATCGTCGGCATCGTGCTGGGAATGCTTTACGCCAACAGCCTGCGCAACCACCTTCCGGAAACATGGGTTCCCGGCATTCAGTTCTGCACCAAGCAGGTTTTGAGAACAGGCATTGTCCTGTACGGATTCAAACTGACTTTTCAAAGTGTCATCGACATCGGCGGCTCCGCCCTGGCGCTCGACCTTATTGTGGTCACTCTCACCATTCTTCTGGGAGCCGGGCTGGGGCGCCTGCTGAAAATGGACAGGGACACGGCCCTGCTGACCTCCATCGGCAGTTCCATTTGCGGGGCAGCAGCCGTTCTGGGGGCGGAACCCGTCGTCAAAAGCAAACCTTACAAAGCCGCTGTGGCCGTTTCCACCGTGGTCATCTTCGGCACGCTCTCCATGTTTCTGTATCCAGCCCTGCACCGGGCCGGAATACTGGATCTGACGCCGGAACAAATGGGGCTTTTTACCGGAGCCACCCTTCATGAAGTGGCGCATGTGGTGGGCGCCGGCAACGCCATGGGGCAAGCTATTTCCGATCCGGCCATTATCGTCAAAATGATCCGGGTAATGATGCTGGCCCCGGTGCTGGTCGTCCTGAGCATTGTCCTGGCCCGGAGGGATCCCTCTTCCGGCGCAAACGGGGAAAAACGGAAAATTACCATTCCCTGGTTCGCCTTCCTGTTCCTTGCCGTCATTGGCTTTAATTCCCTGCACCTGCTGCCTGCCGGACTTGTGGACGCCATAAACACCCTGGATACATTCCTGCTGACCATGGCGATGACGGCCCTGGGCGCGGAATCCAGCTTTGAGAAGTTTAAGAAAGCCGGAGCGCGGCCTTTCCTGCTTGCAGGCTTCCTGTATATCTGGCTTTTCTTCGGAGGTTACTGGCTGGTCAAGCTGATCAGCCTCTAAATTCCAAAAACACTCCTCCTGCGGAAAGAGGGCAAGGCCTACGCCCTGCCTTTCCGAACAGGAGAAAAAAGCCGTTTCACCGTCAGAACGTGAGAACCGTTTCAGCACAGGTTCACCGCCTCGTTCCATCCTGATTTCCTGCCAGAAAATCCGGTTGAAAAGGATCACCGGAGGAACCATGCCGGCATGGGATGACGGAACATGCGGAGCGCCGCATCCCGCCCGCATTACTCCCGACTGGCCATCTGTGCCGCCCAATACAGACATCCTCTCTTTGCTTTCTCCGCTGCCGCGGCAGGTTTTCCCGGTAAGGCTCAACAAAAATTCATAGTCAAACCGTTTGGAGACGCTATAGTATGCGTACCCAGTTCTTAAAAACAAATGGCAACCAAATTATTCATTCCCGGACCCACTGAAGTAGCACCTGAAGTACTTGCCGCCATGAGCGGCCCAATGATGGGACACCGATCCAAAGCGGCCTCCGCCCTGCAGCGCCGCATTTCCAACAATCTGCGCCGCATCCTGCTGACGGAACAGGAAATTCTGCTTTCCACTTCCTCCGGTACGGGCCTGATGGAAGGCGCCGTGCGTTCCTGCACCGCCAAACGCGCCGCCATTTTTTCTGTGGGTGCCTTCGGCGACAAATGGTACAAGATCGCTACGGGCAACGGCGTGCCCTCCGATATTTTCAAGAGCGAACTGGGGCAGCCCACTACCCCGGAAATGGTGGACGCCGCCCTCTCCACCGGCAAATACGACACCATTTGCATCACGCACAATGAGACGTCCACCGGCATCCAGAACCCGGTGGAGGAAATTGCGGAAGTGCTTAAAAAATACTCGGATGTCGTGTGGTGCATGGACGCCGTGAGTTCCGCCGCCGGCTCCCGGATTGAAACGGACAAGCTGGGCGTGGACGTACTGGTAACTTCCACCCAGAAGGCGCTTGCCCTGCCCCCCGGCATGGCTGTCTGCACGCTATCCCAAAAAGCGTACGAACGCACCGCCTCCGTTCCCAACCGCGGCTGCTACTTTGACCTGCGTTCCATTTACGACACCATCCAGAAGAAGGACTACCAGTACACGAACACTCCCTGCATCTCCATCATGTACGCCATGGACCTCCAGCTCCAGCGCATCATGCAGGAAGGTGTAGAAAACCGCTTTGCGCGTCATGAAGCCATGGCCGAATTCGTGCGTTCCTGGGCGGATGAATATTTCAGCGTCTTTGCCAACCGGGACCACCTTTCCCGCACCCTGACGGTGATCAGCAACACGAGGGACATTGACATTGCCGCCCTGAACAACTCCCTGATCGAACGCGGCATGCAGCTCGGCAACGGTTACGGGGACTTGAAGAACAAAACGTTCCGCATTGCCCACATGGGCGAGCTGACGATGGATGACATGCGCTCCATCACGTCCAGCATCGTGGATATCCTGAAGCTCAAATAAGCGAGGCCCCTGCCCTCTTTTCCGGCTCCGTCCGGAAAAGAGGGCGGAACGCTTCCGCCGGAACATGAACGGAACAATCGCCGGGAACAGGATACATCGCGGATATCCCGGAACTTGTTCATCTTTGATCTTTTCCGCATCCCGGCGGCATTCGTCATCGTCCAAACTTTCAATCAGGCACGGTCTTTCCGGGACAACCCGTTCTTTCAGGACTCCATTTCACGTTATTTGCTGCTGTTCATTGCGGCATGCATTTTGGCCGGGCTTGTTTCCAGCATTCGTGCGCTATATCATCCTTCCCATTACTGACTTTCCGAACTCTTCCTTCCATGTCCACTCTCCATCCCTTCCCCGCCCTGCGCCCTCCCCGGGAACTGGCCGCGCGGGTCTCCTCCCTCCCTTATGATGTCATGAACCACCGGGAAGCCGAGGAAATGGCCGCCGGAAATGACGCCTCTTTCCTCCATATCTGCCGTTCCGACATCGACACGAGCGAAGCCGCCATCCATGCCCCGGAAACCTACGCCAAGGCCAGGGAAAACCTGGAAAGGTTTGTCCGCGAAGGTTACCTCTTCCGGGATGAACGGCCGTCTTTCTACATCTACCGACAAATCATGTGGGGGCGCGTACAGACGGGCATCGTCGGCTGCGCCTCCGTGGATGAATATGCCAGCGGCGCCATTAAAAAGCACGAACTGACCCGCAGGGAAAAGGAACTTGACCGGATTGAGCATTTTGACGCCTGCTCCGCTCAGACGGAACCGGTATTCCTGGCCTACCGCAAACATGAAGGTCTTTCCGCCATCATCCGGGAATGGATTAAATTCCACAAACCCGAATATGATTTTACCACGGAGGACGGCGTCACCCATATCCTGTGGCCCGTTTCCGAGCCCGGCACGGTGGAAGACATCCGCAAAAGCTTTGAGGAAGTGGACGCCCTTTACATTGCGGACGGACACCACCGCACGGCTTCCAGCGCCGCCGTTTCCGCCAGGCGCCGCCAGAAACACCCGGACTACACGGGGCAGGAAGAATTCAACTACCTGATGGCTGTCGTCTTTTGTGATGAAGACCTTTTCATCATGGACTACAACCGCGTCATACGCGACTTGAACGGCCTGACTGAAGAGGAATTCATGGAAAAACTCCGTACCTCCTTTGACATAAATCCTGTGGATACCATTCCCGGAGAAGGCTACACCCCCCGCGCCAAGCATGAGTTCGGCATGTATCTGAATGGACGCTGGTATTCCGCCACGGCCAAACCGGGAACCTTCCCGGCCGGCCATCCCATCGAAAGCCTGGACTGCGCCATCCTCCAGGCGAATGTGCTGGCTCCCATCCTGGGCATTGACGATCCACGTACGAGCGACCGCATCGACTTCGTAGGAGGAATCCGCGGTCTGGGAGAACTGGAACGCCGCTGTTCCGGGGAAATGGCGCTGGCTTTCTCCCTGTATCCCGTCACCATGGCCGACCTTTTCCGCGTAGCGGACGCCGGAGAAATCATGCCTCCCAAATCCACCTGGTTTGAACCCAAGCTGCGCAGCGGGCTTTTTATCCATACCATTGAACAATAACCTTTTCCACCGTACCAACATGAACAAGGTCCTTATTCCTACCAAACTCTCCGACGTAGCGGCCAACACGCTTAAAACGGCTGGCTATGAAGTCATCCAGGACGCTGATACGCCTCTGGAAAAACAGGTAGCCACCCATCCGGATGCCGTGGCTCTGATCGTCCGCAGCGAAAAAGTCACTCCGGAAATCATGGACGCCCTTCCTTCCCTGAAGCTGGTCGTCCGCGCCGGAGCCGGTTACGACAACATTGACATTGTATACGCCCGCAAAAAAAACGTGGACGTCATGAATACCCCCGGAGCCAACTCCAATGCTGTGGCGGAAGAAGTCATGGCCATGATTCTGGCCTACTACCGCCACATCGTCCAGGCGGACGCCACCACCCGGGAAGGCCTGTGGGAAAAGAAAAAATACATGGGCAGCGAGCTGACCAAAAAGACGGTGGGCATCATCGGCCTGGGCAACATCGGCCGCAACCTCGTCAAGCGCCTTCAGGGATTTGAACCCATTCTGCTGGGCTACGACCACTTTCTGGCACGCCAGCGCGCCCTGAACATCGGCGTCACCCCTACCAGCATTGAAGATATTTTCTCCCAGTGCGACATTATTACCCTGCACGTTCCGGGCGGCCCCTCCACCCACCACATGGTGAACGCGGAGCTCATTGGAAAAATGAAAGACGGAGCAGTACTCATCAACTGCTCCCGCTACGGCGTGGTGGATGAAGAAGCGCTGGCCGCCGCCAAGGCCGCAGGCAAAAACATCGGCTACCTGACGGACGTACATCCCAAGGACGCGCCCGGAGAGAAGCCTTCCGCCCCCATTGCGGATTTGATTCTTCCCCACCTGGGAGCCAACACCCGGGAGGCCAATACGAAAGCGGCCAAACGCGCCGCAGAACAGATGATCGCCTACTTTTCCGACGGCGACACCTCCTGCGTGGTGAACGGGGAATCCCCCAGCGGCCTCAATCCGGCCCATCTTCAACTGGCGTTTCTGCTCGCCTCCCTGGCGCGCAAGGCCGGCGGCAACAAGCCCATCCGCCGCGTGGAATGCACTTTTTACGGCAACCTGCGCATTTTCCGCAAATGGTTTACGGCCCCCATTCTGGAAGGCCTTCTGCCGCATGCGGAAAAAGGGCTCATGCCTGCCGCCGCGGAAGAATCCCTGCGGGAGCACGGCATCGTTTTCAAAGCGAGGGAACCCAAAGACGACAAACCTTATGAAGATTCCATCACGCTGGACGTGGCCATGGAAGAGGAAGAGGAATATTTCCACACCAGCGTGCGCGGCGTGGTGACGGAAGGCATCCCCATGGTCTCCCGCCTGAACAATTTCAACGGATTGTACGCGGACCTGCGCGGCACGACATTATGCCTGCGCTACAAGGACCGCCCGGGTATTATCGCCCTCATCGGCTCCGCCCTGTCTTCCAATGGAATCAACATTGACAACATCGCCGCCCCGGCCGACCACGCCACCAGGGAGGCCCTGACCGTGATTAAGACCAACCAGCCGGTTTCCGATGAACTGCTGGATAAAATCGCGAAAGAGATAGATGCCATCTCTGCGTTTTCCCTGAATCTTTAACAGGGAAAGACGCATTTCCGGAAACCTGCTTTTCAGACCGCCCGCTTCCTTCATCTCCGGAGGGAAGCGGGCGGTTCTTATTTCTGCCATGTTGACAAGGCTTACCCATTTTTATATCATTGACTGAATCGTCGGAACATATCCATGCGCTACGTACTGCTTCTCCTGACCTTGTTAACCGCCGGATTTTCCGTCTGGTACTATCAAAACCGCATTTCCCCGGAAGGAAAGGAACTGGCCGCCCAAAAAACAACATTGGAACAGGAGGCCGCAATATTGGAAAAAGCCGTTATCCAATCCCGAAAGAAGCTGGATGATGCCCAGGATGCCACCCGGGCGGCGGAAGAAGACATAGAGAGATTCCAGCAAGTTTATCTCCAACAAAAAAGGCAGCAGCATCAGGAAATCCAGGATGCCGCCTACCAAAAAAGCGTGGCGGACCAGCAGGAAGAAGTGAAGGAACACGACCAAAAGATTGACCGGCTGCGCCGCCGCATGAAAAGGCAAAGGGAAAGCACCAAATCCGCCAGGGAGGAACTGCTCCGGAAAAAGGAGGGAATGAGAACCCAGCTTGACAGGCTGACCGATCAGCAGAGGAGCATTCAGGCGGAACTGGAACAGGCGGAACGCGAACTGGCCCAAAAACGGGAAGAGGCCAAAAGCAGGAAGAAATTGTCCGGGATTGCCCCTCAGAAGGGAAATATTTCCGAACTTCAGACACAGATGAATCTTATCCGCCAGAAAACCGCAGCTGCTAAGGAAAAAATGAAAGCCGTAGATGCGGCGCTGGAAACTCTGGAAGAAAAGTCTGGCAAACAGGAACGCCTGATGCAGAAGGCGGAGGAGAAACTCACCCAACAGAAAAACAAGGTTCTGGCCGACGATGACCGGGACGAATCCGCTGTCCCGGAACCGGGCGATGAAGACTTGCTGGCGTCTGCCGAATACAGGGAGCTGTCCAGAGATGTACGGAAAACTCTGGAACAGGCCCGTAAAAAAGAAGAACAGGCATCCCGGGCCTATGACGAAGCCCGCGCGGCCATGCGGAAAGTCTCCAGGGAAGAAGTGAAAAAGCTGGCAAAGAAGGAAAAATACCATGCCTCCTTTCAGAAGCTGTTCACGGGTGCAGCCTCCGTCGCGGGATTTATCCTGCTCCTGTTCACGGGTGCGGCCTTCCGCAGCAGCAACAGTTGAACGTCTGCCGGAAAATGAAATGCACGGAGAACAAGGAAGCACCCGCCTTCCCTCAGGGAGTCGTTGACGGACGGCAGGGATATGATAGTCTCAGGCCAGCCTGATCATGCTCACACTGGCCCAGATTCACGGACAACCGGAAATTTTCCATTCCATTCAGGGGGAAGGAGTCTCCCAGGGAACACCCTGCGTTTTCCTGCGTCTGGCAGGCTGCAATCTGGCCTGTTCCTGGTGTGATACGGCGTATTCCTGGAACGGAACGGTTCCCGGAGTGCGCCTCGCGCCTGAAAAGGCGGCTGAACTGGTGCTCCATTATCCATGCCGCCGACTGGTCCTGACCGGAGGGGAGCCGCTCATTCAGCAAAAGGCGCTTCCCGTCCTGCTGCGTCTGTTGCCGGATCATGCCGTGGAAATGGAAACCAACGGCACCATCATGCCGGATACGGAACTGCTGAAACGCGTCACGCAATTCAACGTATCTCCCAAACTCCCCCATTCAGGCAATAACGACGTTAAGACTTGGAAACCGGATATCCTGCGCTGTCTGGCGGGTACGGAGAAAGCCTGGTTCAAATTCGTCGTGGCGTGCGAGGACGATGTCAGGGCCGTTCTGCGGCGGGCTTCCGAAGCGGACATTCCCCCGGAACGAATTCTGATCATGCCCCTGGCCTCCACACGGGATGAGTTGAACGCCATGCGTGCGCAGGCGGTGGAATGGTGTCTCCGCTACGGTCTTCGTTTTTCAGACCGTCTGCATATCGCCATCTGGAACAGCAAAAAAGGCGTTTAAGCACGCTCCTGACTCATCAGGAAAGACAAATGCTTCCCGCTTTTCCGGCCGGAATTCCGCAAGCCTCCAAGGCTCTGCGCCATCGGGAAACCTACGCTTTCTGTTTCAAATCCAGCAGCATCTGGGTATTGCTGGGGTATTTGTTCAGGAAAAACAGGAACCGTTCCATGGCTTCTACGGGTTTATGCCCGGCTAAAGCGCGGCGGATCAGATTCATCTTGTACAGCCATGCTTCCGGCATAATGAGCTCTTCCCTCCGCGTCCCCGATTTCAGAATGTCCACGGCCGGGAAGATATATTGCTCCGCAATGCGGCGGTTCAGCACCAGTTCCATATTGCCCGTCCCCTTGAATTCCTGGAAAATCAGGTCATCCATGCGGCTGTTGGTTTCCACCAGGGCGGTGGCAATGATAGTCAGGGAACCGGCCTGGCGCGTATTGCGGGCGGCGGCAAAAAGGCGCCGGGGCATTTCCAGAGCGCGGGCATCAATGCCGCCGGACATCGTGCGGCCGCTTCCCTTGTCAGC
>OLQK01002017.1_pt1 | contig 11656 bp, 12 predicted proteins | sample 1672501 | NCBI WGS metagenome assembly OLQK01 (sample SAMEA3136693, study PRJEB25190) | human gut metagenome | biome: human gut; feature: human-associated habitat; material: faeces | place: Austria | collected 2013 | reverse complement strand
AAACAGAGGCTCCTTTTTGTGCCTGAAAGCACACTGGTTCTCTGCTAGTATATGTTTGCATAAAAAAAATGTCTCTTACCTGATATACAAATAAGAGACACCTTTTTCAGTTACAGATTATAAATTTTTTCCACCTCTTCAAAGGTCTCTGACTTCTAGCGTTCCCGCAATTTCCAAGAGCTGTTCTTCATTGACAAAATTGCTGATACAGCCCATTCCCTGAACACACGCACTTCCTGTTACATTTCCAAACTTAATGCACTGTTCAATTGGATAATGATGATAAAGTCCATAAATAAAGCCACTCATAAATGCATCTCCTGCTCCTGTTGCATCAATAGCTTTTACATTTTGTACAGAAGATATGATTTTTATTCCATCCTTATTTTTAAGCAGGCACCCTTCCTTGTCCATTTTGATCGTCACGTCAGAAAAAAATTCCGACAGAATGTCAGCAGCCTCTTCCACACTGGACGTTCCTGTAATCTTCATGGCCTCTTTCTGGTTGGGAATATAATAATCTGCAATTTCCAGATAATCCTTGTATTTTTCCAATGTCAGATCATCTTCCCATCCCGTATCAAAAATCTGGATACAACCATCTTTTTTCAGTCTTTTATACACATCTAAAAATCCAACATGCATATCTACCACATATGCACCTTTCAGATTTTCATAAACTTCATCCATGACAGCATCATTAAGATCCATTCCGTCTGTATATGAAATAAAACTTCTGTCACCACAATATAGCAAGGTGGAAGACAGCACCACCGGCATCTTGTTTCCTTTATAAAGATTCACAGTTTTTACCGGATAGCTATTCAGTGTTTTTTTCACAAATTCCGAAAAAAGATCATGCCCTGCAAAAGTAATAATTCTGGACTCAACTCCAAGCCTTGAAAGATTGATCATGGTAGCCGGAATCCCACCACCAAACTGCATGGAAAATCCTCTGGCGAAAATCTCCTCTCCCTTATCAGGCAGTCTATCAAGACCAGAATAGATCAGATCAATATTGGAATAGCCTACGCCACCTACAAAACTCATATCAGTTCCATTCCTCCATATAGTCTTTATTTGTGGCTAAATATGTTTCCACCAGTTTCTTGGCCAGTGAGTAGGAATTGACAAGAGGATGCACCATAAGGCAGTCAATTGCTTTACTAATGCTTCTTGTACGGATTGCTTCAGAAGCCAGCCTTTCGTAAATCTTCACCCTGCGAATAAGTTCCATCTGCAATTCCCCGGGATTTGGGACTTTATGCGGAATCATCTCACCATCTTTAAGATCACATGTAACTTCCACAATGTCTGTATTAAGGAGTCCCGGAATTGCTCCGTTATTCGGTACACAAAGGATCATCTCACTGTCTTTTCCACTTAATTTGGAACGGATATATTTCAGGGCAACACCTGCATAGCCTCCATCATCCTTTGCATAAATATCAAAATGATAGGGTTCTTTTGCTCTGGATACGCCGGTCTCATTTGCCATATAAGCATCTTCACGTTTGCCATACCACTTATCATAAACCTTCAGGCAGTTTTCAAAATCATTTTCGACATCCATGTGTGACAGTTCCTCCGTCATATGGATATTCACATCACGGATCACTTCTCCCCTGGTGATACCCGCATCCAAAATATGCTGAACTGCTTCTTCTCTGTAATAAAAATAATACAAATATTCATTAAGAATACATCCCATATGCTCTACCAGATCTTTTTTAAAGAAACGCATATCTGTATCCGTATACAATCTTTCATCTTTTAAAAGCTCCGGCAAAATCTCTTTTCCATCCAGCTTAATACTGTCAAAAAAAGAAAGATGATTCAATCCATAGCAGTCTCCCGTCACAGAATTTTGCGGAACCTTATACATTTTTGCAAAGGAATGGAGAAGACTACTTGGAGCATCGCAGATACCATAGGTAAAATCATATCCCATATCACGCAGAGTCTGAGATACTACTCCCGCTGGGTTGGTAAAGTTAAAGATCTTTACATCCGGAGAAGCGTATTTTTTTGCAAGCTCACAATATTTTACCAGAGCCGGCACAGAACGCATAGCAAAAGAAAACCCTGCCGCACCGGTAGTTTCCTGCCCCAGAACCCCCAGATTCAGAGCTACTCGTTCATCCTGGATACGCATATCATCCTCTCCAACACGAATCGTTGTTATGATATAATCTGCATCTTTAATGGCTTCTACAGGGTCGCCGGTAAGTTCCGCAAGTCTGGCTGCAGACGTTTTGCAACCTGCTGTGCCATTTTACCATAGATATTAAGCTTCTTTGGATCATTATCCATAAAAATCACTTGGTTGATCCCCAATTCCAAACTGCTCTGAGCAAGGCTTTTTGCCAAAAACATGGAACGTACTCCACCACCGCCGATTACTGCTATTTTCATCTGTAATTCCTCCTCTTTCTGTCTTTTTAGTAGTCTGCCTCATTCATCTTAAACAACCGATTAATGGCACTTACTACAATTACCCCTGCAATAATAAGAATTACTCCCATCATGTTGGCATAACCATAATTATTATCTGTCATAGATGTTTTGTACAGGTATAGTGGAAGATTCAGTGTTGTATCTCCCGGCCCTCCGTTGGTTGTCAGATAAATGAGTTCAAATTCTCTCAGCATACTGGTTGCCGCCAGAATCTCACAGGTTCCAATAATAGTACGGATCAGTGGGAGACGAATCTTCATATTGATCTGCATGTCTGTAGCACCATCGATCTTGGCCGCTTCCACAACATCCTCGGGAATGGACAGAACACCTGCAAGCACAAGAATGATGATCATTCCTGTATACAGAAGCCAGCTCCATGTAACTGTGATAAAGGCACTGTTCTGATCAAAGAACCAGTTTTTCATAAATGGTTTCCCGGTTACTGTTTTTACAAAAGAATTGATAATACCATACTGCGCATTAAATACATTCAGGAAAATAACAGCCAGTGCCGCTGCAGATACCACATTCGGGATCATATAGATAGTTCTGAGGACTTTCCAACCTTTTTTTCTTTTTGAAAGCATAAACGCGATCACAGTTCCTAGCATCACATGCACAACAGACTGAAGCACAACCCAGATTCCCGTATTCTTCAGTGCTGTAAGCATTCGTGCGTCGTTCCGGAAAGCATTGATATAATTATCCAGTCCAATAAATTTAAATACACCGCCTGCTTTCCATTCAAAAAATGAACTTCCAAACACCATACACATCGGAGCCAGGTAAATCAATGCAAAAAGGAGCAGACACGGCAAAAGAAAGCTTGCCAGTTTCCATTTTTTAACTTTCATTTCTCATCTCTCCTGTTTCAGTCTGTTCTTAGCCTCCGGCGACTTCAGAAGAAGGTATGTCCTGCCGAAGCCGCGGAAATCATATAATTATCAGTTTTTCTGTGCAGCGTCTGTAAGAGCCTGTGCGAACTCTTCCGGAGTAATTTCACCCTGCGCAAGAAGCGGATACTGAATACTGATCTCATCCACTACATTTGCATACCAAAGGCTCTGGAAATCATTAATACTGTGCGCTGCTTTATCGCCGTTTGCGATGACTTCATTTACAAGTGGCTTTACATTATCAGATGTAAGACCCTCCATAGCCGGAATATCGCCTGTAATTTCAAGCATTTTAAGCTGGCTCTCCTCATTTGTGAGGAATTTTACAAATGTAAGAGTTGCATCCAGTGTTTTCTCATCCTTGGAAGCAACATTAAAGCCAATTTTTCCACTGTTATACATAACATCACCAGGATACATTGCAGTACCGACTTTATCTGCAAATCCATCTTCAACCATAGAAGTATCATAGAAATCGCTAATCATCCAAGGACCATTTGCAATGATAGCTGTCTGTCCCATAAAGAAGTTGCTTGCAGCATTCTCATATTTTCCACCAACTGCATCCGGAGTTGTATATTTCTGAAACATGGTCTGAATCCTGGTTGCTGCATCGATAAATTCTTTTGTATTATAATCTGTCGGGAGCATGGTATTCATAAACTGTTCTCCCTCATCGCTCTCACCAATCATAGCACCAAGCATCAGTGAAGTTACCCAACCGGAATCTGCAGTATCCATGGAAAGCGGTGTAATGCCTGCATCCAGAAGCTTGTCACACTGCTCAAAGAACTCGTCCCATGTCTTTGCCGGTTTCTCAATTCCTGCCTGAGCAAAGAGATCTTTGTTGTAGAAGTATCCTATTACCTGTCTGGTATAAGGAATTCCATAAATCTTACCATCGCGGGAGTTTACATCCCAGCATGCATCAGTTGCAAGTTTTTTCCAGTCATCATCTACATAATCAGTAAGGTCGACAAGTTGATCCTTCATTGAATCAATCAGATTATATCCACCTGTACTGAATGTATCCGGAAGAGAATTGGAAGAATACAGAACTTTCAGCTTATCCACATAGTTCTGATCACCTGCGATTTCTTCCACATTGACCTTGATACTGTCACCGTACTCCTCATTAAAAGCTTCCAGACGATCCTGGAACCATTCTGTATTAACACTGACACCAACCCAGGATGTAGGAAATGTGATTTCTGTCACATCATCCGCTTTTACTGTTGTGGCCATGCCTCCTGCCATGGATAATGCTGTCACTGCTGACAATACTGTGGCCATCACCTTTTTTGTTTTCATATTAATTGCCTCCTTTTATATAATTTATAAATTTTCATCTTCAACCTTTGACAGATCCTGCTACCATACTGGTAGTAACCTGTTCCTGCAGCAATACATAGATTACGATACTTGGTAGAATTACCATAGTCAATGCCGCAAACATCGCTGTATAGTTAAACGAAAACTGAGATGTAAAATAATTCAGAGCAAGAGGAAGGGTCCTTACTTCTGTGCTTTTGGTAAGAACGAGTCCGAACATGAACTCATTCCATGACGTCAGGAACTGTAAAATTGCCCCTGTTGCAAGTCCTGATTTAGCCAATGGAAATACAATTACAAAGAATGTCCGATAAAACCCGGCTCCGTCAATATAGGCAGCTTCTTCCAGTTCCTTGGGGATGCCCTGAAAATAGCTTTTGAATACGAAAAGTGAAGTAGGAAGTCCCAGTGCCGCATACACAAGTACAAGCCCTGACCTTGTATCAAACATTCCGATTCCCATCATGATCTTATAGATTGGCATCAGAAGTGCTGAAGTAGGTACAAGAAGAGACGCAGATAAAAGCAATGTGATAAAGGTACTTCCCTTAAACGTATATCTGGCCAACACATAGGCAGCCATGGAAACAATCAGGATATTTAGCAGGGTACTTGTGAAAGAAATCACAACACTGTTTCCATAAAACTTAAAAATTGGAGCCAAATCCAATGCAGCCTTATACCCATTAAAGCTTAATGATGTAGGCAGTGCAAATGCAGATGATAGGATCTCCTTATTGGATTTAAAGGATGACATCACGATCCATACTAATGGTCCTACTGAAATCAGTGCCATAAATCCCAGGAAAACAAATCTAAATATTTTCCAAAGAATATCTTTAAAGCTCTTCCCCCCCCATTTTATATTTCCTCCCTTCTGAGTACAGTTCCTCTTTCCAATAATTTATAGGGTAGTGTATACTCTATATTTTCTTCTCTGTTTCTACTTTTGTTACACAAAATCTCAAGAGTCCATTCCACCATCTTATCCAGTGGCTGATAAATCGTAGTAAGTTTAGGAACCACCCGCTCTGATATACTTAATCCATCAAATCCCAAAACGGATACATCTTCCGGAACCTTCAAACCATGTTCATTTAGCGCTGTAATTGCTCCTACCGCAGTCTCATCGGAAAAAGCAAACACTGCAGTGAACTTCTTTTTCTTTCGCAATGCACTGTTCATAGATCGATAGCCTTTTTCGAAGGTAAGCTGACCGTATTCTGCCATGTCATCACTGAACATAAGTCCATATTCCTCCATTGCCTTCTTACAGCCAACTAACCGCTGGAATCCTGAACTGATGCTTGTAGAAAGATCAGTCAGAATCAGTATCTCCCTGTGTCCCATTTCAAGAAGATATTTCATTCCCTCGTAAGCAGCCATCATATCGTTAATGTGTACCATATCGCATCTGCTGTCAAAAGCTGCGCCTCCCAGCATAACCACTTTGATATTCTTTGCCCGGATATATCGTATCACCTCACGGTCAATCTCCTCCTCCAGATAAATAACTCCCATCACATACAATTCCTTCAGGATACTCTTATAACTATCATCTCCCGGAAATGTAGGAAGAAATATCACTCTACATTTGTATTTTGGCATCTGCCGGATAATCTCCTTTATGGATTCACTGAAATATCCAAATTCCAGATTAGGAATCAGAACTACGATCACACCATCTGACTTACGTGTTGGATGATTTGGCACATAACCAACCGTATTAGCTGCCTCCTCAATTCTTCTGGATAATTCATCACTCACTACATTCTGTCCTGAAAAATATCTTGAAACAGTTGCTGGAGACACATGTGCCATTTGTGCAACCTTTCTGATTGTACCTGCCATTGTCTCATCTCCTTATGTGATTTTTTCTTATTATTTGAGATTTATTCCTTATTTCTTTTAGTATTTTGCACGATTTAATATCGCTATCTACATTTTTGATTGTACAAAGTTACAAATAGAATGTCAATCTTGTTTCATGTGTTTCATCTTGGTTTCATATGTTTCATTAAAAAAAGATGGAACAATCCGGACATCTTCCTGACCATTCCATCTTTTATATATCTTTACTTCATAATCCTCATCAGAATATCTTCAGAATATCATTATACATAACCACAACCATCAGCGCCATCAGAAGCATCAGTCCCGCAAAATGGATCATGCCTTCTACCTGACGGTTTACCGGTTTTCTCCGGATCGCTTCTGCCACCAGAAATACCAGCCTTCCTCCATCCAGCGCAGGAAGAGGAAGAAGGTTCATCACTCCCAGGTTTGCAGAAAGAAGAACTGCCATATTCAGCAAATTCATCCAGATCATCAGCGTTCCCTCACTCTTGGACTGTTCGTAAGTGTCGCCAATGGCATCCGCAATACCCACAGGACCACTTAAGTCTTTCATTCCAAGGTGACCGGTCACAAGCTCTTTCAGGCTTAAGATCGTAGTACGGATCATGTATTTCACTTCCACAGCACCATATTTCAGAACATTAAAGCCGGAAGTTTTTTCACTGTATGTGTTATATCCGAAACCGGAAACCGGTGTTCTGTATTCCCTTGGTGTTATCTCTGCCTCATATTCCAGTCCGTTACGCTCATAGGTGATCGTCACAGGTTTCTTGGATAACGGATGCTCCTCGATGTATTTTTCATATGCATTTCCATCCGGAACCTCCACACCGTTGATCTTCGTGATCACATCGCCTGCTTCCAGACCTGCCTCTTCCAGTGGCATTCCCTTGATCAGTGATTCCACTGTCATGGAATTTACATCGGAACGGTTAAAGCCAAGAAGATATCGCACATTTACATCTGGTTTATAGGAAATCTCCTGTTCCTTTCCATCACGTTTTATCTTCAGATGAATGGTATCTCCCTCTTTCAGTTCATTGAGATACGAATACACATAGAGATCTTTTCCCAGGTCAATATGATATCCCTGATACTCTGTAATCACATCGCCTTCTCTCAGGCCCGCCTTTTCCGCTGCGGAGCCTTCTGTTACCTGCAATACGGTTGCAGGATCATAGCCAATACAACCCACAATGATCACAGACAGAACAAAGGCCAGTAGAAAATTAAATACCGGGCCAGCGGCAACCACCGCGATCCTGCCCCACACAGGAGCGGAATTAAAGGTTCCCGGACTGTCATCTTCCGCATCTTCTCCCGCCATGGCACAGGAACCGCCAAGAGGAAGCAATTTCACGGAATAGCGTGTGCCACCTTTTACCGTACTTATGATCCTCGGACCCATGCCAAGAGAAAATTCCACCACCTCAATGTGGTTCTTTTTTGCCAGGAGAAAATGTCCCAGTTCATGGATCAGTATCACAACGCTGAAAATAATTACAGCAATCACAAATCTCAATTTACCACCTACTTTCGATCCACTGGTAAGTATCCTGCTCTACAGAAAGGATCTCATCCAGATCCGGATGCGCGATTTTTTTATGTCTTTCCATAGACTGTGCAATAATCTCATAAATATCCAGAAAGCCAATCTTTTCTTCCAGGAATTTCTTTACTGCAAGCTCATTGGCCGCATTAAAGACAGTCGGCATACTTCCCCCTTCCCGGGATGCCTGGATTGCCATAGGAAGTCCGCGGAATGTCTCCATATCCGGAACCTCAAATGTGATCTCACAAAGTTTCGTGAAATCAAGACGGTCTCCATCCAGATAACGTCTGTGTGGATAGTACAGAGCGTACTGGATCGGAAGTCTCATATCCGGAGTTCCAAGCTGTGCCATGATCGCGCCGTCTTTAAATTCCACCATGGAATGAATGATACTTTGTGGCTGTACCACCACCTGAATATGATCCAGGTCCATGTCAAACAGCCACTTGGCCTCCATAACTTCCAGACCTTTGTTTACCAGGGTCGCGGAATCTACAGTGATCTTCCGTCCCATTACCCAGTTTGGATGTTTCAGAGTATCCGCAACCGTAACATTTCGAAGTTCTTCTGTGGTACGTCCGCGGAATGGTCCGCCGGATGCCGTGATCAGAAGTTTATGGATCTCTTCGTTTTCTTCTCCATGGATAGCCTGGAAAATGGCGCTGTGTTCACTGTCAACCGGGAGGATGGATACGCCGTATTCCTTTGCCATTGGCATGATCAGATGACCGGCTGTGACAAGGGTTTCCTTATTCGCCAGGGCGATGTCCTTTCCGGCACGGATTCCCTCCATAGTAGGGCGGATCCCGATCATTCCCACGATCGCAGTGACAAGGATATCGGATTCCGGCATGGACGCAAGTTCCAGAAGTCCTTCCATTCCGCTGACTACCTTTGTGTCCGTATCCGCAATACGTGTTTTCAGGTCCCGGGCTGCCTTTTCATCCCAGACTGCAGCCAGAAGTGGATGAAACTCCCGGATCTGTTCTTCCAGTTTCTCCACACTTTTTCCCGCACTGACCGCAACAACACGAAGATCTTCATTTTTTCTTGCCACATCCAGTGTCTGAGTTCCGATGGAACCGGTAGAACCTAAGATTGCAATATTCTTCATTTCAATATCTCCTAAATTCCAAGAATCGTTTTTGCAAGATAGTAAATAACAGGAGCTGTGATAATCACGCTGTCAAAACGGTCCAGGATTCCTCCGTGGCCCGGGATCAGCTTACCATAGTCCTTAATGTTCTGATTTCTCTTGATCGCAGATGCTGCCAGATCACCTACCATGGAGATCAGGGCTCCAACTGCACAAATCAGGGCATACTCCGCCATTTTTCCCTGTGTGGCCGCTGCATAGATCACTCCAAGAAGTGCCGCTCCCACAACGCCGCCTACAGCTCCCTCGATGGATTTCTTCGGGCTTAAAACCGGCGCCATCTTATGTTTGCCGATGAGCATTCCCACACAGTAAGCGCAGGTATCGCAGCCCCAGGAGCAGAGGAAAATCAGCCATACCAGAAAGGCTCCGCCCTCAAGACTCCGGGTGAGATAAATATAGGAAAGCATCACGGAGACATAGACCACGCCGAAGAAGGCCGCCATGACCTGGTCTGCATGGTATTTCGGATATGTAAATACATAGACGGCCATCAGTACGATCAGAATAAAGATCATATCCATCATACTATATGCCTCAAATCCGAAAAGTAACAACAAATAATAGGAAGCCACACCGAGAGCACCGGTTAAGGCCAGAAGGGAAAAGCCCTTTTCCTGTACGCCTGCAGCCCGGTAAAGCTCCGTCAGGCCGATGAGAGACACCAGGAATAAGGTTCCCCAGAGAAGGTAACTGCCGCTGATGATGGTCACAAGAGCGATGATCACCAGGACAATACCACTGAGCAGTCTCGTTTTAAACACGTTATCCCTCCTTCACTCCGCCGTAACGACGGTCACGGCTGTTGAACTTCTCGATGGCCTTCCAAAGCTCCTCCTTGGTAAAAGCGGGCCAGGGCACATCTGTAAAATAAAATTCTGTATAGGCAAGCTGCCAGAGCAGGTAGTTGGAAAGGCGCTGCTCTCCGCTGGTGCGGATCAGAAGGTCCGGATCCGGCACTTCTCTCGTGTCCAGATAGCCGGAAATGCAGGCCTCGTCGATGGCATCAACGGCCAGCTTTCCGTCCTTCACATCCGCTGCCAGATGGCGGACCGCTCTCGTAATCTCGTCCCGGCTGCCGTAATTGATGGCGATCTGGAAATTCAGTCCGGTGTTGTCCTTCGAGGACTCCTCCAGCTTTTTCAGGCTCTCCTGAAGATCCGGATCCAGAGCTGTGGGATCTCCCAGTAGCCGTACTTTCATATTATTTTTCTGGGCAGTCTTGATACAGGTCTTTGTGTAGCTGCGGAACAGCCTCATGAGGCCGTCCACCTCTTCCTTGGACCGCTTCCAGTTTTCCGTGGAAAACAGATAGACCGTCAGATATTTGATGCCCATATTCCAGGCATCCTCGCAGATCACTTCCAGGTTCTTGGCTCCCCTGGAATGACCGTAGTTTCTGGGCATGCCTTTGCTCTTCGCCCATCGTCCGTTGCCATCCAGAATGATCGCAACATGCTGCGGTATCACCATATTTATTTCCTCCAGAAACAATTTTAGGCGCTGCCAAAAAGCAGCGCCCAGCTGTTTTATACTGTCATGATCTCCTTGGATTTCTCTTCCACTGCCTTGTCGATCTCTTTGATATACTTATCGGTGAGCTTCTGAACGTTATCTTCCAGCTCTTTGATCTCATCCTCGGATACGTCGCTGCCTTTCAGCTTCTTGAAGGCATCGTTTGCATCGCGGCGGATGTTGCGGACTGCAACCTTCGCGCCCTCGCCTTTTTTCTTTACCTCTTTGGCAAGATCTTTTCTGCGGTCCTCGGTAAGCTCCGGGAATACCAGGCGGATGCAGGTACCGTCATTGGTGGGGTTGATGCCGATATCAGAAACCATGATGGCTTTATCGATCTCACGGATCATCTTTTTCTCCCAGGGCTGGATCATCAGAATCCGAGCTTCCGGAACGGTGATGTTTCCCACCTGCTGTAAGGGGGTCGGTGTTCCGTAGTAGTCCACGGTGATCTTGTCCAGTACATGGGGATTGGCACGGTCTGCGCGGATCGTACTGAAATCCTTTAACAGACTGTCGTAGGATTTGCTCATTTTTGTCTCATATGCTTTGATTCTTTCATCCATTTCTGATTCCTCCTGTATTCTGGTATTATACGGTAACTTTTGTTCCGTTGAATTTGCCGTTTACGGTATTGACTATGCTGTTCTCTTCGTTCAGCCCGAAAACAAGCATCGGCATCTTGTTTTCCATGCAGAGAATGGACGCTGCCATATCTACTACGCCCAGTTTGCGGTCGATGACTTCCTGAATAGAGATTTCATCGTATTTTTTTGCATCTGGGTTTGTCTTCGGATCACTGTCATATACACCATCAATGGATTTTGCGAGCAGGATCACATCTGCCTCAATCTCAATGGCACGAAGAACGGTTGCTGTATCGGTGGA
>OLQK01002009.1_pt1 | contig 11675 bp, 6 predicted proteins | sample 1672501 | NCBI WGS metagenome assembly OLQK01 (sample SAMEA3136693, study PRJEB25190) | human gut metagenome | biome: human gut; feature: human-associated habitat; material: faeces | place: Austria | collected 2013 | reverse complement strand
ATTCTCGCTGAAATAAGTCGGGTCTTTTACTTTTTCGTAGTGAAATTCACTCATTTGTTATAACCTCCTTATCATTACAAAAGAGGCGGATATCTTTTGCAATACCCGCCTTTTTTCTTTTTCTTTTTATTTGACTGCGCCTGTGATACCTTCCGCAAAGCTCTTCTGGAAGAAGAAGAATACGATCGCAGTCGGAACCGTACAGATCAGTACGCCCAGCATCAGCATACCATAATCAACGGTATAGCCGCTCAGCAGGTTTGACACAAGCATCGGCATAGTGATGGATTCGTTCGTCTGCAGGATGATCTTCGGCCACATGTAGTTGTTCCATGCATTCATGAACGTAATGATCAGTGCTGCAGAATAGGTAGACTTCATCGTTGGGATAAACATCCTGAAAAAGATTCCGATCTCACTCAGTCCGTCCATCCGGGCCGCCTCGATAATATCCTTCGGGAAGGAACGGGATGCCTGACGGAACATCATGATCATAAACGGAGTCGAGATAGACGGAAGCATGAATGCCGCCATTGTGTTGACCAGCTTTAGTCTGGAGAACATCCGGAACATCGGGATCATGATCGCTGCAAACGGAACCATCATCGCGGTCAGAAGAATTGTGAACACAATATCCTTTGCCTTTGTATGATAAATTTCAAAGCCATAGCCTGCGAGGGAACAGATGAGCAGGCAGAGAACCGTAAGCACTGCAGAGTTCCGGAACGAATTCCAGAGCGCGCGGTACAGATTCTGATTGGCAATCAGTGATTTATAATTTTCCAGAAGATACGTGCCCGGAATCAATTTTCCTCTGATTACATCCACGCTCATATTCGTCGCTGCGCATACCATGTAGTACAGCGGGAAGATGGACAGCAGTGAGAAAATAATTAGGAACAAATACATACCGATCTTTTTTCCTTTGCTCATCGCTCATCACCTACTTTCATCTGAATCACGGCAAGGATTGCCACCATTACAAGAATGACAATTGACATCGCAGCCGCATAGCCAAAATTCGGGCTCTGTACAAAAGACGTATTGTAAATATAGTGAGACATCGTCATCGTGGACTTACCCGGTCCTCCGTTGGTCAGGTTCAGGGACTCGTCGAAGAGCTGCAAGGTACCATTTGTGGAGGTAATCGTCGTCAGAAGAATCGTTGGCTTCAGAAGCGGAATCGTGATCTTGAACAGTGTCTGGCGCGGCGTTGCTCCATCGATACGGGCTGCCTCATAGAGCTGCGGGTTGATGCCGGTAATGGCCGCCAGGTAGACGATGGAACCCCAGCCGAAGCTCTGCCAGATATCGGAGATGATGTAGATTGCCCGGAAACAGTGCGGATCCGCGATCAGGCTTCCCTGATGTCCCGTGAGGGAATTGACAATCTGTGTGATAAAACCATCGCTGTTGGTGAACACCAGTATTAAACTGGCAATCACCACAGTGGTGATAAAGTGGGGCAGATAAGTAATGGTCTGAACCACTTTTTTGAAACGCATGTTTACGACTTCATTTAAGAGAATCGCAAAGATAATCGGAGCGCTGAAGCCGAAGAGAAGATTCAATCCACTGATCATCAGTGTGTTCTTCAGCGTCCTCCCGAAGAATACGGAGCCTACAAACTCTTTGAAGTATTTAAGACCTACCCAGTCACTTCCCAAGATACCAAGTCTCGGTTTAAAGTTTTTGAATGCGATGATAACTCCGTACATCGGGGCGTAACAGAAAATGATCAGATAGATCAGTACCGGCAATAGCATCACATACAACAGCCAGTTCTTCTGAAAATCTGTTTTAAGTCTCTGAGAAAGCGGTTCTGCTTTCTTTTTCCGACTGGATTTCATGACATCAGCGCCCCCTTTTTCTTATCTTGCGTTGTAACGATCCAGTGCAGCCTGCTCAACAGCGATCAGGTCTTCAATGTGCATGTCTTTCAGATTCTGCTGGAAGGTCTCGAAGTTGTCGAGAGGCTCTTTGCCCATAACGAATTTCAGCAGGCTCTCTTTTACATAGGTATCAACGTCTGCCTGATAGGAGCTTCTGGTCTCAGCCTCTTCAGTGTTGTAGAGGATGAAGTTAGACAGAGTCTGGGAAGTTCCCTGCTCTTTCCAGAGGGTCAGCGCATCCGGCTGGCAGCCTTTGTTGTATTTCTTGGTCAGGATGTAGTTGAGGTCAGTATCTTCGAAGGTGTGCCACTGCTGCGGAGCCGCGCCAAGGAGCTCATCGGTGGAAGCGTCACTTGCCATAGCGTTGATTACAGGAACACCATCTTCCATATGATAGCCAACGCCCTCTTCGCCGTTTGCCAGCTCAAAGTCGATGTCATCAAGATACAGAGCATCCAGAAGAGCGATGCAGGCTTCTACGTTCTTGCAGTCTGCGGTGATGTATTTGTAGTCGCCCAGGCTTCTGCTGCTGCTGCGAAGTGCTGCCTGAGTGTCACCCTCGTTCAGTACGGGAGCCGGAGCCGGGATCAGAGCTTTGCTCTCATCTTCGCTCTCAGTGGTTACATAGTAGGTAGTTCCGTAGGTGTAAAGGTGAGTCATAGCAGTTCCTACTCTGTCGGAGGAATCCAGGGACATAACATCGTTCTCAGTCTGAGTTGTGAAGTCCGGATTGATGTAGCCAGCTTCATACCACTGATTTAACAGAGTCAGGTAATCTTTGTAGGAATCCTCGTAAGGTCCGAAAGCAACGGTTCCGTCGTCTTTAATATAGTAGTCATTCGCTGCAACGCCGTAAGCGGAAGAGAACATGTTGGTGGTGAACAGCGGGCCCAGGTCGTTTCCGCCGGAAGCATGAACAGCCAGCGGGTACTCAACGCCGTTGTCTTTCATAGCCTGGAAGAGAGCGGTCCACTGATCGATGGTGGTCGGAACGTCCATGCCGGTTGCTTCCAGATAATCTTTACGGATCAGGGGGCCGGTGAAGGTCAGGTCTGCTTCTTCGCTTCCGCAGATCTTAGCGCCCAGACGGATGATACGGCCTTCGTCATCGGTAACGGCCTTTTTCAGGAACTCATCATCTTTAATAAGGTTGTAGAAGTTCGGGGTGTACTCTTCTCCGATATAATCGGTATAATCAAAGAGAACGCCGTCTGCGTATGCCATCTCAACACCGCCGGGATAGTAGCTATCGATACCGCCGCAGAAGATCATATCCGGGAGAGTGGAGTCAGCCATCATAATTGTGAAGTTGTCTTGTGCCTGACCTACCGGCGGATGGATAAATTCAAATTTGCAGTTGAATTTTTCCTCAATGTCTTTGATTACATGGTAGTCTTCCATATTACTGGTTGCCTGAGCATTTGCGCTGGTCATATTAAACCAGATCGTGATGGTCTCGCCGCCGAGGTCCGGATAACCCTGCTCGTTTCTCGGACACGGATCTGCGGAAACAGTGCCTGCAAAGCTTCCTACTGCCATGAGGGCTGCCAGTACGCTGGCGGTGACTTTCTTTCTTCTTACCATAATAACTTCCTCCTTTTCATTTCCGGCTCCCTTTTGTTCGAGCCGCCCTGTTTGTTGGTGAGTCCACTATAGCATTTTCTGTTCTCATTCGTAAATAAACACATTTTGCACAGTTTTATCACTTTTTGAATACGTTTTATAGAGCATTTTTGCTAAAAGCTCTCGTTTTTACTTTCATTTTCTTCCGGGCGTCCTGATTTTTTGCCGAATTCCCCTGTTTTTTCCTTATATTATTTTATGCACTTTCTACAGCCAGATGGCGTATTTTTGCCAGATTGTCAACAATTTCTGACATAAAAAAGGAGAATATCAGAAATTGATCATCCCGATATTCTCTCTTTTTGCTGTTCTGACCGGCTTACCCGGGTAAAAATTCACTCTTTTGTGCAAACTGACAAGGCTGCTTCAGACCTCTGTTTTTGCCCCCAGACTCTCCCGGTACTGGCCCGGCGTCATGCCCTCATACTTCTTGAACACCCGGATAAAGGTGGTGATATTGCAGAAACCGCTTCTCACTGCCACATCCCGGATCTTGACCTCCGGGGAATTTTTCAGCATATCCTTGGCCAACTCCACACGGCTCTGATGGATGTACTCCAGCACGCCGGCGCCCATCTGATGTTTGAAATATCTGGAGAGATGGGATGGGGTCACGCCCACCTGCTCCGCGATGCCGTTGACCGAGAGGTTCTCATCGGAAAGATTTTTCCGGATGATCTCCATGATCCGGTCAATCGAGCAGATCTCATTTTCTTCTGTCTTATCCTGAATCTCTTTGTTGACAAATTTAAGCCGTACTTCCTCGTAGCCCTTATGAACTGCCTCCAGGCTCTGGCCGCTCTCGCTTAGGTAGCAGTTGCAGAAGATCTTCTCCTCCTCGGCCAGGATCTCTTTCATCCGGTCACGCTCCCCGGAAAGCAGCTGGCGGAAGCTCTCGCCCGTCTCACTGTCCCCGTTCAGCACACAGAAGAAGCCGTCCTTTCCTTCCAGCACATAGAACTGCTTAAGCTCCGGGAAACATTCCTGGATGTACTCCATAAGGATCTCCCGCTTATCAGCCTCCTGTACCACAGTCTCCAGAGCCTCACTGTCCACTTCTGTCTCCTCGAAGACGCAGAGAAGCACCGCATAAAAGCCGCCGCCAAAGCCCAGCTCCTGTTTCAGCTCTTCCGTCTCAGGCAGACTGCCCTGGAAGAGAAGCTGTCCCAGGTGAAGCTCCTTCATATTCGCCTCGTACTGGCGGATTTTTTCGTTCATCTCCTGCCGGGTCCGGATCGTCTTTTTCACATAGATCTCCAGATCTCCCAGCTCATCCATAACCCCGCTCTGTTCCAGCTCCTGATCCGAAGCTTTTACGGTATTGAGAAGATACTGGATCGGCAGATAGTTCCGCTTGGCCACCAGGAAGGACAGGATCACGAGAAGCGCCGCTCCCAGAACGGAAAGGGTGATGCCGAAGCCCTTGGCAAAAGCCGTGGCCGAATAGCTGACACCCTTCAGCGTCGCATAGACCAGGGTAAGACCTGTCTTCGCCGACCGGGAAAAGGAGAGCTTGTAGCCTTTTTCCCCGATCTGAATCTCGGAAATATTATTTTCCTGGCAGTTCTGGAGCTCCAGCGCCAGCTCGTCGCCCTGACCCGAGAGGGTTCCGATGACCAGGCCGTTATCGGAGAACACGAAAGCTTCCTCGCCGCCGCGAAGGCTCAGACCTTTCAGCAGGTCCTCCAGATAATCGTTGCTCAGCACCACCACCGCTCTGGCCGTATTGAGGCTTCCCGCATTGGTCGGCTGGGTGGAGATGATATTTTTCTGCTCTCCGTCCGCGCCTTTAATCGTCTGAAAATGGCCCATAATACCGCTGTTCAGGGCCTCCAGCCATTCGTCGTAGCTGCAGGCATATTTGTCCGCCTGGAAATTTTTGCTCTCTTTTCCGCCGTTTGAGCTGGAAATCACATATTCATATCCCGGAAAATAGAGATAGAGTTCTTCTATATTATTATAGCCGGAAATGATCGCCCGGAGCCGGTCGAAAACCTCCCACTCGCTGTAGTAATTCCGCTCAGATTTTCTCACATAGGAAAGGATCGTCTCGTCGGACTTGAGCTTCGTCGTAACCATGTAGGCCTGCTGGAAATCCTGGTCCACCTGGTTTAAGACCCTGCTGACCGTCCGGCTCTCAAAGTCCTCAGCCAGCCGGTCCATCATATGCAGGGACGCCACCTCAGCGGCGACGATGATTATGATGGAGACCGGCAGAAGCATCAGGATCGATTTGAAAATCGAACGGAAGGTCTTGGAGCCTAATCGCAGCTTCTGATTCTGCCTTATGGCTTTTTCTTTGTTCATACATATTCCCCCAAGAAGTTGCTTTTTCATAAGAAAAGACACCGGAAACAATCCATCCTCTGTCCCGGTGTCTCCTTTTTTTACGCTTATTCCACCTCTGCGATCAGACGGATGATTTCCTCATAATCCTTCTTGATCTTCTCAAAGGCTTCATCGATGCCCTCGCTACCGCCGTGACGTGTGATCTCCACGAGAACCTGGGTGTGCTCGAAGAGGGGCTTCAGTCCCAGATTGGCAGCCACGCCCTTGAGGGTATGGGACTGGCGGAAGATCATCTCAATATCCCTGGCCTCCATAGCCTTCTCCAGCTCACTGAAGGTTTTATCCGTGCTGAATTTCTTCAGGAACCGTAAAACCAGAGCCTCGCTGCCTGCCAAGCGCTCCAGTACCTCTTCATAATTCTGTCCGATGGTTTCATAAAATTCTTTTGCTGTCATCTTCACATTCCCTTCCTTTATCAATATCTGCCGCTCCAGGTCATTTCTCCCGGATTCTGCTCGTGGCTGCGGATCAGTTCCACCAGTGTGCGGAACAGCCGCTTGGGGTCGATAGGTTTCGCCAGGTGGGCATTCATTCCGGCCGCCTTACTCTTGTTCACGTCGTCGTCGAAGGCGTTGGCCGTCATGGCAATGATGGGAATGTTTGCCGCATCTTTATTACTCAGGTTCCGGATGCTTCTGGATGCTGTGAGGCCGTCCATGATCGGCATGCGGATATCCATAAGGATCGCGTCATAGTAGCCTTCCTCGGATTTGGCCAATTTTTCAAGAGCCCGAAGGCCATTCTCTGCCACATCCACGTCCGCTCCCTTGCTCTTTAAGAGAAGCTGGGCTACCTCAGTATTGATGGCGTTGTCCTCCGCCAGAAGGATACGCTTGCCGGAAAGATCAAATTCTTCCTCCTCCGGTTCTTCTTTTTCCGCTTCCTTGATTCCCAGGGCCTGATTGAAGGCGGAAATCAGGGAAGAACGGAACATCGGCTTGTTCATCAGGAGGTTAACGCCGGCCAGCTTGGCCTCCTGCTCAATGCTGGCCCAGTCGTAGGCTGTCATAATGATGATCGTCACGTCAGCGCCCACAACCTTGCGGATTTCTCTGGCGGTCTCGATGCCGTCCATGCCGGGCATTTTCCAGTCGATCAGGATCATATCGTAATCCTTGTGCTCTTTCCGGTAAAATTTCACCCGTTCCACGGCTTTCTGGCCGCTGTCCACCCACTCGGCGGTGACGCCCATATCGTGAAGGGTTGCCACGGTGTTCTCACAGACTGCTACATCGTCGTCCACAACGAGGGTTTTCAGCTTGGTAAAATTGTATCCCTGCCTGCTTTTTTTCCCGTACTGTTTCTCCTCGTAAATACAGTCCGCCACAACCTCGTCTTTGCCGAGGGACTGGGCCGCGATGGCGCTCATGCCAATGATCGCGTTCATCGGGGTACGGATCTCGTGGCTCATCCGGGACAGGAAGTCGGATTTCGCCGCGTTGGCCAGCTCCGCTGCTTCGAGAGCCGCAGCCAGCTCCTGCCGCCGGCTGTTTTCCTGTACCGCCACGTCGGTCACGTCCACGCGGGACATGCCCACACGCTCCAGCTCCCTAGAAATATAAAAGAGCTGATATTTTTTCGTCCGGCGGATGCCTTTTTCATCGGTCAGCTCCAGAAGGAAACTGTAGCTCTCCTGATGTTCCAGCTGCTTGCGGATGTTGTCAGGCGACAGATTCTTAAGATAAATACTCCGATTCTCCTCGTCCATGAAACGGTCAGCCACCTTCCAGATCTCATCGGCGAAAACGCCTTCGCTCAAGGCATTTTCCTTACACTGGTCACTGACTGCCACAACGCGATGCCGTCCGGTCTTGAGATCGATGTCGCAGATCAGGTCGTACTCCATCTCCGTCACTTTGCGGAAAAGAAGCTCCTGCGCCTTCTGCTCGGTCACATTCAGCGTGTAGAAGAAGCAGATCACATCGCCGCTCTCCGGATTCAGACAGAGGCGGAAATCGGTGCTTCCGTAAAAGACCGTATTGTTGTCTCTTCTCCGCTGGAACTCAAAATGGTAGTCCTGCTTGCCGGTGTAAAAGCTCTCGAGAACTTTTTCCCGCTGCATGATCTGACGCACTCTCATGCGGTCCGCCGGATCCACAGCCGAGTCTGCAAAATGCTCCATCGTGGTCTCGAAGCTCTCGCCAACCTTGGCCGGAACCACGTCAGCGGTCATGACACAGCTCTCCATCCGGTCCGCAGTGAGGTTGATGCGGCCCTGAGCGCCGCCCTCAGAGAAGGGAAGAAGCGTGAAATAGCTCAGTTCCTTTTCGTAGAGCTCTTTCTCCTTCTGTTCCCGCTTCTTATCCTCGGTGATATCCATGCAGACCGCCATCCGGCCCTCCCGGCCGTCCTCAGTCTCGATACAGCAGCCCGTATCATGAATCCAGATATAGGTGCCGTCCTTCTTCTTCATCCGATAGTCCGTGGAGTAACGGCCCTGTTTGTTGAGCCCTTCTTCCACCTGGTGCTCCTTGAACTGATTCTCCCGGGCCTTATTGTTGAGATAGGTCTCGTCTGCCCGCTCTCTGCGGAGCATCTTCTCCACACGGAGACGGAAACTTCTGCCCAGCCGGGTATCGAAGACAAAATCGTCCGCCCCCATCTCCAACGCTTCCTCCTCCGTATGCTCATTCTCATCTCCCATGACGAGAACCGGCGTCTTCCAGACCTTCTTTTCCCGCTGGATGCTCTTCCATACGGAGTTGTCCCGTTCGCGGACAGCTGCCATGCTGATGAGAAAAGCGGAAATCCGGTTTCCAAAGCCCTCTATATTCCACAAAACTTCCGTCTCGTTGACAGCAGTCACCAGTTCATAACTGTCTTCAAAAAGCTTTTCCAGCTGCTGCCTCTTCTCTTCCCGGTTATCCACCAGAAGAAGGATGCCTTTTTTCTCCTTTTTCTCGCCGATGAGCTGGAAAGTCTGGTCCTTTTTCTCCTGCTCGGGGATCTGCTGACGAAACAGCTCCTCAAAATCAGCCGGATCCATGGGCTTCGCGAGATAATAACCCTGAATATAATCGCAGCCCAGATTTCGTAAATGCTCCAGCTGCTCCTTCGTTTCCACGCCCTCGGCAACAACGCTTAGATTCAGCCAGTGAGCCAGACCGATGATATAGCGTAGGGTTCTGCGGCTTTCGGGCATCTCCATCTCCGTCCGGATAAACTGCATGTCGAGCTTCAGGATATCCATCGGCATCCGGTTCAGCATATTTAAGGAAGAATAACCGCTTCCGAAATCGTCCATCTCCACAACGAAACCTTTTTCCCTCAGTCTGGTTACGTTCTGGATAATGTCCTCCGGGCTTTCCGTGTACACGGACTCTGTTATCTCCAGATGGAGTCTTTTTGGCGCGATATTGTAACGCTTCACCAGATCCAGCAGGGTATCCACAAGATTTACATTATAAACGTCGGCCCTGGAAACGTTGATCGAGATATTGACGGGCTCCAGGCCCTCTTTGTCCCACTGCTGCATCATCTGGCAGACCTTTTCCCACACATACTGGTCCAGCTTGGTGATGAAGCCGTTTCTCTCAAAAAGCGGGATGAAAACCGCCGGGGACTGCATGCCCCATTCCGGATGGCACCAGCGCACCAGAGCCTCGGCATCGGTGAAAAGGCCTCCGGCCGCCTTGTATTTCGGCTGGAGCTTCACCTGGAACTGTCCCTGCTCCAGCGCCTCCTCCATGCAGTCCAGGATCGCCTGATCCCGAAGCATCTCACTTCTAAGCTTATCATCATAGAAGGCATAATACCGGCCGTACTGGCCCTTGATGCTTCTCGCCCCCTGGAGCGCCCAGTCGTACATCTGCTCCACGGAAATCTTCCGGTCTCCGGTCTGATAGATACCCCACTTGATGACGATGTTGCTGAAGCCGCATTTTTCCCTGGTCTCTGCCGTCAGAGCCTCATACAGTTCGTCACTGTATCCTTCCGTATGCTCAATCATGCTGACAAACTGATCCGCATGGAAACGGCTGCAGATACCACCTAAGGTATCCGTGGACTTCTGACAGATCCCGCCCATGGTCTTCAGCACTTTGTTTCCGCCCTGCATGCCGAAGGCATCATTGATCAGCTTGAAGTTCTCCACATCCGAACAGATGATATCGTAAGTTTTGTCCGGATTGGAGCGAAGGATTTTCTCCGCCTGCTGACAGAAATATTCCTTGCTGAGAAGCCCGGTGGTCCGGTCCTTCTGGAAAAGGTTGAGCATCGTCGCATTTTCCCTCAGATGGATGATGCTGGCCACACGCCGGAGGATCACCTTCGCCTTATAGGGCTTGGCCACGAAATCCGAAGCGCCGCGCTCCAGAGCTGCAATCTCGTCATTTTCTCCCTCATTCTGGGTCGTGACAATAACCGGAATGGACGCGATTGCCGGATTTGCTTTCAATGCATCCAGGAACTCATACCCATTCATCACCGGCATCACGATATCCAGAAGAATTAAAGATACCGCTTCTTTCTCTCTTTCCAGGATCTCCAGGCCGACTTTTCCGTTCTCTGCCTCCAGAGTTTCATACTGAGAAGACAGGATCTCCACCAGAAGTGCCCGGTTAAATTCATTATCCTCTACTATTAAAATCTTTTTACGCAAACCCATGCTCTCTTTCCTTTACCTGCTTTTATCCGAATAACTTCGTCCACCTATTCCGCCTGTTCGTTTTCGAGGCGAAACCTGCTCCGCTCCACATCAATGTTTTATTCTAACATATTTAAAACTATCCGTCACTGAAAAAAGTAAAAAAATGCCAGACGCGAGAAATTTTTTTCCGTTTTCTGAACATTCTAATGAACATAGGGCAAAATAATTGAACATATTTTTGAAAATAGTGAATGACTTTTTAACACATCTATGCTATGATGCAAGTGACTCGCTTTCCGCCATTTCCGCGGAAAGCTTTACCTGAAAATATGATGTGTAAAGGAGTTTACGAAAATGAGTACAACCGAGAACACCGAAGAAAAAGAGCAGGACATCGTCGTTCAGGGTGTCCATAACTACAGCGCTGCCGAGACCTACTGCCGTCCCGAGGAGCCGATCCTTCAGGAGAAGCTGGAATGGTTCCAGGATCAGAAGCTGGCCCTCATGATGCACTGGGGTCTCTACTGTGAGCTGGGCATGGTTGCTTCCTGGGCTTTAAGCGACAAGGATGCTGACTGGTCCCGCCACCAGGTCAACTGGACCGACGACGGAGAGACTTTCAAGAAACAGTATTTCGGTCTGAACAAATCCTTCAATCCCGTGCGTTTCCAGCCGGAGGAGTGGGCACAGATGGCTGAGGACTGCGGTTTCCGCTATCTTCTTCTGACCACGAAGCACCACGACGGTTTCTGTCTCTGGGATACCGCCTACACCGATTACAAAGTTACCGCTGAGGACTGCCCCTTCCACGAGAACGAGCATGCGGATATCGTAAAATCCATGTTCGACGCTTTCCGTGAGAAAGGCATCGGCATCGGCGCTTACTTCTCCAAAGCAGACTGGCACTGTCAGGATTACTGGAATCCGGAGCTTCGCAAAGACGGCCTGACTTCCCGCGGACCTTCCTATGATCCCAAGGATCATCCGGAAATGTGGAGCCGTTTCCAGGAGTTCACGAAGAATCAGGTTCTGGAGCTCTGCAAGAACTACGGAAAACTCGATATCCTCTGGTTCGACGCCGGCTGGGTATGCAAGGATAACGGCCAGGACATCGATCTCGGCGGCATCGTGGATGAAGCCAGAAAAATTCAGCCCTGGGTTCTCTCCGTCGACCGTACCATCGGAGGCCCCTACGAGAACTATGTGACACCGGAGCTCTGCAT
>OLQK01002004.1_pt1 | contig 11700 bp, 10 predicted proteins | sample 1672501 | NCBI WGS metagenome assembly OLQK01 (sample SAMEA3136693, study PRJEB25190) | human gut metagenome | biome: human gut; feature: human-associated habitat; material: faeces | place: Austria | collected 2013 | reverse complement strand
TCAAAGGCAATGTTGTAACAGCAACATTCAAGAATGTGAAGAAAGGAACCTACTACGCAGGACTCCACGCATTCAACAAGACATCTGAAGACGGCAAGAAAGTATTCAGCCAGTGGTCAAACGTTAAAAAAGTTACTGTAAAATAATCCATTTGGGTAATTAAATACAGATTCCTAACAAAAGGAGCTTTCAATTTGAATTGAAAGCTCCTTTTAAAAATAATTTTTGATAGGTAGATTATGAAAAAATATTATTTAGACACTTCAACTGTTCGTCAATACTCCAACAAACTAGAAAAATTTAAAAATAAAAATATTTTTACGTCTATTCTTGTGATATTCGAATTATTATCTGGTGTTAATAATGAAAAAGAATTTTTTTTAAGAAAAAGTGTAATAAAAAATTTATGTAAATCTAATATTCAAATTGACTGGTCTTTTTATATTGAAAAAATGTATCAATCATTTGGGATTAAATACATTAGTATTGAATCTGTTGTCATAAAAGAATTTTTTAAAAAAATTCTTCTATGTAATACATTCCAAGAGTTCAAAGATTTTCGCGTATATATAAACAATGGTGATTATTATTTGTTAGAATCTATAAAAAGTTTTGATGACAATATTATGGATGTTGGTAAATTATATTCCAAAAATGCAATGCACGAATGGAGAAATTTAAATATTCAAGATAAAAAAGAGGTTAAAAATAAAATTCTTGAAAATACAAACTATTTATGTCAACAAAATTTAAAAGATTTGTCCATAAATTGTGCAGAAACACTTTCAATTTCTAATCAGATTATAAATTCGTATAATAACGAATTGGATGTTTATTTATTTAATAATTCATTATTTTTTATAAACAAAGAAATAAATGGGCAAGAATGCGGAAAAAATGATACTTTAGATTTATTACATTTAATTTATTTGTCAAAAGGAGATTTTATAATATCTGAAGATAAAATATTCAAAAAGCTTAGTAAAGAAAATAATATCTTTGAAACATATACAGGAAAAGAATTTTTAGACTTTATAAATACTTGATTGTTAATGCTATTAGCGTCGGAAGAAAATTGTTGCTTATTTCTCAGTTCGTCACTAATCAGAATTGCTCCCATGTCACAGATCTGTCAAGTTTTGTGTCATTGGCATTTTTGCGCGATCTGTGAGGGGTCCTGTGAGGGGTCTGACCATCGAAAATAATCGGAAAGATAATAATCTCCACATAAAAGAATTCTAAAATTTATATAACATAAAATTCCTTACCCAGGAGCCTGGCGGGATATGACCACCGAAAATAATCTAACAGCAACATTCAAGAATGTGAAGAAAAAAACCTACGATGCAGGTCTCCACGCATTCAACAAAACATCTGAAAACGGCAAGAAAGTATTCAGCTAGTGGTCAAATGTAAAAAAAGTAACTGTAAAATAATCCATTTGGGTAAATAATACAGATTCCTAAAAGGGAACCCCGATCATTTCGACCGGGGTTCTTCTTTGTACAAAAAAGAGCCTCTGACCAATATGATCAAAGACTCTCCGTACTGGTTTACCAGTATTTTTTACATAGCTGACAGCTCCCAGTTCCGATTCCGGCATAAAGAAACCACTGGCTAAATTTTGAATTCTTTATATAATTGTTCCCTGTATGTTTCATCTTTAGATGCTCTTTTCGCATCTGCATAACGTTCAGCATCTAAAAGTATCTTCATAAGCGTTCCAAGACGATCCTCGCCTTTTTTCTCACCTCTTTCTTCTGCATAGGAAATCATACTCAACATATCGGACACCTCCTTCTGCCGGATCTGACTGTCTGAATCCGGAATGTAAGACAGTACTTTCTTCTGATCACCGGAAAATACACCATATAAAAGGTCCATTAGTCCTTTTTCATTTTGCGCTTCCCCTCCAAGACGTACTATAACAATTTCCATAAGGTCTGCTTCTGCAGCATCGATCTGAATATCAAGGACACGGAAGCCTTCGTTTTTATAATTATGTATCTTGTAATAGGATACGGTATTCTGCTGCTCTTTAGGAATATTGTCAAGGCAGATCCAGATGCTGTACACCTTTTCCAGATATTTATAGCCTTTCCCATTCTTCCCTACTTTATCCAGCTGTGAGGATAAAGTAGGGAACGAAACAGAATATCAAAAACTGCCGGTGCCTCATCTACTGTGTTGAATTCCGTCTGCTCACCCCGGATGCTTCCTGCCATATCTTCTTCTACAAATGCGGTTCCTGTCTGGATGGTATCTCCCTCAATGCAGTTTATGATCTCCTCCAGAGAACAATCACTGTATTCTGCTACCGTGTACTTTAGAATATTGCCCATGATCGGCTTATATGAAAAAATATTTTTTGCCGCTTTGTCTTTGGTTTCTTTGCCTTTTAAGGTTCTCATTGTTGTGGAAATACTGTTTTTTACCTTCATGAGATACTCTTACAAATGAAACATTCTTTTATATTTTCATGATAACTCAGAAATAAAAATTCGTCAAATGCTTCTTTTCTGTCAGAATAGACACCGTAGAAAATGACAGATTGGCCTACCTCAAAATCAGAACCGGGTTCCGATTGATTGAAAATGCCTGGCGGGGTCTGACCATCGAAAATAACCCTTCCATCGCAAAAGCCTTGATTTTATTGCCTTTACAGGATATACTGGACTGAACGATATTTGTATTAAAATTGGAGGATTTTTCACATGAGAATTGCAGTAACCTATGATAACGGAAATATTTTTCAGCATTTTGGGAAAACAGAAAACTTCAAGGTGTATGAAGTAGAGAATAACCAGGTGATCTCCAGTGAGGTCATCAGTTCCAACGGCAGCGGGCATGGTGCTCTGGCTGGTTTGCTGGACGGACAGAATATAGATGTGCTGATCTGCGGTGGTATTGGCGGCGGTGCACAGGCGGCTCTCGCAGAGGCTGGGATCGAGTTTTGTTCAGGAGCCCAGGGAGATGCAGATCAGGCTGTGGAAGCTTATCTGAAGGGCGAATTAGTGTCTTCCGGCGTGAATTGTGATCATCACCATGGGGAAGAACATTCCTGCGGCAGCCATGAAGAGGGACATTCCTGTGGTGACAGCTGCGGCGGTGGCTGTGGTGGAAGCTGCGGATCCTATAACCCAATCACAGGCCGCAATGTGGGCAAGACCTGCCGTACTCATTACAAAGGTACCTTTAACGACGGAACACAGTTCGATTCCTCTTATGACCGTGGAGAACCACTGGAATTTATCTGTGGCGCAGGCCAGATGATCAGAGGCTTCGATGCTGCTGTAGCAGACATGGAAGTGGGTCAGGTGATCGATGTACATCTGATGCCTGAGGAAGCATACGGTCAGGCTGATCCCAACGCTATTTTCACTATGGAGATTGCTCAGCTTCCAGGCTCTGAGGACCTTACTGTAGGCCAGCAGGTATATCTATCCAACCAGTACGGACAGCCATTCCCGGTAAAAGTAACAGCCAAGGATGAGAAAAACATCACTTTCGATGCCAACCATGAAATGGCTGGAAAAGAATTGAACTTCAAAATTGAATTAGTAGAGGTAAAATAAAGCGATCCCCCGGTCAACTGACCGGGGGACTTTATTTTTCAATCATCAGGAACGAAAATTCACGGTTTTTGTGGGTTTGCTGTAGATCCGTTTTCCATTTACGTTTTTAAAAGCCTTTATATAATAGTTATCGATCCAGTACATACCTGTCTGGGAATCATAAGATTCAGGATCTTTCCAGCTTGAAATGGAAGCTTTTACAGTCTTGGCAGCTTCACCGTTGCGGTAAATCACATATCCGGAAGCTCCGGCTACCTTTGACCAGGAAACCAGTGTGCCGCCAGTGCTCATTTTGCATGAAATCTTAGAAGGAGCCGGAACAACAGCCTTTTGAGATTTTACTGGCGAAAAACGGGAATACTTGGTTTTTCCACTTGCATTTGTGCCGTAAGCCCGAACTTTAAAGGAATATTTTACACCCGGCACAACTGCGGCATCATAACTGACAGTCCCTGTTTTCAGCGTCTTTATCCGCTTGTAGGAAGACTGGGCGTTTGTTTTACAGTAAATCTGGTATCCTTTGGCTCCGGGAACCTTTTTCCAGATTAAACGCATTTTATTAGCAGCCTTCTGGGAAAGTTTCAGTGTTGGTGTTGCCAGAGGATCATCTGTCTCCGAAACCCTTACCGTTACCTGGCACTGAGCCTGAAACTCTCCTGTGGAGGCAGTGATGACAGCCTGACCATAGCCATTCCCTTTAATTGTTCCATCTGCTGAAACAGATACGATTTTCGGATTGCTGCTTGTCCAGCTCATATCTTTTACATCATCAGAATCCACTGGTGCAAAAGAAGGGGTAAGCTTTTGGGTTTTTCCTTCATCAAGTGTAAGGCTTGTCTGATCCAGGGCAATTCCACTGAGCGGAGTGGTCACTACCGGGATTTCATAGAGAAATGTCTCTGTACCGTCATAATTGTGATTGTCATAGTTTCCGGATGTCCAGACAATATTTCGTCCCCACAGGATCGGCTGTGAATCTGTCTGGATCGTTACATTTTTATATAACTTAGATAATAAGATATTTCCCGAACCATCCATAAGAAGATAGTGCAGAACACTTTGCTTCGAGGTTTCATCTGAAAACAGCACTGCATACTGGTTATTTCCCACCGGAATAAGCTTGGGCTCTGTCAGCCTTATTACATCTCCTGACGGAGAATACTGGGTAAGCCAGATAAATCTGGAAGCCTTGCTGTTTTTGTCTGTGATTATCATAAAAGCATTCAGATTAAGATCCTCATATCCGGTCAGTCCATTTACAGAAAAGCTATGAGGAACTGATCTGCCTACAGTAATCAGATTGTCACCTGCCAGGGAAAAGCCTGTTACCTGGCATCCGGTATAGTTCTGGCCTGCAGGTCCCATAAACGGGAAAATATTGACAGCACTGCGCTGCGCAATATGTCCATCGGAAGATGCTGAGAAAGAAGACAGGATCAAGCCTCTGTCATAGGCATCTCCATGATCCAGGAAGTATACGTTATATCCGTCATTTACAACAAACTGATTAAAGGAATGGCTGCAATAAGGCATGTCAGAATTGATCAGTGTCATATCCTGTGTGTTGATGACAAAGGTAACATCACTCTGATGATGGATTCCATCCATACCATACATTTCACGTCCTGTGTGGACGATCAGTGTGGATCCGATCTGAGTCATGCGCAGAGAAGCACCGTCAAAAGGAATGTAAATTCCCTTAAACATGTTGGTATAGTCTCCGCTGATATCTGTAGCGCCCAGCAGCTTCCAGGTACGGTCATACTTAAGAACCCGGACAACTGTAAGGCGGTCATTTTCATCAAGATTCTTCTGCCCTGTTACAACATAAAAATTTCCGTCCGGCGCAGCGTAAAAACCTCCCCACAATGGAAGCTGAAGTTTTACTTTTGTTACACTGGTAATATTAAGATCCGGATTGCAGGATACATCATATAAGATCTGATTCTTCCAGGCAACAATGTGCAGATTGCCGGCTGTATCCGTATAGTAGGAAGTATATTCAGGGTTTGCCCAGTTCAAGCTGTAGGATCCCGGTGAATTTCCCATATCAGCAAGCTGAGGAAAGGTTTTTCGTCGACCGAAGGAAGATTTGGAATTATATACAGAGGTACCGGCTGTCATCCCCTGTCCTGCATTTTCAATACATACCTCTCCATTCTGAACAGCAGGTATTTCCTTTTCATCAGAAAAAAGTGCATCTCCACTTTCCTCAGAGGTAAAATCCCCATCTTCGGTATCAGAAAAGCAGTCCTCATCCCATTCATTTTCTGTCACGCTTTCCATAGTCGCCCCATCACCAGAATCTGTAAAATCTTCCGCTCCATATACAGAGACAAAGCCTGCCAAAACCATAGAAGATGCCAGCAATAAAGCTATCAATTTCTTTTTCAACATATTCCAACCTCCTTTGAAATCCGGCATAATCAGAATACTTCTGATCTGCTGTAGATGTCATTTATTGCCATATTGCTTTATGGCTATATTTTATCAGAGTAAAGGGGTATTTGCCAGAGGGAAGTTTGGGATAGATAAACGGCTTTTCATATTGCCCTAAAGTATCGTTTGGTTTATACTGTGGTTATTTTCGGTGTGCGACCCCACCGGGGAGCGAAGAGATCCCCTTCTAATATCTTTAATTGCTAGAAAAACGGCGATCTTATCGACCGCTGGATTCTTTTAATTACTTCTTTTCATTGTTAACTTTTTGCGAAATCTTTTGAATGCTTTTTTTATTTTCAATTTCCTCAGATGTTTTGAGATTACCTTCTAATGCTTTCTGAGTACCCAATTTAACCCCTGTCGCAAATATATTTTCAAGTCCTTTCATCATGCCATCTCCACCTTCTTTTTTAGAACCACCTCCAAGTTGGGCGAGGGCATGTGTTATATTTGCTACGTTTGGCTTTTTTCCCATAAAGAAGTTCCTCCTTTCTACTTTATAAAAAGCTATTGCGTATAGACATGATACTCCCCTCTGTTTGAGAATTAATTTTATATCTCTCCGTCTGAGAGAAGTATCATATCTGGTTGATATATCAACCATGCAATAGCTTTTTATTTAAAATAATATTTAATTGAATAACTGTTTCGAAATTATTTAACAGTTACTTTCTTTACATTTGACCAGCGGCTGAATACTTTCTTGCCGTCTTCAGATGTTTTGTTGAATGCATGGAGACCTGCATAGTAGGTTCCTTTCTTCACATTCTTGAATGTTGCTGTTACAACATTGCCTTTGATGTTCTTCTTAACCAGCTTGCCATAGCTTACCGGACGAACTTCGCCGTTAACATTTTTAGCAGCTGTGCCAAGAACTACATCATAACCTGTAGCGTTGGAAGCCTGTGTATAGGTTACTGTTACTGTAGTGCCTTTAGCTTTTACGCTTGTGATCACTGGCTGTGCAGGTGTGATTGCAGATACAACGAATGGGAATGCGTTGGACCAGTCACCAAATACCTTCTTACCGTCAGCACCGCGTTTCCAAGCGTGGCAGTATGCATAATAGGTTCCCTGCTGAACATATGTGAAGTCTGTTGTTGTCTTAACCTGGTTCTTGTTAACAGAAGCATAATTCTTGTTGTTGATGCAGTCACGGTCTTTAGAGATTACATAGTCATAACCAGTAGCACCTTCTGCTTCACCGGAAAGGATTACAGTTGCTTTATTGCCAACAACTTTTACACTGCTAATCATTGGAGCATTCGGTTTTTCATCTTCTGCTTTGCCATCAGCTTTTACTGTCTTAGAACCTGTATAGTTCTTAGATTTGCTTTCAGCAGTTACAGTATATGTACCATCATTGTTGTTTTTAGCTGTGTACTCTGTAGCCGGAACTGGAAGATATCCATTAAGAACTGTTACAACACCATCTTTAACAGTTACTGTACAATCGTTAAGATTCTTTTTATTAACACCCCAATATAAACCATTAGATGCACTGGAAACTACTTTAGAGTCTTCATATCCATTGATACCAACAATTTCAACACCGTAAATATTTCCTACTGTAACATCTGTTGGAGTAACTTCTTTACCATCTTTAGTTAATTTAATGGTATAATCTTTACCTTCTACTAAAGTGCTTCCTCCAATCTGAATCAGTACTTCAGGTTTTACTGGAAGTCCACCGGCATATGTTGCATTCTTCAGGCTAACATTCTTATCAACAAATTCTACACTCTTGATTCGAACAAGCGCTTTTGCAACAACACCTTTGATAACAGTTCCATCTGCAGTCACAATGTCATTTGAGCCATCACCGGAGAAACCAACACCGTCTTTAGCAACAGCGTATACATATCCATAATTAATGCCTTTTTCAGAAGACTTTTTACCGGAAATATTGTCTACATATTTAATCTCGAAGTCAGATACTTTTGCAGTTGTCTTCTTTGTATCAATTGTTAATACTGTCTTTGCATAGGTATGAGCATTTCCGTTATAGTTAAATTCATAGCTTGCTGGATCAATTTTGAATCCCTGATTATTGTAAATATCAAAATGACCAGTTACTTTCTCTTTAACAATATTGAATTCAGCAGTAATATTAGATCCTGTGAAGTTCTTATTGCCGTCAACAGGTTTTAATACTACAGTACCTTTTCCAGCTTCCTTATTTTCACCATAGGATACAATTTCAAACTGGTCAGTTACATCATTTCCATTTAAAGTAGCTTTAAATGTACGTGGTCTCACCTGCTTGCCAGTATAATCCTGATCATCAATGGATACTTTTACATCAGCTGTATTTGCAGCTGTAATTGTAAATGTTCCATTTGCAGTTCCTGCATATCCAGTCTTGGTATTCTCATTATAAAGACCCTTTACAGTAATTTTACCAGTACCAACATTTACAGCATCTGTTATAGAAACTTCTTCATACTCTGCTTTAGAATCGTCTTTCAGCTCACCTTTTTTGTAGAGTACGATAGAACCATCAACTACAGAATAAGTTGGTGTAATTTTACCACCAGTATATGTGTATGAAGAAGGGCTTACAACTACCATAGCGTCTGTCAGTTTTCTGGCAACAATCTTTGTGTTGTTAGCAAAGTTCTTTAATGTAACAGTTTTTCCATCAACTGTATTCAGGATATAGTTTTTGTTTGTGATTGTTACAGTTGGAACAATTTCATTGCCAACAACGTTTCCATCAGCTGGAGTTTTCCAAGCATAATCTACAGTATAATCATTGGCTGTCAGAGTTTTTTCAACTTTTTTGCCGCTTTCATCTTTGGCAACAACAGTCAGACCTACTTTATAATCTGCTGCAGTTTTATTAGCCTTATTGATAGAAATATCTTTAGGAACAGAAACGTAAGTTGTTTTTACCTCTAATGGTTTGATTGTAAACGGAATAGCTGCTGTCTGATCTTTATAAGTTCCGCTTGTAATCTTAATATTTGCATACGCAGTTGGTACAGGTACTAATTTTCCACTGTTAGAAGTATACTGAGTAGTTGCATCTGTATTGTTTGAATATCCGGTAATCTCATAAGCAGCGGAATCCAGAAGTTCTGTCTTTGTAGCACCATCAGTTCCGATATAAGTAATGGACAATTTTCCTAAATCAGATTTAGAAGGCTGAATTGCATTTCCTGTATAAGATGTTTCGTATGTTTTATCAGCAGTTACAGATTTCAAAGTTGCACTTGTTGCAATAACATTAAAGGTCTGCTCATTCTTGCACTTACTATCATCTTTAGCTCTTACAGTTACTGTATAAGTGCTTCCGTTTGTAAGTACATCATTTTCGCCTACAGCACTACCATCAGCTTTTTTAACAATTACTACGTAGTTACCTTTAAGATTTAAGGAACCACCTTCAACGGCAGTAAATGATAAATAATCATCTAAAGTTGCTGGAGTAGCAGTTACCGGAACATATCCACTGGCTGTATTAACAGTAATTTTTGTTCCACTTGTAGAAAGATCACGTTTTGTAATCTCTACTGTATTGGTTGTTGTAAGAGATTTTCCGTCAAATGATTTAAAATTGGAAAGTTTACTTCCATCAAGTGTTACAGAAACAACATTGTTGCCAACTTTGCTTCCATCTACTGTAGCAGATTTGAATGCGCCGGACACATCAGCTCCACCAAGTTTTCCATCATCACCATTATTGCCTGATTTTGATTCTTTTACAGTAATTTTATCTTTTGGAAGGTAAATTGTTTTACCAGTATACTGATAGCTTGTTCCTTTTGTAACATCAGCAACAATGTCGCCAGAAGCATAAGTCTTAGGATCAATTGTTATAGTTTTTGAAATACTTCCTTTATATGGTGAACCAGCTACTTTATCTGCTGATGCTGTAACAGTTACTTCTGCATATGCTGCTGTAGCGCTTGTTGATGTAAGTGCATAATTGCTTGCATCAATAGTAGCTGTTCCTTTTTTCAGAGCGACTTTTGAAGTATCAACTGACTGAGAAAATCCTTTGTATGTAAGTGTTCCAATACCATCAAATGATGCAACATCTTTCAGATCCTGTTTTTCAACTGTAACAGTGATTCCTGTATTGATATCATATAATGTCTGGTTGTCTACACTGAGGTCATATACATAAAGTGTAAGTGTTTTTCCAGCCAGACTAGAAGTAGCAGTAAGATCCATATCTGCAACTTTTGTTGCATTACCTGCCAGTTCTTTACCGTTATTATCTTTTTCTACAATACCATCACTGTTAACCCAACGATATTTCCAAGATGCGGCAGCAGATCCATCTTTATTAACAGAACCTGTGATTTCTACTTTTGAAGCATCATCCCATACAATACTGGATTTGCTGGCAGTTAAGTCAAGAGACATATTACCTTCGTTTATAATTGTAGATGCAGGAGCAGTTTCTGTAGCATCCTCTACAACAGGTGCTTCTGTTTCATCTGCGAATTCTGCAGGAGCTTCTGTAGCAACTGCTACGTCAGAACCATCGCTGAACTCAGCAGCCCATACCGGCACATTAGAAGTAGCAAGCATTGCAACAACAAGTGACATACTTAATGTCTTTTTTGCCATGCCCTTCTTTGTGTTTTTAATCTTTGTCATGATTATAGTTCCCCTTTGGGTGGTGTACAGGTTATTTTTGGAGGAAATTTCGTGTGGGGAATTGTGTTTAGACTTGGAGAATAGATGACTTTCGTGATTTATAAGTGTGTAATTATTGATATTAATATTAGAAATAGACAGTTATTACAAATCCATAGTCCACTGGACCGAAAAATTCTTCTGATTTTACCTCATCTGCACCTGCGGTTTTTCAGATTTTTAATAAATCTTACCAACATAAGGACATGTAAAAATTTTAATATCAGTAAAGAAGATACGATCCGGAAGCTTATGAAAGAATTTTCTTTATCAGAACCGGAAGCTGTCAGCTATGTAAAAAAATACTGGTAAACCAGCGAAGAGAGTCTTTGATTATATTGATCAGAGGCTCTCTTTTTGATAGTTTTCTTTTTCCCTGCGATTATTTTCGGTGGTTAGATTCCGCCGAGGAACAAAACATAAAAAATGCCAGATCTCAGGGGAAACAGACGGGATAAATCTGTTTCTGAAGTCTGTTATAGAAATAATATTATACCCGTTCGGGATGATTTGATATAGAAATGTATAAATTATACCCGTTCGGGATTTTTTTATATAATCCACTTGAAATTATACCCGAACGGGATTAATATGTTTAATATGAGTACAATTGGAGATTATATAAAAAAAGAAAGAAAAAAAGCAGGGCTGACGCAGGAGGATTTTGCAATCCGTTCCGGACTTGGACTTCGTTTTGTAAGGGAATTGGAACAGGGAAAAGAAACGGTGCGTCTGGATAAAGTGAATCAGGCACTGGCAATGTTTGGGAAAGAAGCTGTACCAGGAAAAAAGGAGGAATAGCAGGTGGAGTCAGAATATAGAAAAGGATATGTATATATTCAAAATCATTTTTCCGGAATTATTGCAGAAACTGAAGAAGGATATATTTTTACTTATGACCAGGATTATCTGGACAGAGAAGATGCAGTGGCGGTAAGCCTGACACTTCCATTACGTCAGGAGCCTTATGAAACAACCATATTGTTTCCTTTTTTTGACGGACTGATTCCAGAAGGATGGCTTCTGGGGGTGG
>OLQK01002001.1_pt1 | contig 11730 bp, 8 predicted proteins | sample 1672501 | NCBI WGS metagenome assembly OLQK01 (sample SAMEA3136693, study PRJEB25190) | human gut metagenome | biome: human gut; feature: human-associated habitat; material: faeces | place: Austria | collected 2013 | reverse complement strand
TTTTATATAATCCTACAATCAAACCAAGACTAACAATCGCTATTAAAAACCATGCTACTATGAATCTTTAAAACCATTTTCCCAGACCAGCTCATCATTTTTCATGTATTGAATTGGAAATATCGAGAACTTTACTCCGGAAAGAGTCACTTCTTTATCCGAACTATTTCTCTCCTTGTAAATAATTTGAATGCTTCCTGTTCTGCTTCCTGCTTCTGCATGGATTGTTGAAATATCTATAAAACCACCGACAAGAAAAAGCATAACGAATAAAATAATGTGAATACTTTGGTGCTAGAATATAATCTGTATTTACTGATATCACGCTTTTCACATAAAGATGCTGTGCGATTATATGTAAAAAGGTGACTGTTCTTAATCAAAATAAAAATGGCGAAGTGCTTATCGTAACACTCCGCCGAAAGCCTCAAACGATAAAATCCAATTGACTTTAATGCCTTCTCTAGCCCCTTATCATACGATTATTATTGATCGTGTTTCTAAATGCATTACCATACCGATTTCAGTGTTCTCACACTCCATGTTGGGGAGTTATTAACGAAATCAAGTGCTTTCTTTGACTTAAATGAAAATTTAACCTTTTTAATTGTACTGTCTTTTACATTCTTATAAGTCTTTGTTGTTGATGCGTAAATCTTATTATCGACTCCAACTCCAACCTTCACTTTATAAGTTTTAAGCTTAAAAATACGATTGTTTACAACATATCCTGTAACTGTTACCTTGCCATTGTAATAACTCATTTCCCACGGTACAAATGTTGCTGTTGCATATGGCGTAATCGCATTTATATTCGGATTGATCCATCCTTGCCTCTTATACTTACTAGCAACCGGTTTCTTTGCCTTACTGGTCTTTGTAATCTTTGTATTCTTTGCGCAAACCGCTTTTACTTTATAAGAAGAAGCACTTGCTTTACTTCCACTATATACAAAGGTAATTCTTGTTTTTCCATTACTCTTAATTGTTTTAATCTTCTTATTTCCTTTGTATACATACATAGTGGAAAGACCTTTACCCGCCTGTGTAGACGGTACATTTATTATAAGTTTTGCTTTTTTAGGTGCAAATTTAACACCTGAAACAGATGGTGTTTTAAAGCTTGCTGATTTCAATGTCCAATATTGGTTATCTATATATTCATATTCCGTTCCACTTGAATCTGTTCGTATAAGATGCACTGTATAATGCTTAGCCGTGCCAGGTTTTAATCCTGTAAGTTTAAAACTTCTCTGATAATTATTACTTCCTTTAATCACATATCTTTTAAAAAGTGATCCTTCTCCATTTTTTGTTGAGTAATTATAGACTTCTACGATATGTGCCGTAGCATAACTATAACTTGACGCATCAATGTAACCGATAAGCTGATCATATCGATCAGAACCCATTTGAAACTTGTAATCCTTCGCCGCTACTGATTTAGTATATGCAGCCTGATCAAATTTAACCCTATCACTATCCTTTAATGTAATTGCATCTCCTGCTGTTTTTGCCGATGCCGCATCTTTTGCAATTACAAGAACCATTCCTGTCTTATCACCAGTTATATCAATTTCTTTTGACTCCAAATCACGATATACAAGTGCTCTAATTTTGTTGGTAAAAGACCTACCATATATCATGCCGTCATAGTTACATATTCGTCCCGATTTCCAGTTTCTCATAACATATCCCTCCTTCTTCTTTTCCAACTAAGTTACTGGTCTTTACCTCCTCAAACGACATAGTTTTCTTATAATAGATTATAACAGAGAGACAAAAAATAAAACCTGTCCACATGGACAGGTTTTCGTTATTTTTACTGAGAATTTTGTCTATCAGATAAATATTATCTGAACATACAAGGAATATTATTGATTTTTTTCCTGACTGCTCGGTATGATGAAGTTCTTATTTGTCACTGCGATTGCAAGTCTCGTCTTATTTGCATATCCTGTTTTGGACAAAATATTCGAGATGTGAAATTTCACTGTCCGCAGTGAGATGTTCATCTGCTCTGCGATTTCACTGTATTCGAGTCCATCGCAGACATAGCGTAACACTTCGATTTCCTTGGCTGTAAGCTCCGAACTGTCGGCAAGTCCCAACTGTACACTCGGTGTTTTATCCGGAAATACACGCTCTCCGTCCATCGTTCGATCCATAACATCGATCAGCCTTTCCGGACTGATATCCTTATACCAGAAGCTGTCTACTTTCGCCTCTCTTGCCCGCTGCAAATATCCGACTTCCACCATGGAAGTTACGATAATGATTTTTATATTTGGAAACTCTGCCTTTATCTCTGCTGCCGCTTCGATCCCGTCTTTATTTCCGGACGTACATACATCCATCAATATAAGATTGATACGCTGTCTTCTGCATATGGCAAGTGCAACATCTGCCCCATTTACGCTGGCAGAAAGCGTATAATTGTCACTTTCTGAAATGACTCTCTCCATATTTTCACGAGGCATCCTCTGATCCTCAACGATTAATACCTGTTTCATACTCTCTCCTTTTGAAATGCAATCGTCAATGCAAAATACGGAAATGACTGTATCTGCATTTCTCCGCCATAGTCAAATACATGTCTGGAAATATTATACAATCCGCCTTTTGGAACAATCTCTTTATCCGGTGTCTCTCCGTTATTCGTGATACGGATGCGACATTGCTGATTTTCATTCTGCATCTCGATCCAAAGCTTTGTCGCACCGGCATGGCAGACGCCATTTGTCAGACACTCGCGCATTGCAAGGACGCAGATATTAGCCAGTTCCTCTGACTCCGGCAATGTTCCCTCGCACACTACCTCCACGCCAAGTGTCTTTGCATCCTGCAGAAATCTTTCAAAATCGCCTTCTTCCAGCGGATACTGGTTGTCATTCCAGATTGCATTTACGGCCTGCCGAAGCAAGCGCACCGCATCTTTATAATCTGAGTTCTCCTGCGTCAGACTCTGGCGGATTGCAGTAAGACCGGCTCCCATCTGATCGTGAAGCTTTGTCTTTGCCGCAAGCACTTCCCGCTCACGTGTCAGAATCAATACATTGTCCGACAGATAGCGGAGTTCTTTTGATATTTCTTTTAACTTTTCGGTCTGCTTTGTCAGATTTATTTTTTCCTCATATTGTTTCGTAATGTCCAGAAAAATAGCTTCTGTATATACCTTTCCCTTTCGATCTGTCACTTCATTTTCCCGATAGCTCCATGCCTTCCCGTCAGGGAAAAGGTAGATTTCTTTGTTGTTGATCCGACTCACACCGTAGCGCTCACATTGCTGAAGCGCTTCTTTTAATTCTTCTTGCTTTTGCAGATCTCTGTGAGTGAGCGTTTGAAAAAGGCGATACATCTGCTCATTGCAAAGCTTCAACATTCCATCATCCATAAAATAACAGATTCCGATCGGCAGTACGTTCATCGCCTCTTTGATAGAATTTTGCCTGATAGTTTCTGTTCTCATCTTTTTCAGCCGAAGTCCTTCCCAGATAAGTAACGCATCGATCACACCGACAACACACCACCATACTCCGATTGGAACAGATGGCATTTGCAAATATATTTCTCCTCCATGGGCCGCCTCGAATGAATAGGCCAACGCATTTAAAAGCAGAAATAAAAACACAAAAAGTGCAATGTTGATATACCATTTTCGATCATCCAGCTTCATATTTTGAAAAGCAAACACCAGAATCATATTCACTACGAGACTTAATAAAATAACGATCATTAAAAATGTCTGCATTACGGTTCACCTGCCTTTTCCACGGCAAATGTAAAACGCCATATGCCATCTTCACATGTACAGGACTGCACCATTTTCGAAAAAATGGTAAGATCCATCTTGCTTTCTATTTCCATACTGAAGAGAAGCTTTTCTCCCTGGCTTCGAAGCTTTATCCACAGAGAATCGCATGTGTCCACGCATTTTTCCACCACTGTTTCAAAAAACTGATACATCGACACAGCGTCACTTACATAAATCTCCTCACCGGTTGGGAACGAACAGGCACAGTCGATGTCCATCAATCGCAAGCTGGAAAAAGATTCTTCTATGCAGGCTTCCAGTTCGGCGGCATCGGATATTTTTGATCTCTCTTCGATAAATTCCAGATTTCCACGTCTTTTTATATACGTTCCGACAAGACTGATCTTCGCTAAAAGCCTACGGCTTTTCTCCTGATTTTCTTCCTCGTCATAATGGTGGAGCAGGTCATTTAACAGATCGATCTGTTTTGCGGTCTGTGTCTGTAGCTTGTCAAATAAGCGATTCTTCTCACGCAGCATATTGATGGCTGCCTTTGTCTGATAATTTTCCTGCTCAATACAGTTACTTTCTTCGATTGTCTTTCTGTTTTCTTCCAGTCTCTCAAGAAGCTGGATGATGTCTTCGATATCTTCCTGCCAGAGAACATGACCGCCCAGGATATCCCGGTTCTGTATCAGTGTCTTCTTATCGATCACGACTTCTTTCTCCATCGCTTCCTTCATTATTTTCTTAGATAAAGGCATTGCATTGGAGGATGTGTAGCAGACATTATAGTCCTGATCTGTAATCTGGGCTCCCAATGTGCAGACTTCAAACAGCCGCTCATACCCTGTATTTGTCTGGATCAATCCGCAACGTACACAGCTTTCCAGTATGCCCACAAAAAATAAACATAAAACTGCGGTAATGTCTCCACCTATTTTCTTCATCCATTCCACACCGCTTACGTAAATGGCTGCGTAAAGTACAGTTGCACCGATTCCGATCAGCGGTAAATATTTCTTCTTTCGAGAATGTCTGCATTTATAGATCATCAAAAGGAAGCCGATCAATGCACAGACAATTTCCCACAAAATCACAGCATAATAGCCCCATCCATATGTATAACTGCTATCCGACCATGCCGCTCCTTCCGGGAAGGCAAAGACAAGCTGATGAAGATCATTCGTCAGCACAAACATACTAAGAATCCCCGTCGGAATGCATAATCCTTTCAGCCATCCCGGCAGCCTGTATTCTTCCGGCTGTCCAAGAAGAAAGGCCGCCTGCAATGCAGTCAACGGAATAAACAGCATTGGTATGTAGTAGCAATACCAAAGGTAGCGCGAGATTTGCAGATCATAGGTGAAGAAATATTTTGTCGTGCGTACAACAAACCAAAATACCATCAGACCTGCGACTAACAGCAATGTATTTCTCACTGATTTTTGAATGACTCTCTTATGAATGCTGATCGCCCATCCGATATATAAGCCGATGTAGATCACCGTCCGAAGTGTGCCAAAGAAGATGCGACCGGCGCTCATCTTCCCCAGCCAGCGACAGACCAATGCGGCAATCACAAGCAGCAGAAATATGACGATATTCAACTGTTCACTTGATTCTTTTTTCTTTTTCATTCCTATGTTCAAATATATTCCTTTACGTATGATTTTTCTATTACTTTTTGAAGTATCATTCCGATTTCGTTGCCAGCAGCGTCAAATATCACCAGCTTGTTCATAATGTGCTTTATCCTTTCTGCTCTTATTTCGTCACTACTGTTTTTGCTGCCGACCATCCGGAATAATATTTTTTACCAGAAACACTCTTATAAGTACGGATTTTCACATAATATTTCTTCTTTGCCGCCAGCTTTTTAATAGTTTTCGAAGTTGTTTTATAACTGCTGACTGTGACATACTTATTTCGGGATTTGAACTTACTATTTGTAGAATAAAGTAACTGGTAACCGGATGTCTGTGCACTCTGCTTCTTCCATTTTGCAGTAAATGCTTTTTTCGTTTTACTTAAACTGCTTATAGTGGTGCCTTTCGGATTAATGGTAAATGATAACGTCTTTTTACCACTGTAATTATCTTTTAAAGTTACAATTACTTTATATGTTCCTACATTTTTTCTGCCGGATGCATATTGCACTATATAATCTGTTTTGTTGTGCAATGCATTTCCGTTCGCATCTTTTACTGTTACAGACGGTGTTTTTACTCCACCTGAATAAGTATAAGCCGTTGCCGAAATTTTTACAGAGTTTATCCTTGGAATTGCGATTGCTTCTGAAATCGTTTCACAATTCTTACAGTGGATAGACTTACTTCCATCTGCTGCAAATGTTGCCGGCTGATCTACCGTATATTCTGTTCCCCATTCATGCGCCTTTTTATCCAGTTTTTTCGTCTCTATGAAGCCACAAATTTTACACCGGCGCTGTGTAATTCCTTCTTTTGTGCAACTGGTTTCTGCAATCGTCTCCCATTCGGTAAAATCATGACCTGTTGCCGGAATAACCTGCTCATCCTTTGTTTCGCCACATTTCTTGCAATGGATAGATTTTCTTCCTTCCGTTGTGCAGCTTGGTTCTTTGTCAATTGTGAAATCTTCTTCCCAATTATGACTTGCAGGAATTACTTCCTGTGGTACAAGAACGGTTTTGCAGACGCTGCAATGCTTGCCTTCTGTAAGTCCGTCGGTAGTGCAGGTTGCCGCCTTTCCCTGATCAATCACGATTGTATGTCCGTCTTTGCATGGATCTGGATCATATTCCACAATTCCTTCTGCATCCGTAAATATTTTTCCACAGCTTGTACATACCCACGCTTCATCCGCATATTTAATATCATGATCTTTTAAATCAGCCGGTTTCAATTGATTATAATAATTATGTCCAAATTTCGGATTTTCTTCTAATGTTCCACCATTTTCGGCTACATTGCTGCACTCTGTTTTTCCTGTAGTTGCCAGTTTATGTCCGTTCAGATTCAGGAACTCATTAATCTTTAACAAATCTGTGTGAATCAGTACGGTATCCTGATTCAGCGTCAATGAATAGAGCGGAGTTGCAAAATTAATGTCTGTATTTTGAAGTTCCAGATTCTCACTAAATCTATTTACCCGACTTGGCTCTTTAAAGCTAATCTTCTGTGTCTTCTCTCCTGAAAATATCGTCTTATGCATATTTGTCTCATAATAGCCATACCAGTTGGAGCCTGTTTCCTTATAGTTCGAGGTGAAATCTCCTTTTACTTCTACTGTTCCATTTGTTAAACACTCCCCCTTACTGCTTCCATATGTTTCACCTAACGCCAGATTCCCTTTCACAAGCAGTTTGTCTTCTGTATCCTGCATCTGCAGAAAGCCATTATTAAATTCCGCATTTCCTCCTACTTCCAGACTTCCCTGCTTAAAGGCAGCACCTCCTCCGTTCGCCATCAGATTTCCTTTAATAAGGTTATCACTGCCTGACACATTCATTGTTCTGACCGCCACATCTCCGGCAATTTCTACTCCTGCACCCCCCATGTCCAGTCTTTCTGCATCTATATTTCCGGTTGTTGCAAATTTATAACCGCCTGTATTTAATGTACCTGTTATCATCAGTTTTTCTGTATTCGTAAGCTGTGTGTCCTGATTGATCTTCACATTATAAATTGGTGTTGCAAAATTGATATCGTTATTCTGAAGCTCCAACTTATCACTAAATCCATTTACTTGACTCGCCTCTTTAAAGCTGATCTTCTGCGTCTTCTCTCCTGAAAATATTGTCTTATGCGTATTCGTTTCATAATAGCCATACCAGTTGGAGCCTGTTTCCTTATAGTTCGAGGTGAAATCTCCTTTTACTTCTACTGTTCCATTTGTTAAACACTCCCCCTTACTGCTTCCATATGTTTCACCTAACGTCAGATTCCCTTTCACAAGCAGTTTGTCCTCGGTATCCTGCATCTGCAGATACCCATTGTCAGCCTCCATATTTCCATCTACAACCAGTTCACTGCTAGCAAATTCCAGACTTCCAGCCACATTGCAGTTTCCAGCCACATGGATATCCATGTTCTTAATGCTTACATAGTTTCTGATATTAAGGTTACTTGCTACATTAATCTTTTTCGAGCATTTATCATTTATCTGTAAAAATCCATTGATATCCAGTCTGCCGACATAAATCTCTCCGCCGTTGCCGGTAATTTCAAGATTTCCTGCCTTATCCGTTACAAATAAACCATTAAACTTCATTTCTTCTTTCGACTGGTCACTGATCTTCAATGTACCACCGTTGATCCGAATACCGGCAAGCATCACATTTTCAAATTCTGCAATGGAACACTTCTGTCCACTTCTGTTCGTATAAACTGCATATGTCTGCAAGTCACTGTCTGTTGAGTGGATAATCTGCAAAGTGCAGCCTTCGTCAACTGAAATCGGATTTGTGGAAACCGGATTGATCGTCGTATCCACAAGTGCATTTTGAAGATTCGTGTATCTTGCTTCCAATCCTGCTGCGTCATTGCATCCATCAATCCACGAAAGGATTTCTCCATATTTGCTGCCAATCTGCGCATTTGCAGTTTGGTATCCCAGATCATTCTGGAGCAGCACAATTCTTTTAATAAATTGCAGATCATCTATTGCTGCCGATGCCCAGATATCCATATTTTTCATATCAGCCTGACTTTTATATTTATTATAATTATTCTTATCATCATTAAATGCATCAACTGCGTACTGTTTTATTTCCTGCAGATATTTCATTAAATATATTTTTTCACAGACATCATCAAAACCGGTTCCATAATTAATAAGGTCTTTTCCTACAGCCAGTATCGCATTGGCTCTGCCGACTGCTGCAGATACCGCCATTTTGGAGCTCAATGTGTCCATCCCTGTTTTTCTGGCAACCATAATCGCAGCTTCATCTCTGACACCACCCTTTGCAGTGTCCCATACATATTTGCCAAGCTCGTCGCTGCCATAATCGTAAATAGATTTCAGCGCTGCACTTCTAATAACATTGTCACCAAGCTCATCGGATTCCAGCAGACTCAGATAAGAAGATGACGCACGGATAAATGTGTTATCATTATTTTTCGTTGCATTACTGCGTACACGTACCAGCGTATCGTGCATGGACTCCTGATTTCTGTAGAGATTTTCCATCATCACGATATTATTAACGGTTGATACACCTGTGCTGATCACTGTTTTTACGCTTTTGGCAATTTTCTTAATTTTGCTGCCATATTTATCAATCTGCATGGTCTTATACTGATCATCCCATTTCTGCGGTATATCGCCCGCGCCGTAATCCGCATAAAACTGCGCTTCATACAAATCCGAAAAATCTTTCATCTCTTTTTTGCCATCTGAATTTTTTGATGCCTGAAGCAATGTTTTTTTCACATTTGATACATACTTTGTCAGATTTTCATCGTATAGCTCCGTATTTTTTAACAGGTAATTATATTTATCTATATCATTAACATCTGTAATGGCTCCTAAATAGTCATTCAACCATTTTGATGCATCTTTGGTTTTTGAATTGTCCAATAAATCAGAATATGCCCGCAATGTCTGCATACCTTCCTCTTCACTGCCAATAGAATTACCTGAAACGGATTTGTAATCATTCTGATAAATGCTTGTTAGCAGAGAATCATAATTTTTGCTCTTTGCACCAGCGCAGAATTTTGTCCAGTCTGCATCCGTTGCAAAAACATCCAGAAGTACCGATGGAATCTCACTGATTGTCTCCCCTGTATGGTTCATTCTGTAATAAAGACTCACACCACTTTTAAAAATCGGATCATTCTCATATTGTTTCAGAAAATCCGTAGACAGATAATCTGTATTTGCAACTCCATCCAGTCTTCCATATGGATTAGATTCCGGCATCGTATCTTGCGTAAATGTATCGACTACAAAAGAGCGATCGTTCAACAGATTTTCAAACACAGCTACACTTGCCGTTGCATCATCTGCATTCACGCTGCTTGATGCGGATGTCGCTCCTGCCAGAATTGAAATCGTCACTGCACCTATTACTAATGCAGAAATACTTCTTTTTAATATAATTCTCTTTTTCCTCATAACTCATCCTCTTATATATGCTTCAGTCCGCCGTGAAAAATCTACCTCTATACAAAATTTTTAGTTGGTTTTGCTGAAATCATACCCTATTACCCATTCATTTCCTTTCTAATCTTCTCAATAAGTGTCACATCTGCCGGTAACCATTCTACTTCATCTAGCTGCTCTTCACTTAACCATCTTGCTGCCTCATGTTCCTCTAACACCAAATTCCCTTTTACAATCTCACACCAAAAACAATCCATGGAAAGATGAAACATCGGATAATCATATTCTATTGTTTCAATCCATTCTCCAACAGTTACTTCTGTGTCTAATTCTTCCATTATCTCTCGCTTTAACACAGGCACATCAAGTTCACTTCGGAAAGCGGTCGTTCTAAAACGGAATAGTGACTGCTGAGCGCCGTAAACCGCAATTAAACATTCTTATATTAATTGTATCATTACTACACTGGAATTTATATAGCGTTTTCTGTATTCACCAAAAATTTCCATTAACCTTTTAAATTTGTTGTCACCATCCTTTTATTCAATTGCTCAAGTTCTACATCCGCATTCTTTTTTTATAGCAATAAAGCCAGCCAGAACATCTCTGCTCTAGCCGGCTTAATTTCTAATTATCTCCTGTTACACAATTCTTATAATCTGCTCATAGAGCAATATCTCTTCCGCACTCACATTCTGATTATCATGATAATGCCCGAAGAACCATTTCTTGAACTTTGTATTCTGCCTGATCTCTTCAAAATAAGTTGTTAATATGTCTGGCTTGTACATACTTCCGCCTAACTGAATCTGTGTGCTCGACGCACAGCAATGTGTCACGATAAAATCCACCGAATTATCATGTGCTGTCAGATTCTTTCGTCCCTCTTCCATCTCTTCTATGGCTGGAAGCTCCTGCTGCCACCAGCTCACATGATTAAGTCGATAAGGCTTCCATCCGCGATCAAGCCTTTTCTTCTTGTTCTTATAGTCAGGATCGTCCAGATCCAGAATCCCTCCATCAATATCATGACTGCTCGCACCACCAAATGTAAATATACTTTTTCCTTCAATTTCAAATATCTGGCCGCGCATCAGGTGAATGACAGATGGTCTGATCTTATGAACTTTTCCGCCATGCCATTCCTCTACCGGATACTCATAGAGTCTGTCAAAATTCTCATGATTACCATCTACAAATAAAGTGGTAAATGATTTACAATCCAGCCAGTCCATGAGCATTGTTTCTTCTTTACTTTCCTCTTCCTGATCCCAGATTCCTCCAAAATCTCCACAGATAATTACATAATCTTCTTTTGACATTTCCTTTTGTTCTGGAAAATTCCTTGTATTAAATCTCTCAAAATTCCGATGACAGTCGCCAGTTATATAAATCATTCTATCACTTCCTTATTCGTAAACATTATTGATCTTTCATCCACATCTATCTTAAACATTGTATCTTGTTGTCTTCTATTATATCTGCATTATCGAAGAAGTCATTATACTCATAGTATAAATCCTTTGCTCACTATTTATCTTATATTGCCTGCATTACAGCCATGAGGCTGATCCTCGGTCAATTAATTTAACACCCCAACCTGTTCCATGGATTTCAGCATATCTCTATGCCTGAAGAAAAGTTTTCTGTTTATCCATAACTATTCAAAAGCAAAATCATTAACTATTCACGCTTTACAGTTTAAATATTACAAAGCTTCCTTGAGCTATCCTATTTAATCAGAATTTGCATATTCTTCTTGTAACTTAACCCTGTTACATGGAAACTAAGTTCAGGATTTTCGTAATGCAAGCAATCTTTTTATTCTATTTCAATAAAAGTAGTTGCGTTGGATACTTTAATCTGTGTGTCCAGTTCTGTAA
>OLQK01001999.1_pt1 | contig 11733 bp, 7 predicted proteins | sample 1672501 | NCBI WGS metagenome assembly OLQK01 (sample SAMEA3136693, study PRJEB25190) | human gut metagenome | biome: human gut; feature: human-associated habitat; material: faeces | place: Austria | collected 2013 | reverse complement strand
GAAGTATGGAATCATTGATAAAGAAAGTATCCTGCTCGTCTCTTGCCGGATGATTCTCCGGAATATTCAGCTTGGTAAAGTTGTAATCTGCATATTCAACTTCCGGACCTTCTACAACTTCATAGCCCATTCCAATAAAAATGCGCTCAACCTCTTCCAACGCAATGCTGTTGGGATGACGATGACCGATTCTGGATTTCTTTGCAGGTAGGGTAACATCGATTACTTCTGCTTTCATCTTCTCTTCTCTGACTGCTTCTTCCAGTTTCTGTCTGGACTCTTCAAGAAGACCTTCGATCTTAGCTCTGGTCTCGTTTACAAGCTGGCCAACCTTCGGTCTCTCCTCCGGGGAAACGTCTTTCATTCCTTTTAAGATTGCGGTAAGCTCTCCCTTTTTTCCAAGATATGCCACACGCACATCATTTAATTTATCCAGGCCTTCGGATTCTTCAATCCGTACTCTGGCGTTCTCAGCCAGTTCCTGAAGTCTTTCTTTCATATCCATGGTTCATTTCTCCTTTATTTTTATAATCTGCCAGATGAGGGGGGGGAAGGAAGGTAAGAAAATATCTACATAGCAGATTTTTTCTTTCGTAAAGCGGATTGTTCAGCGCTCGCGCTCCAAGGACTTTACAATGCGAAAAACCCGCTTTGCGTATTTCCTACATTTTCGCGGCAGTCACCAAGTTCTCACCCAAGCGTGGACTTTGACTCTTGCTCGTGAAAATAAAAAAGCTCCGTCCCCAACAAAAGGGACGAAGCATATTCCGCGGTACCACCCTGATTCCTGTATATACAGGCTCTCCCGCCGCTTAACGCGCAGCTTCACGTCGCTTCCTACTGGAAATTTCAGAAACGCGGCTCCGGTGCGAAACTCAGAAACTATCTGAACTTAAGGAAGCTTACAGCCGGTGGCTTCCTCTCTCTGAAAGAAAATAATTTCCTAAAAACACCTTCCTGGCTTTTTCTCTTTTATAACTATGCCACATCAGAGTGAATCTGTCAAGAGGTTAATTTGTCTGTTGCTCTTCCTTCTTTTTCTCAGCTGAAACTTTCATCTCAGTCTTTTTCTTTCTCTCATTCTCTTTTTCCAGATATTTTTTCTTCTCTTTATTAAGCTCTTTTTCCGCCTCATCGCGCTCGCGGCTGAGCATTTCCCTCATGGATGCCTGGGCCATTCTGAACTGTTTTTCAAAATAAGCGTTGATCTCTGCTCCATACAGCAGCAGATTCATACAGATATACAGCCACAGCATCACCATGATCAACGCAGTCAGGCTTCCATACATATTGCTGAAGCCTGGAAACATGTCAAAATAAATAGAAAAGAAATAGGAAAACAGGGACCACCCTGCTGCAATCAGAAGAGCTCCCGGCACCTGACTTTTAAAAGTAGCTTTACGGTTTGGAAGCATTTTATACAAAATCAGAAAGATCAGAAACAGTCCGGCAAATACAAGCGCCGTCCTGGCTCCAATGATCTTTCCGATAATTCTCCCAAGGAATGGAACGTACTTTCCTGCCATAATCTGAATCTGATTTCCAAGAACCAGAAGCAGAAGACTTGCAATAATTGCAATGCTGAACAGAAATGTATAAACAACTGCATACATTCTGGTAATCAGCCAGTTACGGGTCTCATGGACGTGATAAATGCTATTCAGTCCGTTCGTAAGGGATTGCATGGCTTTTCCTGCAGACCACAATGCCATGATAGCAGAAATCGGAACTACCGCCGTGCTTCTGCCATATACTTCTGATACAATGGTAAGCACAAAATTCTGTATATTGTGGGGCACAAATGCCCGGATGGTTTCGCTGACCATATTGTATGTTAAAGGTGTATATCGAATTATAGTCGTGAGAAACAGAATAAACGGAATAAAAGACATAATCAGGAAATATGCTGCCTGTGCCGCATAAGCTCCCACATGGTCTCCATTTGCCCTGTCCATAAAACCGAACAGAAGCTGGAGAACGCTCTGTTTTTCTTTCTTCTTATCCATATGATTGCTCCTGTTACATTTTCGTAATCATTTTTTGTATCATATCACGAAACATGCTTTCTGTCTACTTTTTCCTGGTGTTACTGTTCTTTCCGTTCACAACAACAATTACTGTTCACTCCATAATCAGTAAACGCTTCGCGATGCACAAAAAGACGAACCTTCCTGTGACAAGCACAAACAGCAGCGTTTGCTGCGCAAACTTAATTCTCGGGTTTTCTGTGAACTTTGTTCACAAAAATACCTTGCAAAATGTCATGTTTCCCGCTTTGACAGGTTATTCCCCACCACTTCCAACGTAATATCCTTAAAAAAATAATTTAGGATATCCTGCCAGCCATAGCCTTCCCTGGCCATTTCATTTGCCCCGTTCTGGCTCATTCCCACACCGTGTCCATACCCTTTCCCCTGAATCTGTACTGCCTTACCGGATTTCACGTTCAGTTCAAAATAGGCGCTTGGCAGAAGATTACTGCCGTTCACAATACTTCCATCTTTTTCTGTAATCAAACACCCTGCCGGGGAAAGAAATTGCCGTATTTCATATTCGCCTTCCAGCTGTATACTTTTATTTTCCGTCACAATCTCCATTCCCGTAACTGCACCACTGATATTCTTTTTAATAACCTGAAGCCCTATAAATTCCCCGCTGCCTTCCAGATTTCCCGATCGTTTCTCTAAAGTTTCCCAGGGAATTTCCACGCTCCAGCTGCTCCATGGCATATTCTGGTCAAAATCACATTCTACACTTTTCAGATAAGCTGCTGACCTGTCTGCTCCCCATATCTCATCTGTGCTTGTCCTACCTGCTGATGTAGAAAAATAATAAGCCGTGATCGGTTCTCCATTCTGGCATAGGATCTGACCTTTTGTATCCTGTACTGCTTTATTTGTTCTTTTATCTGCCCCAAAATTGTTGTAAACCTGATAATTCACGCTGTCATCTACATCCGCCCCATATTTTTCCAGACTGTTTTCCTGTATCTGGCAAACTGCATAGGTTCTGGCACATACTGCCTGGGCCATCAATGCCTGTTCTTCATAGGATGCAGGCATTTCACTTGGGACTACAGCTTCCAGATAAGCTTCCAGGGACAATTCATTAATAATCAGCAGCCCCTGCGCTGTCTTTTTAATTTCCAGAGTTCCATAATAAACAGGAGGATTCTGAGCTCTTTCAATAGAGGGAATCGCAATGCCATCAGTTCCCCCGTCCAGAAGCAGACTATCATTCTGGAGCTCCTGTGAATCCGGGGTGTAGGTATGTTCTTTTCCTTTTTGTTCTATGGTTACTGACTGGTGATAACAGGATTGCCAGGACGAGTCTGTGAGCAGAACGCGAATGGAAGGCTCTCGTTGTTGCACCTTGTTTTCGTCAGTTTCCTTTTTCTTTTCTTTCTGCTCCCTTTTGGCACTTTCTTCACTCCTCTTGTTCATTTCTGCGGCTTTTCCAAACAAAAGCAGCCAACCCAGCAGTACAATCAGAAAATAATTCAATCCATAAAAAAATCTGGTCTTCTTCATACAAAAGTATATGAAGAAAACCAGACAAAAATATCTGTATTGTAATTATTTTCTTACGTCAAATTTATATGCGGTAAAAGACTGATACTTCTCACCAGCTTCAAGTACTGGTGAATGGAATGCTTCCACATTTACTGCATTTGGTTCAACCTGTGTCTCAAGGCAGAAGCCTTCACGCTTGTTGTAAACATGTCCATTCTTACCCTTCTCATCAATAACAAAATTACCGGCATAGAACTGCACACATGGACAATCCGAAATCACATCCATCGTAATACCAGAGGTCTCATTGTAAGCAACTGCAACCGTTCTCCGACTGCCTTTCGCGTAATTGTCAGTCACATAATTGTGGTCATATCCGCCAGTGTACTTCAGCTGCTGGAAGTCTGCCTCGATTTCCTGGCCAATCTTTTTCGCCTTATTAAAATCCATAGGAGTACCCTCTACTGCTGCATATTCGCCTGTAGGAATAGAGAACTCATCCACCGGATTATAATCTCTGGCATGGATCGTAAGATATGTATCAAGAACCTTGCCGCTTCCCTCCCCTGTAAGGTTGAAGTAGGAATGGTTGGTCATATTTGCCAGTGTCGCCTTGTCACTGATTCCGCTATAGTAAATCTGCAGGGTATTGTCCTCTGTAAATTCATATGTAACAGACACCTGGAATTCTCCCGGGAATCCATTCTCGCCATCCGGGCTGATTCTGGAAAAAGTAATGGCATTTTTGTCAGAATCTGTATTCTTAACAGTCCAAATCTTCTTCTCGAAGCCATTGGGACCGCTGTGAAGATTATTGTCATTCTCATTCTTGTCAAGCTGGTATTCCTGTCCATAAAGGGAAAATCTGGCACCTGCGATACGGTTTCCGCTTCTTCCTATGATCGCACCAAAGAAGCAGCCATTTACTTCGTACTGCTGAACATCGTCATAACCAAGAACTACATCTGTAAGCTCCCCATCTTTGTCCGGAACGCAAAGCTTCACAAGAATGGCACCGTAATCCATCACTTCTGCACATGCACCGGATTTATTCTCCAGATGGTATAAAGTAATCTCTTCCCCAGAGGTTAAGTTTCCAAATTTCTTTGCTGTAACACCCATATTACCTGCCTCCCTGTTCTAAAAAATCCCAGAATGCCGTTCCCTTTCTTTTGACGCCTAGCTAACCGCTAGGTGGGTATCCTCAACAGGACTTCTGCCTACCACAACGAGAGGTCTGACATCCGCACTGCGATATTGGATTCCCTTGATGTCAATGTAGGTTCAAAAATAAAAGGGGCCTCGCACATCCCAGGATTCATTTTTCTAAAAATAATTATACTCTAGTATATACTGTTTTTCAACAGAAAATGCACAAATTCTTTTTACTGATTTTTAACTGATTTTTAGAATCTCTTTCACAGTTGCAGGCATATCTTCTGCATCTACTACCCGGTCATGAAGTACTGGTGCAGTACGGATATCGTTGACTGCCTTCGGAACTGCCACCCCGGAAAGCTTCTCAAGTGCGTCTACAAGCCCGAAATCATCCAGATTCTCATGTCCCTCGGAGATTGCATCCATAACACTTCTGGTAAACTTGTATGGACTTGCTGTAGAAGCAATAACTGCCGGAATCTTATCTCCGGTATCTTTCACATATTTTTTGTATACGCCAGCAGCAACTGCAGTATGTGTATCAATCACATAATCACTTGTCTTATATACTTCGCGGATAGCTTCCTTCGTCTCTTCTTCGGAGCAGTAGTTTCCATAGAAATCCTTCAGCTGGGCTTTCATCTCAGGTGTAATAGTGTATTCACCACCCTTGGAAAGATTTTCCATAAGTTTTGCACACTCCTCAGGATTTCCGCCTGTAATGCGATAGATCAGGCGCTCCAGATTGCTGGAAATCAAAATATCCATAGATGGAGAACTGGTAAGGATAAAATCTCTCTTTCTATTGTATGTACCTGTGGAGAAGAAATCAAACAGAACCTTGTTCTCATTAGAAGCACAAATCAGCTTGTTCACCGGAAGTCCCATCTGTTTTGCATAAAATGCTGCCAGAATGTTTCCAAAATTTCCTGTAGGAACTACTATATTGATCTGCTGTCCGGCTTCGATCTTGTTCTGGCGCACCAGCGCAGCATATGCATATACATAATAAACGATCTGGGGAACAAGACGTCCAATGTTAATGGAGTTTGCAGAAGAGAATTGGAATCCAGCCTGGGAAAGCTCTGCTGCCAGTTCTTTATCATTGAACATTTTCTTTACAGCTGTCTGGGCATCGTCAAAATTACCTGTGATACCCACAACGTAAGTATTGGCACCTTTCTGGGTTACCATCTGCTTCTCCTGGATCGGGCTTACGCCATGTTTCGGATAGAATACAATAATCCTGGTTCCCGGAACATCGGCAAAACCTGCAAGTGCTGCTTTTCCAGTATCTCCGGAGGTCGCAGTCAGGATAACGATTTCATTTTTTACATTATTCTTTCTTGCTGCAGTCGTCATAAGATATGGCAAAATGGAAAGTGCCATGTCTTTAAATGCAATTGTAGGACCATGGAAAAGTTCCAGATAATATGCCCCGTCAGCTTCCTTAAGAGGTGCGATCACATCTGTGTCAAACTTCTTGTCATATGCTCGGTTGATACAAGTGCGCAGCTCTTCTTCTGTAAAGTCAGTAAGAAGGCGGCTCATTACCTGATAAGCAGTTTCCTGATAAGTCATTCTGGAAAGTTCATCCATAGAAACATCAAGTGCCGGAATCTGTGTTGGTACAAACAGTCCTCCATCTTCAGAAAGTCCCTTTAAAATAGCCTGGGAAGCGGTTACCGGTTCTCCTTTTCCTCTGGTGCTCTGGTACATTACCTGCATTTGTTATTCCTGCCTTTCGCTTATTGTTATGAGGTACACATTCCGGAATCTGTAACCTTCCGACAGTCATCCTCTCTTTGTTATCATATTTTAACTTTACAGGTATTATACATACTTCACCGTGCTAAATCAACACCCAATTTGAAAAAGCCACCTGGAATTGTAATTTCCTGGCGGCTTATATCTCTTTATTACAGAATGTTACTGTTATTAAAATATTATTTTTTCACCATCTGAACAACATTTGTGTCATCTTCTGAGGTTTCATTCTCAGTGTTCTGTGACTTAGCTTCATCCGGGTAGGTGTAAAACTCGTGAACACCATATTTAAATAATTTTTTTAAATCCTTATCAAACCAGGACACGTTCTTTTTGTCCGCAGCAGAACGCTGAACAAAGAACAAAGCTCCTTCTGAATAGTCAGTTCCCTCTAATGCCTGTTTCACAGCTTCCCTGGTCTCATCTGTTACCGTTACTTCATAAAACTTACCATCGTAAACAGGTGAAAACTGAGGAATTCCATTTCTCTGATCCAGAATAACACCTGTAATGGTATCTGGAAATTCCTCATGGGAAAGGCGGTTCATAATTACATTTGCAATCAGTACACGACCTTTAATGTCCTCTGTGCCCGCCTCTGCCTCTACTATATGAAGCAGGTTATCATAATCTGTGTCCGACATGATCTTCGGATTTGCAGACATGGATACTGCAGCTGCATCAAGGCTCGCAACTGTATCAGCCATAGAGTCCCCTACATTCAGCTCATCCACGTTTCCTTTTATCTGCTTCACGCGCTGGCCTACCATGACTCTCTCGCATGAAGTTCCAATTCTTGTTACAGATGTTCCTGCTGAAGGAGTATCTGCAACACTGGTTACCATACCGGCAATTCCGGTAGGCAGATCATACTCTACACTTCCAAGGTCAGTCCAGGCATCCGCGGATCTATTCTCTTTGTCCGAAGCTGCATATACCTGGCTCCGTGGACCAAACTCCGCCACCTTCGTTCCAACTGCCAAAATCATTGCCAACGTGGCGCAGGCGCTAAGAGCTACAAAATTATGTACAAGAGCATTTCCATTCTTTTTTTTCTGGGCATCGCTCTTGCAAGTTGTTACATGTTGTAAACTTCTTTTTAATTTCATATTCTTCTTTCCTTGCACTTCTGTTATGTTTTGATTTCTTTTATTATTTATTCTGTAACATTTCTGTAATTTATAGGAAAATTATATTTAATAAACTCCCAAATGTCAAGTTTTTTTGCTTTCTATAGCTTTTTTCTCTAAAAACAGGTAAAAAAAGAAAGGCGACAAGAAAGAAATAGGATGATTCATTCAAAAATCATGTAATATTTTTGATAAATTTACCCTGTTTCTATTTGTCCCCTTTTATTCTTAGGTATGGTTGTTTCTCCCCTTCTTATGGATTTCATTATAGCTTTTCTTTTTCTGTTCGTCAAACCTTTTTTATCGCCGAATTCTGACAAAAAACGCTGACACCTTTCAAAACAGCAAACCACCGCACAGTCTTTTTTATAAACTGATTCGCGGTGGTTTGTCTTTTTGTTATCAAATATGCTTCTTATTATAAATAAGGTTTAAACAGATCTATCAGCGGTTATTGATTGCTGTTACAAGTGCATCAATGGAAGCACGGATAATATCCGGGTCTACGCCGGCTCCCCATGCCATAGTTCCGTCAGGCTTCTTGATTCCAACATATGCTATAGCCTTGGAACTGGAGCTGCGCTCTAACGCATGTTCCTGGTATACTTCCAGAGAATACTTCAATTCGTATGCTTTCTTCAGGGCATTGCTCACTGCGTCGAGACGTCCATTTCCCACAGCCTCTGTAGTAATTGTTTTTCCATTAAATGTAGAGGTTACTTTAGTTGTAATTCCCTCGCCTGTCTGCTGGAAGTGCACTTCATTAATGCTGTACGGCTGTCCCACATTCTCAAAAGTCTTTTTGAACAGATCAAAAATTTCATCTGGATGAAGCTCTTTATGAAGGTGATCGGAAACACCCTTGGCTGCGTAACCCATTGCCTCACGCATTTTTGGCGGAAGGTTCAGACCGTATTTTGTTTCCAGAATGTAGCCTACGCCGCCTTTACCAGACTGGCTGTTGATACGGATAACATCTGCATCATAATTACGTCCAACATCTGTCGGATCAATTGGCAGATACGGAACTGTCCAGCGATTCGGATCTTTTTCCTCGATCCAGTGCATGCCTTTGGCAATTGCATCCTGATGGGAACCAGAAAATGCTGCAAAAACAAGTGCGCCACTGTATGGACTTCTCTCTCCAACTGTCATTCCCGTGCAACGCTCATATACTTCACAGATGTGAGGCATATCGGAGAAGTCAAGCTTCGGATCTACTCCCTGGGAATACATGTTCATTCCAAGTGTTACAATATCAACATTACCAGTACGCTCTCCGTTTCCAAAAAGAGTTCCCTCGATGCGGTCTGCTCCGGCAAGAATTCCCATTTCAGAATCTGCCACACCACAACCTCTGTCATTGTGAGGATGTAAGGAAACGATTACATTTTCACGGCGAAGCATATGTTTGCACATATATTCAACCTGACTCGCATATACATGCGGCATGGAATGCTCCACTGTTACCGGAAGGTTGATGATACATTTGTTGTCCGGAGTCGGCTGCCATACATCGATAACCGCATTGCAGACCTCAAGGGCATATTCCGGCTCAGTTCCTGTAAAGCTCTCCGGACTATACTCAAACTGGAAGTTTCCTTCTGTCTGTTCAGCCAGTTCTTTTAATAATTTCGCACCTTCTACGGCAATCTTTAAAATCTCTTCTTTGGATTTCTTGAATACCTGTTCACGCTGTGCAACAGATGTGGAATTGTATACGTGAACAATAGCTTTGGGCGCACCTTTTACGGCTTCAAAGGTTTTACGGATAATATGCTCCCTTGCCTGTGTCAGTACCTGGATCGTAACATCTTCAGGAATCAGTTTGCGATCGATCAGGGTACGAAGGAACGTATACTCTGTCTCGGAAGCAGCTGGAAATCCTACTTCAATCTCTTTAAACCCAATCTGTACAAGAAGTTTGAAAAACTCAACCTTCTGTTCCAGGCTCATTGGGATGACAAGTGCCTGATTTCCGTCACGAAGGTCTACAGAACACCATGCAGGTGCCTTATCAATATAGTCCTTTTTTGCCCAGTCCATACAGGTTTCTGGTGGAAGATAATACTGTTTTTTGTATTTGCTTACATTCATCATTTTTTATTCCTCCATATTGTAAATTTAATTTTTCTCTTTTCTGTGACGGAAGGATTCTTTGTCTGCTGGGTCAGAGCTCAGTCTGATAAAGCAGCTTTATGTGGTATTAAATTCCAATGGAATTACTATCACATAAAAAAAGTCCTCCAGCTCTGCACACATACAGGTGCAAGAGACGGAAGACATACATCTTACGCGGTACCACTCTTATTTCATGAATAGAATCCATACACTTATCGGATACGGGATTACTCCTTATATCCTTTCCCTGTAACGGTGGAATCCGGCTGTGTCTACTCTCGCTTCTTCTAATCATTCGAAGTAATTTCAGACAGCTGCTCCAAGGCGAGTTCTACAGTTTCCTTCCGTCATCTCACACCACCCGATGACTCTCTGTGCTCTGGTACCTGTGTACTACTCCTTATCAAAGCATTTCTCTTATATGTTCTTTGTGGTTATTACCTTAACATTTTTCAAGTCACTTGTCAATGACTAATCGGGGCAACAGGATTTGAACCTGCGACCTCACGGCCCCCAGCCGTGCGCGCTACCAAGCTACGCCATACCCCGCGAACAGTTGATATTGTACCAAATGTTATAATAAAAATCAACAGTTTTTTCAAAAAACAAATTAAAATCGTCTGTAAGTGTTACTGTGAACGGAGCAGACGGGTAACCCATGTATAACGCCCCTATCCAATTATGAAAGAACCTTGAACGTAGGTAAAACTACAATTTTATTGAGAAAAATCACAGAAATCAAAGTTTTCGTCCATATTTCTCCCATATGCCAAAAGACCTTGACAGCTGGTTTTCCCAGTCCATCAAGGTCAGTTTTTATGCTTGGACAAATTTCTATTGATTGGGCAATTTGCCCTTTAACAGGATATTTTACTTTGCCTGTTAACAATTATATTAATGCTGTGCATTAATATAATTAACAAGTCCTTCCGCCTTAATGATCTTCTGCATAAATTCCGGGAAGGCCTGCCCTTTAAATTCAGTTCCTTTGGTGCGATTGTAGATCATACCAGAATCAAAATCCACCTCTACCTCATCCCCCTCATCAATGCCCTTGCTTGCTTCCGGACACTCAATGATCGGAAGTCCAATGTTGATTGCATTTCTGTAAAAAATTCTGGCAAATGTCTCTGCGATAACACAGCTGACACCAGCTGCCTTAATAGCGATCGGCGCATGTTCACGGGAAGAACCGCAGCCAAAATTCTTAGTTGCTACAATAATATCACCCTTCTGTACTCTTTTTACAAAAGTATTATCAATATCCTCCATGCAATGAGTTGCCAGTTCTGCCGGGTCTGAAGAATTCAGATAACGTGCCGGAATAATAACATCTGTATCAACATTATCTCCATATTTAAAAGCTCTGCCTTTTGCCTGCATGATAAGTACTCCTCCTTATAATCCTAATTCTTCCGGTGCACAAATATAACCGGTTACTGCACTTGCTGCAGCTACTGCCGGGCTTGCCAGGTAAACTTCAGACTCCACATGTCCCATACGTCCTACAAAGTTGCGGTTAGTAGTAGAAATGCAGCGCTCACCAGCGGCCAGAATACCCATGTATCCACCAAGGCACGGTCCACAGGTAGGTGTACTTACAACTGCTCCAGCCTCAATGAAAATCTTAAGAAGCCCCTCTTCCATTGCCTGCAGATAAATTGCCTGAGTCGCAGGAATCACAATACAGCGAAGCCCTTTCTTAACCTTGCGTCCCTTCAGAATCTGAGCTGCAACACGAAGGTCGTCAATACGGCCATTCGTACAGGATCCGATTACAGACTGGTCTACAACAACCGGCTCTCCAATCTCAGAAATGGTCTTAGTGTTCTCTGGTAAATGAGGGAACGCAACGGTTGGTTCCAATGTGCTAAGATCAATTGTGTACTCAGCTTCATAAACAGCATCCTCATCAGCCTCGTATGCTGTATACGGGCGCTTGGAATGCTCTTTCATATATTCGATTGCAAGATCATCAACCGGGAAAATCCCATTCTTTCCGCCAGCCTCAATTGCCATATTAGCAATAGTAAAACGGTCGTCCA
>OLQK01001998.1_pt1 | contig 11740 bp, 8 predicted proteins | sample 1672501 | NCBI WGS metagenome assembly OLQK01 (sample SAMEA3136693, study PRJEB25190) | human gut metagenome | biome: human gut; feature: human-associated habitat; material: faeces | place: Austria | collected 2013 | reverse complement strand
AGGTTCAAGAGATTTATAGAGATTTAAATAGGTTTTATAGGTTTTCTCATAAACGTCCCGGTTTTCCGGGTTCGGTTCATGTCTTCTTGTTTCCTTTACCGTAAGACGGATGGCCTCATCATAATCCTGATACATTCCAACACCAACACCTGCCAGAATCGCTGCACCAAGTGTTGTTGCCGTATCAGAGGACGGCACTACGATGGGTTTTCCTGTGATATCGGATTTGATCTGTGTCCAGAGAAGAGAATTTGCAGAGCCTCCCATTGCACGGAGAACTTCCACATCTGCTCCCGCTTCCTTTGCCACCTCAAGGTTGTGTTTCAGAGAAAGTGCTACGCCTTCCATACAGGCACGTACCATATGTCCCTTGGTCTTGGCAAAATCCAGTCCGTAGAATACGCCCTTCGCATTGGGATTCCAGATCGGGGAACGCTCACCGGACATATATGGAAGAAATACCACTCCGTCACTGCCTGGTGCGACCCTTTCCGCGATCTCATTGAGCTGGTTCAGAGAAGAGCCTTTTTCCCCTGCTACAGAGCGCTCATAATCTGCAAACTCACGTTCAAACCAGCGCATGACACCACCACCTCCGGTGGTTCCACCCTGAAGGAGCCACTGTCCCGGAACCACGTGATAGCCAAGGATCAGTCTGGGATCTGCCTTGTACTCATCCATGCAGATGCTCATTCCGCCGGCCTGTCCTCCTTGCTCCTGTGTCTCACCCGGATGGATCACTCCGGCCCCCAGTGTTCCGCATGCCGCATCCAGACCACCGGCAACAACCGGTGTTCCCACAGCAAGGCCGGATTCCTCCGCCGCCTTCTCTGTAACTGTTCCCACAACATGATCACAGGCACAGATCTCAGGAAGAAATTCCATGGGAATCCCAAGCTTTCTGCACATATCCTCATCCCAGGCTGCCTTTCTCATGTCAAAGCAATGCAGGCCATAGCCCTGGGAAACATCCTGGCTCATCACACCCGTCAGCTTATATGCAATGTAGCTGTTAGACTGCAGGATCTTGTGGATCCTTTGGTACACCTCCGGGAGATTTTCTTTATACCAGAGGATCTTTGCAGTTGTGTAGGACGGCTGAAGGGAATTACCGGATACTTCAAAAATCTGCTCTGCCCCGATCTCTTCATTCAATCTGTCACAGATAGACTGTGCTCTGGTATCCATCCAGATCGGAGTGTTTGTCAGTACATTTCCGTCCTTATCCATGGCAATGGCTGACCAGCTCTGACCATCAATACCGATGCCTGCGATCTCCTCAGGTGCTATCCCCGCTTTTTGGATGGCCTTCTTTACCGCCTGACAGACAGCACTCCACCATTCTTCCGGATTCTGTTCTGCCCAGCCCTCCTTCGGATAGTAAACCGGATAATCGCCGTTGGCCGCAGCCACAACCGTTCCCGATTTTTCAAAAACCGCAACCTTACAGGCACTGGTTCCGATATCAATACCTAATAAATATGGTTTCATTATAGATTCTCCTTCTCGTCCAGCACACAGACGGATTTTCCCATGATGATCTCTGCGCCAAGCTTCTCCGTGATCGGTTCTGTTTCTTCACTTGCAGCCCCTTCCAGCCGTTTCAGCATGATTCCCGCCACTTCTCCGGCAATCCCCTGTGTAGGCTGTGCCACAATGGTAAGCTTGGGATTGCATGCTCTGGCAAACTGCAGATTGTCAAAACCGATCATAGACAGCTGTTCCGGGATCTTAAGACCCAGCTCATTCATCCCGATCACCGCCCCCATGGTCATCTCATAGTTGGTAACAAACACGGCCGTCATATCCGGATTGTCCGCAACAAGCTTCTCAATTCCCTGCACACCGCCCTGAATGGTATAATCGCCGTGATAGATCAGAGATTCCCGTACCGGTATATTTTCTTTTTCGTATGCATTGCGGTACCCCTGGAGACGTTCCTGAGCTGTGGAAATTTCCTCCGGTCCGCCAATGATCCCGATCTTACGGTGTCCTGCCTGAAAAAAAACTCTCATTGCGTCCTCAGCCGCCTTCTCGTTGTCTACAAGAACATTGTCACAGGAAAGCTCCCTGATCCTGCGGTCAATGAGTACGATGGGCTTTCCGGTTTTCTGGAATTTTTTCAGATGATTGCCTTCCGCATCCACCGGCATGCTGATGATCCCGTCCACACGCTTCCGGCTTAAAAACTCCACTGCATCCCGCTCCAGTCTCTTATCGGTACGGCAGTCACAGACAATAGTCGCATATCCGTGACTCCTTAAGACATCCTCCATTCCTGTGATGATCTCCGCGCAAAAGGTATTGTTAAGCTCCGGGATCACCACGCCGATGGTCTTGGTAGCATTGGTCTTAAGCCCTCTGGCCACCTCATTGACCTCATAATGCAGCTCCTGAATGGCCTCCTCGATCTTTATTCTGTTTTTTTCTCTTACGTTTCCGCCGTTAAAATAAGAAGAAATCGTTGCGAGCCCAAGTCCGGTCCGCCTGGCAATATCTTTCATGGTTGCTGCCATACAGATCACTCCGTTTCTGTTTTTTTACAGAAGATCATTCTGCCTTTCCATCACAGCCGCAAACCTTCATACGCGCCTCAACCATCTCCTTCACTGCCTGGATCGCTTTCTTTCCGTAGGCTTTCGGGTCGATGGTGTTCTCATTCTCTGCAAAGGTCTCCTTCACTGCCCTGGAATATGCGGCACGAAGCTCTGTTGCAAAGTTAACCTTGCAGATACCACGTTTTACACAGTCGCTGACATCCTCATCACTGAGTCCGGATGCCCCGTGAAGAACAAGGGGGATATCTACGACTTCGTGGATCTCGCTTAAGCGTTCCTTGTCAAGAACCGGTGTTCCCACATAGAAACCATGTGCGGTTCCGATGGCAACTGCCAGGGAAGTAACACCTGTACGCTCCACGAATTCCTTCGCCTCCTGCGGGTCGGTGTTAGTGTCTGCCTCAGCCTCAAGATCATCCTCTTTACCACCGACCTTACCGAGCTCAGCCTCACATGGGATATCCAGGGCTGCTGCCACATCCGCAACTCTCCTGGTCTCTCTGATATTATCCTCAAAATCCAGCTTGGAACCATCGATCATCACAGAAGTATAGCCTGCATGCATTGCCTGCATCGCAAGCTCAAAGCTGCTGCCGTGGTCAAGATGAAGGCATACCGGAACGGAAGCCTTGGCTGCCTCTGCTGCTACGATCGCAGCGTAAGTCTCAACCGTACCATATTTAACAGTAGAAGGTGTTGTCTGGATCATAACCGGTGCTTTCAGCTCCTCAGCTGCCTGGATGATTGCCTTCACCATCTCCATATTCTCTGCGTTGAATGCTCCTACTGCATATCCGCCCTTCTGTGCCTTTAACAGCATTTCCTTCGATGTAACCAGTGGCATAATCTTCTCCTCCTTGGAATCATAATCATTGTGTTTGTTTTGTATTATTTTCTCATTTGATCCAGAAACCGAAACGTTTCCGTTTGAGTTCATCATAGCGCTCCATACGTTTTCTGTCAACCATAAAATTTTCATCATTTACAGGAAAATATTCCCTTGAAAAGAAGACCAAATACCGTTAGATTAATTAATAAGAGTTCTAAAGCCTGTGGCCGGGCAGGTCTGTCTGATACTACCGGCGTCATAACAGTTTCGGAAATCCATGTATCCTGTTCTGATCACCTGAGCCTGATGCCATAATTTCCGAAAATACTATAAGTACACAATGATCTTAGGAGGATATGAACTATGTTAAAAGGAATTCCAGAAATCTTATCACCAGAATTACTGAAGGTTTTATGTGAGATGGGACACAGTGACCGTCTTGTTATCGCTGACGGAAACTTCCCTGTAGAATCCATGGGAAAAAATGCCATCACCATCCGTTGTGACGGACATGGCGTTCCGGAGATCCTGGATGCCATCCTGAAGCTCTTCCCGCTGGATACTTATGTAGAGCATCCGGTAAACCTGATGGAAGTAATGCCTGGTGATAATGTGGAGACACCGATCTGGGATACCTATAAAGAGATCGTTTCCAAACATGACGAGCGTGGCGAGAAAGCCATCGGAAATATCGAGCGTTTTGCATTCTATGACGAAGCAAAAACTGCATACTGCATCATCTCCACAAGTGAGAAAGCACTTTATGCCAACATCATGCTCCAGAAAGGCGTTGTGATCAACAACGACTGATCTTTCTTTTGAACTGCCTGATATAATCATATATAATACACATATTCAACCAAAACATAAAACGCCCGGATCTGGAATGTTTCAAGCCAGATCCGGGCGTTTTATATTTTAACACTTTTATCTCTTTGCTGCTTTTGCGGCGTATCCTCCGCAGAGTACTTTTCCACCGGAGGTTTTTATCCCTGCACGCACCGCATAGTAATACGTTGTTCCCTTTTTTGCGGTCTTATCCTCAAAGGAGGAGCTGCTGCCTCCGGAAACTGTACTGATCTTTTTCCATGAACCCTTTCCGGTCTTACGGTAGATCTGATAGCAATCTGCTTTCTTCTGCGCTTTCCAGCAGATCTTCAGCCCCCTGGAGGTCTTCCTGACACTGGATATCTTCTGAAGTTCCGGATAGGACAGGATATAGCTGCTTGCCTGATATCCTCCGAAAACTTTTTTCCCGTCTACATTCTTATATGGCCTCACAGCATAAGCGTAGGAGGTGATTCCCTCAATCTTCGTGTCCTGCCAGGACAATACTTTGTTATTCACGGTTCCGATCCGAACCCAGCTTTTCCCCTGGAGCTTCCGGTAGATATGATAGCCACTGGCTCCGGAAACCTTCTTCCAGGATACCCTGTTACATGGTCCGCTGACAGCTTCAGCCACTGCACGGGCCTTCCCCAGCTCCGCTTTTGCTGAGAACGGCGAAGATACGGCTCCATAAACAGTCTTCTTTCCGGAACGTACATAAAAAGCCCGGATCCGATACGTATAAGTGCTTCCTGTTTTCACTGCAGTATCCTGCCAGGTCACTACATCTGCTGTCACGGTTGCCATTTTTTTTGAATTTCCGCTTTCATCCCAGCGATAGATAGCATAACGATTGCAGCCGGGAACTGCTTTCCAGGAGATCCGTATCCTGTTAAATGCCTTGGAAACCAGTTTTACACCTGTGGTCTGACGAAGCTTCACCGTAACCTTACAGGTAGCTCGGATTCCCCTGGCATTTTTTCCGTAGCAGGTTATGGTTGCTGTTCCCGGATTTTTTGCAGTAACAACGCCGCTTCCATTTACAGCAGCCACACTGGTATCTGAGCTTTCCCAGACAATGCCGGAAGCATCCATCTCGGATCTGGTAGCTGAAGCATTCAGTGTTTTCTGATCTCCGGAATACAGACTTATCTCAGAGGAAGAAAGCTGCATCCTCGCCGCACTGCTCAGAGTCCTGGTATGCACCTTGATCCTCGGCGTTACCGATGGATTAAATTCAACTGCATCCATCCAGGTATCCTCCGCATTATATCGCAGAAAGCTCTGACCGGATACGATAGACGGAGAAAAACTGCACCAGCCATAACTGACCTCTGCCTCCACACAGTATTTTATATATGTGCTTCCTGCATTTGTCACCACAATAGAATACAGGCTGTTCTGGCTGAGCAGGACCTCCGGGATCTGAAAGGTCATAACCCCAGCCATCGGCTGACTGCAGAAAACCGGTGTGGAATATGCCGGTGTTCCACTGGTAGGATCACTGGCATCCTTCAGATTTGTGTATACCTGCACAGTATAGGAATTATTGGCAGACATGGAGCTAAGAGTCACCTCACCAAGCGATTCCGCTTTTCCGTTTCCTGCACTGGCACGAAAAACCGTGGACAGCTGTTCTCCCGCATACATGCGGATGGAGCCAAGCCCTGACGTTCCGTCATAAAAATAATTGTTGCTATATTTCGGTGTATTGACAGCCGTAGCCGCAACCAGCTCACTGACAGACTTATCCTCATAGGACATATAAAAATATCCGGATTTTCCCCAGCCTGTACCCCAGCTGTTCTTGACGATCCAGGCTCCGTCTCCCTTTACCTTGGAAGATGCCCGGAAATTCTTCGCAGAATAATTGTCATCCCAACCCACCACTGTAACTACATGATTCACGTTCTTGGTGCTGGTAGGATAGGAATAGGCCGCTGTACTTGCATTGTAATAGGCATTCTGTGCATTATACATCACAGTGACCGAATTATTTGCAACCAGAAGCTTCTTCATGGCATTTACGGAATAATCGGAAAAATAGGCATTTTTCAGATAAGCAGCTGCATTGTACGCCTTGGATGCCGCCGGAGTCACACCGGTTTTCTGTGTATGCGTGGAATCTGTTGCCAGAGGCACATCCCCTTCTGTTGTCATTCCGGACCAGGTGCTCAGAAACATGGAAGCCAGAAGATCATTTCCGCCCTCATGATAATCTGCGTTTCCTTTATCATCTGTCCCCATATGCTTATTGACATCCCCGTAGGTATTTCCAAGCGGGTCATTCTTTCTGTTTGCAAAAAAATACGCCAGATGCTCTTCCGACAGATCATAAGTTCCAAGGCCCTGGGTCAAAAACGAAGTTTCCAGAAGAGAGGCCATTCCAAATGCCCAGCACATACCGTAGGGCTCCTGATTCTTTACGGAAGTGACATATCCCTGATCCGCTGCATTATAATAGGACGGATAGGCCGCAGCTCTTCCCATCGGTACCTCATCCACATCATTTCCGATCTCCACGGCGGTGGAATAAGAGGTCAGATTATCAAAGGGTGCCAGCTGTTCCTGCTCCTCTTCCTCCGTAAGCGGACGGCCCTTGATATATTCGATGCCGGACTCACCACTGTCTGAGGCATCCCCGAAGCTCTCCTCACCGTCACCAAAGATATCCTCCTGGGAATCAAAAGACGATCCTTCTGATATTTCGGGAGTTTCTGTATCCTCCCCTGAACTCTGCAAGGCTATATCCTCGGTATCCCTGTCGGCTGCCTCTGCAATATCCTCTGTCTGTTCATCCGGGATACCGGTGTTCTCTGTGGTATTCTCTTCTGCGGTCTCCGTCGTATCCTCTGCTTCCGCCGGCTGCGTCTGTGTATCTTCTGACCATTCTTCATTGAAGCCTTCCGCAGAATCACTGAAGCCTCCCACATCGGCTGCCATGACCGGAACCTGGCTGCCCGCAACTGCCACACACAGAAGAAGCGGCAATAATTTCTTCCTGACAAGCTGTAATCTCTTCACAAAATTCTCCACTTTTCTTATATTGATCTGGTTTATCTGTTAACGTTTCTTCAAATGATAACCCAGAATTCCGATTACTGCAAGTACTGTTGCGATCCCGATCCAGATAAACGGACTTTTATACCAGGAATTTTCTTCTTTAAAGGATGTCGCAGCTGTGCCATTGACCGGCTTGGTGACAGCTTCATCCGCAGATTCCCCACCTTCTGTTGTTCCATCCGCTGCAGGCGGTCCCTGGACCTCGCCGCTCTGAGCCTGAGAACTACCTGTGCTGGCCGTCCCTGCAGGTGGCCCCTGAACCTCGCCTCTCTGAGTCTGAGATTCATCTGTGCTGGCCGTCCCTGCAGACGTTCCCTGTCCTTCGCCATTCTGAGCCTGAGAGCTGCCTGTGCTGGCCGTCCCTGCAGACGCTCCCTGTCCTTCGTCATTCTGAGCCTGAGAACTGCCTGTGCTGGCCGTCCCTGCAGACGTTCCCTGTCCTTCGCCGGCTGCGGAATCCTGCGTATCGGATGCGTCTCCCTGATTCACTGCAGAAGTCTCTTTCTCCGTGCCCCCTGCGATTCCGGCCTTCGCCAGCTCCGCATCCTTTGAAGGCCGCAGCTCCTCCAGCGGCACATAACCGTATCTGCCATTATACTTTGTATATCCCCAGGTCTCACCATTCTTCTCTGTCTCCCCTTCGATATGCAGGACAGTACCATCCCTTACCGTCTTATCATTGAGCTTTTCACCTTTTCCGTCGGTGGACGGATAGATATCCACACCAACTCCACCGGAATCCACAGTCATATAATAATCTGTGGTATCTGCCGGAGCTTCCACCTTCACCACAACCGACTTGTCCGCATACACCGGAACACTCATACTCAGCACCAGCATTCCTGCCAGAAGCACACCTTTGCATCTTCTCATTGCTCTTTCCTCCCTCAAAAAATCTCACTGCCATTCTATGCATAAAATCCCCTTATATTTCTCTTTTGCCTTGGCTCCGAAATATAAGAGGATTTTATCATTAGTTATATCCAGTATCTTTTTTATGCAAGCTCCCGCTCACACATATCCAGCGCAGAAGCGATCACCGCATCCATGTCATAATATTTATATTCGCCAAGACGGCCGCCGAAGATCACCTTCGGTTCCTTCTCTGCAAGCTCCCTATACTGTCCGTAAAGCGCTCCGTTCTTCTCATCATTGACCGGATAATACGGCTCATCTCCAGGCTTCCACTCGGAACTGTATTCCCGGCTGATCACCGTTTTCGGAAGATCATTACCCTCCTCATCCTTTCCGAACTCAAACCATTTATGCTCGATGATACGGGTCCATGGAGTCTCCACATCCGTATAATTCACTGCTGCATTTCCCTGGAAATTAGGTTTATCCAGTGTTTCATTCTCAAAACGCACAGAACGATACTCCAGAGTACCCAGCTTATAGTCAAAATACGCGTCGATGGCACCTGTGTAGATCACTTTCTCCGCCATTGCATCGTACTGCTCTTTTTTCTCCAGATAATCCTCATTCAGCCGTACCTCGATACCGTCCAGCAGATTGGCAACCATCTTCGTATAACCACCCACCGGGATTCCCTGGTACAGCGCATTGAAATAGTTATTGTCAAAGGTCAGACGCACCGGAAGCCTCTTGATGATAAAAGCAGGAAGCTCCGTACATGGACGTCCCCACTGCTTCTCTGTATAGCCCTTGATCAGCTTCTCATAAATATCCGTACCTACAAGGCTGATAGCCTGTTCCTCCAGATTTGAAGGTTCCGTGATCCCTGCAGCCTGCCGCTGCTCCTCGATCTTTGCCGCAGCCTCCTCCGGAGTCACCACGCCCCACATCCTGTTAAAGGTATACATATTAAACGGAAGACTGTACAGCTCCCCGTGATAATTGGCAACCGGACTGTTGGTAAAACGATTGAAGGTGGCAAACCGGGTGATATAATCCCAGACCTTCTTATTATTGGTATGGAAAATATGTGCACCGTATTTATGCACGTTGATCCCTTCCACCTTCTCTGTATATACATTTCCCGCAATATGCGGACGCTTGTCGATCACAAGCACTGACTTCCCGGCACGCTTCGCCTCCTGTGCAAAAACCGCACCGTAAAGACCGGCACCTACGATAAGATAATCGTACATTGCTTTCATTCTCCCTGTTCTTTCATTGATGCTGTTATTTTAACACCGGAAAAGGGTAGCTGGCAAGAAGCCACTGTAAAATCCCGGTAAATCTTATATAAGAATGTTGTCAAACAGATATCCGCAAGCTGCAAAAATGATAAAATATCAGATATCCGCTTCTCAAACACCAAAATGTATGATACCCTGTAACTGGATCAGATAATAAACTACTCTGATCACATAAACAGATCGAATGTGGTGAAACCTATGGATACAAAGGATACCATCACCAAAGATTACATGGCTAACAACCGCGTTTTTGCGGATGTGTTCAACCATATGCTGTACAAAGGAAAAAACATCATAGACCCTGACACTCTTCATCCACTGGATACCACAGCTCTCGCTGTCCCCTACGGATCCGGCACTTCAGAAATTCCCGTCCAGAAATTCCGGGACGAATTCAAATCTCTTAATGTTATGCACGATGATTCAAGGATCTATCTTCTCCTGGGGATTGAAAATCAATCGGAACAGAACTTTGCAATGCCGGTTAAGAATATGGTCTACGATGCATTAGAATACGCAGGGCAGGTAGAAAATTCCGCCAGATCACACAGAGAAGCAAAGCAATGGCCTTCTACATCCGGAGAATATCTCACCGGCTTTTACAAGGATGACCGGCTCATCCCGGTCATAACCACGGTCGTGTACTTCGGTTCCGACACCTGGAACGCTCCCAGGAGCCTCCACGAAATGCTCTCTGTCCAGGACCCCGAAATTCTTTCCATGGTCCCGGATTACCGGATCAATCTCTTCTCACCCGCCGAGATAAAAGATGAAGAACTTGACAAACTCCAGAGCAATCTCAAAGAAGTCATGCTCTTCATCAAATATTCCAAAGATAAACGGAAGCTCCAGGAGCTTACATCACAGAGTCCCGGCTTCCGGTCACTCGAGCTCAAAGCAGCCCGGGTCATCGACTCCATAACCGGTATCAACTTACGTTTCACAGAAACAGAAGGGAGGGTTAATATGTGTCAGGCTGTTCAGGAAATGTGCGATGATGCACGTGCCGAAGTCCATCAGGAACAAGCTATACTGACAGCACAGCGTATGCTTCAGGATCCAAGATTCTCTCCTGAAGACATCTCCAGATTTTCAGGCCTTTCTCTTGAGGACGTGCTGAAATTACAGAAGAAATAGTTCGTATTGAAAATGTTCAGATCCTTTGCAGAGGATCTGAGCATTTTGCTATTCTTCTGACCAAGGCAGAAGCCGATTGTTATCTATTACCCTAAATCAGCTTTTTTTGTAATTTTACAATTGTGTATGTCAAAAACAAACTTATCAAAATACAAAAAACATAATTTTGAAAATAAAATGTCTTTATCCCTATAACATTCATAAGTGCTCTAATTGCAACATGAGTCAAATATAATTCATAAGACATTTTTCCAAACTGCTCCAATATCTTTACAATTCTTTTAGGCATCTTTCGCATACTTACAGCAATACAATACAGCAAAAAAATCCCCCAAAAACACATCAAAATCCTAAATCCTAGTTTTGACACAACTATTTTGGTTACCGGTAAAAAGCCGCACAGCATTATCATTACTCCAAATAAAATTCCCATTTTATCTATATTATTAATACAAGCATTCTGGTAAACTTTTTTTCCACACCAACACCCTATGAAAAAAACAAGAAATCTTCCCAATAGAATTTCTATATTTAAATTCAATACAGGAGCTACAATTCTCGGTAAAAATTGAATAACTAAAGCTATAATAAGAAGAATTAACAGTTGCCCCCAATCTGACCACTTTACATGCAATATCTTATAAACAAATGGATAAATTAAATATGCAAAAACAATAAATAACACATACCAAAAGGTTCTTGTCCCTTGTGTAAAAAATGTAACAAAGCCAAAATCAAATGCAAACATCTTGACACCTTTTTGCATGATAATAAGATCAATCACAATCCAATATGGAATAGCAACCATAAGATAAGCTGGCAAAATTCTCTTTATTCTCTTCTGAAAAAAATGCAAAATATTGGAATCTTTTGACATCGAAAAATATAATCCAACGCCGGACAGAAAAACAAAGAACTCAACTCCAACACTACCAATGAATGTGTTATACAACTTGCCTAAAAATCCCAATCCCCCTCCGGATAAATTTGAATTTGCTATATCTTCAAAAAAATGAAATATCATAATTGAAATTATCGCCACACCATAAATTGCATTACGATTTTTGCTAAATATATTCCAATTATCCTTCTAATTCATCACCGATATATTCATCACAATGTTCCTTTATTTCTTTATATATTGGGGCCATTTGCAAATGATT
>OLQK01001996.1_pt1 | contig 11747 bp, 9 predicted proteins | sample 1672501 | NCBI WGS metagenome assembly OLQK01 (sample SAMEA3136693, study PRJEB25190) | human gut metagenome | biome: human gut; feature: human-associated habitat; material: faeces | place: Austria | collected 2013 | reverse complement strand
AATCAAGTCTGTTAAAAAGTGTAAGTATCGCACTCAAAGCAGTTCCATCAAAAACTACCATGCCAATACTGGAATGTATTCTTATGGATGCAACAACAAACCAGATTAAATTTACCACCAATGACATGGAACTGGGAATTGAAACAATCGTAGATGGTACGATTGAAGAAAAAGGAAAAGTTGCTCTCGATGCAAAAATCTTTTATGAAATCATCAGACGACTTCCGGATAATGATATTACTATCAGAACAGATGATAAATATTCAGCAACCATCACATGTGAAAAGGCAAAATTCAATATTCCTGGCAAATCAGGAGAAGATTTTGCCTACTTACCAATGATCGAAAAGGATGAACCGCTGACAATTTCTCAGTACACACTGAAAGAAATGATCCGGCAGACCATTTTTTCTATTGCTGTTAATGAAAACAACAAACTAATGACCGGTGAACTTTTTGAAATTAAAGATAACTGTCTGAAGGTAGTTTCTCTGGATGGACACCGAATTGCTATCCGAAAAATGCCCCTTAAGAGAGAATATTCTGACCGTAAGGTGGTAGTTCCGGGAAAAACTTTAAGTGAGGTAAGCAAGATTCTTTCCGGCGAAGTGGATGATCAGGTAAGCATTTACTTCACAAAAAACCATATTTTATTTGAATTTGATCAGACTATGGTGGTTTCTCGACTGATTGAAGGTGAATATTTCAGAATTGACCAGATGCTTTCCAGTGATTATGAGACAAAACTCAAAATCAACAAAAAAGAATTCATGGATTGTATTGACCGTGCAACACTTCTGGTTCGTGAAGTTGATAAAAAACCGATTATTATTAACATTACAGATAATGATATGGAGCTGCGTATTGATTCAACAATGGGTTCCATGAACGAAGAGATTGATATTGAGAAAGAGGGTAAAGACATTATGATTGGCTTTAACCCGAAATTCCTGATCGATGCACTTCGTGTTATTGATGATGAAACCGTTACAATTTATCTTGTAAACCCGAAAGCTCCTTGCTTTATCCGGGACGACGAAGAAAATTATACGTACCTGATTCTTCCGGTAAATATCAACCAGAATCAGGCCAGATAACAGCTTGTGCAATATAATGGACATAGGATAAGCTCTGAAAACTGCCAAAAGGTGGTAATTTAAAATACCACCTTTTAGGAAAATATCGGAAACGGGGGTATTTAACTACCGCCACTGGACAATATATTGGAAAGGGTTAACCGAATCCGGGAAAGAAAAATTTAAGAGGGTAAAAAATTGGAAATCAGAATTAAAGACGAATTTATCAAACTTGGCCAGGCTCTGAAACTGGCTGGCGTTGTGGAAGACGGCGTTGAGGCAAAATATGCGATTAACGACGGACTCGTCCTGGTAAACGGTGAGGTAGAGAACCGCCGTGGACGAAAAATCCATCCGGGAGATACCATTTCCTACGATGGAAAAGATATTTATGTAATTGGGTGAAAGAATGTACATTGAATCCATCAGATTGAATAATTTCAGGAATTATGAGTCGCTGGAGATGAATTTTGATCAGGGAACCAATATTCTCTACGGCGACAACGCCCAGGGAAAAACCAATATTCTGGAAGCAGTTTATCTGGCCGGAACCAGCAAATCCCACAAGGGAAGCAAGGACCGGGAAATGATCCGTTTTGAGAATGAGGAATCCCATATCCGAATGATGGTAAAAAAGGGTGGACTTTCATACAAGGTAGATATGCACCTCCGGAAGAACAAAGCAAAAGGAGTTGCCATTAACGGGCTGCCGATTCGCAAGGCGAGAGAGCTGCTCGGAGTGGTAAATCTGGTGTTTTTTTCTCCGGAGGATCTTAATATTATCAAGAACGGACCAGGCGAGAGAAGACGTTTTCTGGATTCAGAGCTTTGTCAGCTGGACAGTGTTTATATCACAGAGCTGGCCAGCTACAATCACATTGTGAATCAGAGAAACCGTCTTCTCAAAGACTGTTATATGAATCCGGGCCTGAAAAGTACGCTGGATATCTGGGATATGCAGATGGTTGATTATGGAAAAAAAATCATCGGAAAAAGAGAAGAATTTGTGGAAGAGCTGAATGAGATTGCAAAAGGCCTTCACAGAGGACTGACCGGCGGACTGGAAGAACTGGAGATTCTGTATGAACCAAGTGTGACAGAATCGGAGTTTGAGCAGAAACTGGCACAGAACCGGGATCGGGATCTCCGGATGAAACTGACTTCTGTGGGACCGCATAGAGATGATTTCTGCGTGAAGGTAAACGGGATCGATATCCGGAAATATGGTTCCCAGGGGCAGCAGAGAACAGCAGCTCTTTCACTGAAACTTTCTGAGATTTATCTGGTAAAAAAGAAAATCAAAGATACACCGGTTCTGCTTCTGGATGATGTTCTTTCGGAGCTGGACAGCAACCGACAGACATATCTTCTGGAAAGTATACACGATATTCAGACACTGATTACTTGTACGGGACTGGATGATTTTGTGAGTCATCAGTTTGAGATTAACAAGGTTTTTCAGGTGGTAAAAGGGCATGTTTATATGCCTAAAGGGTTTTGACAAGCCCGTATGCATATGGTAAACTGATTATGATTATGGAAAGTTGGTGAATATTTTGGATAAAGAGGAGTTTCGCGTCAAGCTGGGAGAGATCAACAAACTGGTTGAAGCCCGGGATTACAAAGGCGCCATGCAGATCGTTGACAGTATCGACTGGCGTCGTGTGAAAAACGTCCGTACCCTTTGCGTTGTGGGCGAGATCTACGCAGCTAACAAGCGCTATGAGGAGAGCAAGGAAATTTTTCTTCTTGCCTATCACAGAGCGCCGATTGGCAAGAACATACTTTACCGCCTGATTGAAGTTTCCCTGAAAATGGGACAGATCAGTGAAGCCACAGAGTTCTTTGATGAGTACAGAGAAGTGGCAGGTAACGATAACAGTCAGTATATACTGCGATACAAGATTGCCAGAGCGAAGAATGCATCTCTGAATGAACAGATCCGTATTCTTGAGGAATATAAGGAGAAGGAATTTACGGAGCGCTGGTCCTATGAGCTGGCCAAGCTCTATTACAAGGCAGGAGACAAGCAGAAGTGCCTGGATCTCTGCAATGAGATGATTCTCTGGTTTAATGATGGAAATTATGTGATGAAGGCCCTTGACCTGAAACAGCGTATGGGAGTTCTCACAGGAGAAGAAAAAGAGAAATACGAACAGCGTTTTATTCCAAAACTGATTCCGCCGGAAAAGGCGAAGGAGATCAGGGAAAGTAAGGAAACAGAAACGGCAGGGGAGTCCGAGTATGAGGAATCCAGACCGGTTACAGATACGATTCAGGTAGATGATGAACGAGATCTGAACAGTGCTGAGACTTTCCAGGAGAAGATTTCCAAAGGTATCCGGGATATCTTCGGCGGTCATAAGAAGGCAGCGGAAGAACCAGAGGATATGGAAGAAGACGTACAGGATGAATCAGAAGATTCCACTGAGGAAGAGGCAGAGGATGTTCAGGAAGGTGAAGAAACACCGGAAGAAGAAACTGCTGCCACAGAAGAATCAGCAGAATCTGAGGAAACGGATTCTGAGGACACAGAGGAAGAAATTCCGGAATCTGAAGATGGAGAAGAACTGCTGTCATCCGGTATCGAAAATCTGTCCGGAGGAACTGCAGAATTAAAAGCAGAGATCCAGAAAGAAGCAGCAGAGCCTGTACAGACTACAGAACAGGAATTATCCCAGAGTGTTGCAGAGATCATGAAGGCGTCTCAGGAAAAGGAATCAGAAGAGCCATCCGGCGTTCCGCTTAACGAGGAAGGAAAACCTGATTTCTCAGCGACAATCCGTATGCCACAGCTTAAGATTCCGAAATCAATGATCAATGTAGACCCGGAAAATGCAAGCGCTGCAGCCAAAATTCCGGACGCATCCGAAATTTTCGGAAGTATTGATGAAATTGCGGCTGAGGTGGCCAAGGATAAAGAAACAAAGGCAGAAACAGAAGAAGAGCAGGAGTTCAATCTGGAGGATACAATTCTTGCTGCCGCAACAGAGCAGGGAATTGATATTCCGGAAGAAGAAAAATCACCGGATGTACAGATGTCAGATGTAACTGAGGAGACAGATGACGAAGACGATCTGGATATCGTAGCGGATGAATTTGTTCCGGAAGAGCCGGATGCTGCAGATATTGAAGATATTATGGCGCAGATTTCCGCACAGCAGGCAGAAGATGCGAAGCAGTCTGAGCGTGAGCGCACAAGAGTTCCGGATCTGATTCTGGACGAAGATGAAGAGCCGGTTACAGAAGAAGATATGCAGGCTGCAGAAGCAGAATTTCTCAATGGCCCGGCCGGTGTTTCCAAGCCAGTGGAAGAGGACGCTTTTGAAGATATTGAAGAACTGACAGATATGCCGGAGGAATTATCTCTGGATGAGGCTGTTTCGGAAGATGACGCTGCTGAAAAGACAGCGGAGAAACTGGATGATGTTGCTACTGTCGTAGAAGAAGAGACACCTCTTGATGAGGAAGAAGAATACAGCACAGATGATGTTTCAGCCCAGAGTGAGGCAGAAGATGACGAAGAGGATGATTTTATCTCAAGCCTTACAGAAGATATGGAAGAGGACGACAGTGAAGAAGAACTCACGGAGGAAGAGCAGCTTGAGCGGTTCATCGAGGATATTCAGCCGGAAATTGATCCGAATACCATTATCTCCAGAAAAAGACAGCTCACAGATGAAGAGAAACAGCTTTTCACTTATTTTGTAGCAGTTCCGGGAATGAAAGAACAGCTGCTGGATGTGCTTTGTGATGTGCAGACGGGCGCTGCGGATCATACATCCCAGACAGGAAATGTAATCGTTATGGGTGGCAGAGAAACTGGAAAAACAAGACTGATTTCAAGTCTGATCCCGGCAATCTGCAAGGAGCTGAATATTGAGGCATCCAAGGTTGCCTACATATTTGCGGAAGACCTTAACGGAAAAAATATTGCAGAGATTGCATCCAAGCTTGCAGGTGGTTTCCTTGTTATCGAGAACGCAAACCAGCTTTCCCAGGAAACAGCAGATGAGCTTGATGAAGTAATGAATGGAAATACAAAGAGTATGATCGTGGTCCTTGAGGATGAAAAGATCGGCATGCGTAAGCTGATCGCAAGATATCCGAAACTTGCGAAGAAATTTACATCCATGATCAATATTCCTGTATTTACAAATGATGAACTTGTTAATTTTGCCAAGGTTTACACCATGGAAAATGGATTCCGCATTGATCAGATGGGCATGCTTGCATTGTACAATCTGATCGGGATCAACCAGAAGGAAGATCAGCCGATGTGTATCGGAACTGTGAAGACCATGCTGGATAATGCCATGGCAAAAGCACAGGGCGGATTATTTAAACGCTCCAAGAAGCGTGTGGACCGTGACGGATTCACCGTACTTCTTGAAAAGGATTTCAGCTGAAAATAAACAGAAAAGCAGAGGTAAAAAATATGGCCAGACCTTATCTTGGTAACCCGAAATATACCATTGAAGTCCTTCAAAAGTATCATTTTGTTTTCCAGAAAAGGTTTGGTCAGAATTTTCTGATCGATGAACATGTTCTGGAAAAGATCATTGATTCTTCCGGAATAACGAAGGATGATTTCATACTGGAGATCGGTCCCGGAATCGGAACCATGACACAGTATCTTGCGGAGGCGGCCAGAGAAGTGGCTGCTGTGGAGATCGACAGTTCTCTGATCCCGATTCTTAAGGATACTCTGAAAGAATGGGATAATGTAACGGTGATCAACAACGATATCCTGAAAACAGATATCAAAAAGATTGCCGATGAAAAGAATGGCGGAAAACCTGTAAAGGTAGTCGCAAACCTGCCGTATTATATTACGACACCGATCATCATGGGACTTTTTGAGAAGAATGTTCCTGTGGATTCTATCACGGTTATGGTGCAGAAAGAGGTTGCAGACCGTATGCAGGTAGGACCTGGAACCAAGGATTACGGAGCGCTTTCTCTGGCTGTTCAGTATTACGCGAAGCCGGAGATCGTTGCAAATGTACCACCAAACTGTTTCATGCCACGGCCCAAGGTCGGAAGTGCGGTGATCAAGCTGACACGTTATGAGAAACCGCCGGTTGAGGTTCATGATGAACGCCTCATGTTCAGACTGATCCGTGCGTCATTTAACCAGAGAAGAAAGACTCTTGTAAACGGAATCAAAAACTCCGGAGATTTTTCCCTTGGAAAAGAAGAGATTGAGAAGATATTTGAGAAGTGTGGGCTTCCACTGAATATTCGAGGCGAAGCGCTGACACTGGAGCAGTTCGCCATGCTTGCCAACTGTATCTACGAAGAAAAAAATAATAAATAAAACATTACGCAAAAAGAACCCGGGCAGCTGTTCCGGGTTCTTTTTGCGTTTCCGGACGGGATAATTGGAGAGATATCCAATCCGGACATATATAACTTGTCATAGAAAGGAGGTTATGTCTGAGGTGTCAGACATAAGTAAGTAATGAAAAATTTACAATATTTATTCTATAAAGGAGATGTTAGGAAAGTTTGTTGAAAATATGAAAATATTGTGAATATATTTTTGAACTTATACATAAAGTCAGACCTGACAGGGCGAAAAACAGGAAAATTCCAGTTTACAGAAGGGTGGGGTATTGTGTTATACTGAGTGGCGTCAAAAAGGAACTGAAAATTATGGAACTGGAAACAGTTACAGATTATGGATAGAGGGCAGTGCCCTTCTGGAGGATGAATATTATGAAAAAAATGAACAGGATCACAGCACTGGTTGTTGCAGGCGTTATCTCATGTACTTCACCAATGATGGTCATGGCGTCTGATTCCAGCTCTGTTATGAGCCAGGCAGAGGAGATTCTTAAGGATAACGAGATCGAATCTCTTGCGTCTGACCCGGATAAAGTTGGAGATATTATTGTTTATGTAAAAGGGCTTTTTGATTCCAATCAGATTTCTGATGATGAGATTTCACAGGGAATTGATGAGGCAGCAGATCATTATGGTGTGACACTTTCTGAGGATGATAAGAATTCTCTCGTGAATATTATCAGCAAATTCAGAGGAATCGACATCAGTGATGACCAGATTAAAGGTTATGTAAGCGATGCATACAGTACTCTGAAAGATATGGGTGTTACAAAGTCTGATGTAAAGAATATTTTTGAGAAAGCGATCGAGTTTATTAAGGGTATGCTTTCCCGTCAGTAGGAGGAAGGTGTTCAGAATGGCACTTTTATTGGGATTATTATTCTTAAGTTTACTGGAAATGTACAAAATGTACAATATTTAGAACGCTTGTCAATAAAGCAAATGTGGCGTTTTTATAAAAAAAGAGGAAAAACAGAAAAGAAATTGTGCAAATACGCTAAAAGTTCACGAGCTGTTCATAATTTGTTCATATTTATCTGATACTATAATAACAGTTCGAAAGAACACTACGAAAGACGCTGTAATGGTGTGTATCAGTATCATTACACATACAATTTTTTTCATAATAATCGCCCCGGTAAGCCACTACCGGGGCACTCCTCGTTTTATGGGGAAAAATATCAGGAAATGTAGCCTCTGCCAATGTGCGGAGGTTTTTTTGTATAAAGAGACTATTTTGCATTCAAAAAAATAATAGCGTCGGTGGTTTGCCCATGCTATAATAATTAAGATTAAAATGAAAATCCAGCAGAAAGAATAAGAAAAAGGCCGGAAGTAAATGATGAAAAGATGAAGCGTGAACGGAGGTCAGGAAATGGCGGAGTCTATGAAAGATTTTGAGCAGGAGCTGGAGGCTTCTTTTAAGAAAATTGAGGAAGGTGATATCATCGCCGGGACAGTGGTCAGTGTGGATGAGACAGGAGTTGTTCTTGATCTTAAATATTATGCTGAGGGATTTATTCCGGCAGAGGAATTTTCCAGAGAGCCGGGATTTAATATTAAAGAGGCAGTTCAGCCGGGAGAAGAGATCCAGGCAACCGTTCTTAGGAAAGATGACGGACAGGGAAATATTCTTCTTTCCAGAGCAGAGGCAGCAGATGTACTTGCATGGGATAAACTGAAGGAGCTTCAGGAATCCGGGGAAGCACTGGATGTTGTTGTAAAGGGAATCGTAAACGGCGGAGCCATTGCTTATGTGGAAGGTGTTCGAGGTTTTATCCCGGCATCCAAACTTGCGCTGAATTATGTAGAGGATACAGAAGAGTACCTGAACAAGCCGCTTCAGGTTCAGGTAATTGATGTAGATAAAGAGAAAAAGAGACTGGTACTTTCTGCAAAGGAACTTCTCCGTGAGAAAGCAGAGAAGGAGCGCAGAAACAAGATTTCCAATATTGAGGTTGGTTTCGTGACAGAGGGAACCGTTGAGAGCCTGCAGCCTTATGGTGCGTTTGTTGATCTTGGAAACGGAATTTCCGGTCTGGTTCATATTTCCCAGATCTGCGAAAAAAGAATTAAGAAGCCATCAGAGGCGATAAGTGTGGGAGACAAGGTTAAGGTGAAAGTAATTGCGATCAAGGATGGCAAGCTGAGCCTGAGTATCAAAGAGGCATCGGATCTGATGGCGAAGGAAGTTGAGGAAGAGACTTTTGAACTGCCGGAGTCAGGAGAAGAGGCAACCACATCTCTTGGTTCACTTTTTGCGAACATCAAACTTGATTAATTGTTATATTTTTGGATGAAAAAGGATGGATGTGAATGAAGAAACAGGAGAGAATATTTGTAATCGGACATAAGAATCCGGATACGGATTCCATCTGTTCGGCGATCGCTTATGCGGATATTAAAAACAGGACTACACAGAGTAAGAGATATATTCCGAAGAGAGCTGGTCAGATCAATGAGGAGACCAGATATGTGCTGAACCGTTTTGGTGTACAGCCGCCGGCTTATCTGGGAAATATCGGAACACAGGTCAAGGATATGGATATCCGTCTCAGTCCCCAGGCAGACAAAAACATGTCACTGAAAAATACCTGGGATCTGATGCAGGAGAACGGAATCGTATCCCTTCCGATCCGTGATAAGGAGGGATGCCTGGAAGGTCTTGTGACCATCGGAGATATTGCCAAGACTTATATGGATACCACAGACAGTTATCTGCTTTCCAATGCGCGGACACAGTATCAGAGGATTGCGGAGACGGTTGGCGGAGAAGTGGTGGAAGGAAATGGCCACGGATATTTTGTCAAGGGACGTGTTCTGGTTGGAACAGCCAATCCGAAGATGATGGAGGAATTTATTGAGGAGAATGATATGATCATCATGGGAGACCGTGAGGAGGATCATCTTCAGGCCATCAGCCAGAATGTAAGCTGTATTATTGTAGGGCTGAACATTGTGGTTTCCGAGAAGGTTGTGAAGCTGGCCCACGAAAAAAATATCGTGATCATCCGGTCACCTTATGATACCTTTAACATCGCCCGTCTGATCAATCAGAGTATTCCGGTCAGCTATGTTATGAAACGGGATAACATGGTTACGTTTAATACCGAGGATTTTACAGATGATATCCAGGATGTTATGGTCAAAAACCGCCACAGAGCGTTCCCGGTTATCAATCCTCATGGAAAGTGTATCGGAACGATTTCCAGACGTAATTTCCTGGACATGCACAAGAAAAAAGTTGTTCTTGTAGATCACAATGAGGTGGATCAGGCTGTTGATAATATTGAGAAGGCGGAGATTCTTGAGATTATTGACCATCATAAGCTTGGAACATTGCAGACCATGACACCGGTAGCGTTCCGTAATGAGCCTGTGGGATGTACGGGTACAATCCTTTATGAGATTTACGGAGAGCAGCGTCTGGAGATTCCGGAAAAAATTGCGGGACTTCTCTGTGCGGCCATTATTTCAGATACGCTGATGTTCCGTTCACCGACCTGTACACAGACGGATAAGATCGCTGCCAGCGCCCTTGCCCTGATCGCGGGAATTAAGATAGAGGATTTTGCCAGAGAGATGTTCTCAGCGGGAAGTAATCTGAAAGATAAATCCCCGGAGGAGATTTTTTACCAGGATTACAAGAAGTTTATCGGCGAGGGCAATGTTTCCTTTGGTGTGGGCCAGATCAGTTCCATGGACAGCGAAGAGCTGAAAGAGATCAAGGAGAAGCTGATGCCGTTTATGGTCAGCGAGTGTGGACGTCACGATATCACGAGAGTTTACTTTATGCTGACGAATATTCTGGAGGAATCTACAGAGCTTCTGTTTTATGGTGAGGGCAGCCAGCAGATGGCTGAGATCGCTTTTGAGAAGAAGCCGGACGGAGATGCGTTCTGTCTGCCAGGTGTGGTTTCCAGAAAGAAACAGCTGATTCCGGCGATGATGGAGGCTGCTCAGCTGATGAACAGCGATTACGCATAAGGAGGCCGGATCAATGGCAAAACAGATTTGGAAACCGGGAAATATGATCTATCCGCTGCCGGCAGTGATGGTCAGTGTCACGGACGGAGAGGGCAACGACAATATTATTACCGTTGCGTGGACAGGAACGGTCTGTACGAATCCGGCGATGGCTTATATTTCAGTCCGACCATCCCGTTATTCTTATGGAATGCTGAAAAAAACGGGAGAGTTTGTTATTAACCTTACAACAGAAAAACTGGCTTTTGCGACGGATTTCTGCGGAGTCCGTTCCGGCCGGGATGTTGACAAATTCGAAAAACTGAATCTTACGAAAGAGAAAGCGCAGTATGTTTCTGCTCCGATGATCGGGGAAGCGCCGGTTTCCATCGAGTGCAGAGTACGTGAGGTGAAGGAACTGGGATCGCACGATATGTTTCTTGCAGATGTACTTGCGGTCCATGCGGATGAAGCATATATGGACAAAAACAACAAGTTCCATCTCAATGATGCAGGACTTCTGGTTTATTCCCATGGGGAATATCTGGCTGGTGGCCGGAAGGTGGGAACTTTTGGCTACAGCGTGAAGAAGAAAAACGGTAAGAAGAAACGCTGAGAATAATACGGCACAGGAACGATTGTTGAGATTTTGTTACAGCTATGTTAAAATGAAAGGACACAGTATGAATAATATTACACTGATAGGGATGCCTGGTGCGGGAAAAAGCAGCATCGGTGTTGTACTTGCGAAAGTGCTTGGTTACCAGTTTATTGACTCAGACCTGCTGATCCAGAAGGAAGAAAAGAGAACTTTAAGTGAGATTATTGAGCAGGATGGAATTGACGGGTTCAAGGCGGTGGAGAATCGTGTGAATGCGTCTATCCAGGTTGAGAATACGGTCATTGCCACAGGTGGCAGTGTCGTGTATTGTGATGAGGCAATGCAGCATCTGAAATCAGAAGGAGTTGTGGTATATCTGAAGATTTCTCTGAAGCTGCTGTCCAAACGTCTTGGCAATCTGAAAGACCGTGGAGTTGTTCTGAAAGAGGGCCAGACACTGGAGAGTCTTTATGAGGAACGTACTGTATTGTATGAGAAATATGCGGATATTGTTGTAGACGAGGAAGATAAAGATCTGGAGGGAAGCCTTCAGATCGTGCTGGATGCACTGAAACGGGGAGAGAAATAGTTTACAAATCCGAAATATGTGTTATAATATACAACTGACCTAAAAAACGGTGTTGCGGAACGTATGTTTCCGTCGTAAATTCAGAGAAAGTTTCTTGCTCATAGAGGAGTAAAATAATAGAGGTGTGTTATGGAACAGTATGTGATTAAAGGCGGCAATCCTCTGG
>OLQK01001991.1_pt1 | contig 11776 bp, 8 predicted proteins | sample 1672501 | NCBI WGS metagenome assembly OLQK01 (sample SAMEA3136693, study PRJEB25190) | human gut metagenome | biome: human gut; feature: human-associated habitat; material: faeces | place: Austria | collected 2013 | reverse complement strand
ATCTCCGCTGGAGATCAGAAGTTTGATTTTCTGGTTAAATGCATCTGTTGTAGGAATTTCCTCAAAGCTGAATTCCACATTTTTGCCTTCCTCTGTCTGCTGGAATGCCTCAAACAGATAGGAATAATATTCAGCCGCATAATCAGTTCCTACGTGATAGTTGATCACACTTAAAGTTACTTTTTCATCATCTGCAGCCATTACAGTAGTAGCCATCCCTGCACACATCGTTCCAATCAGTGCTGCTGCAATTATTTTTGAAATCATTTTCCGTTTCATAACGTTCCTCCCTTGTTTTGGTTGATGAGTGTATTATATCTGACCTCAAAGCATTTTTTAATAAAAGACCTTGTTCTGTTCCTTGAAAATTTCCGCATATTTTTCCCTGTATTTCTGTCATTTTTATAAAGCCTCCCTGTGGATTTAAAAATTTTGTGCTTTTCTTTAAAAAATATGACATTCCTTCAAATCCAATTGATGTACATTTTCAAATGTGGGATAATATGAAAGAATTACTTCTTATTTTTAACCGAAAGAAAAATATTACCAGGAGGTTTCCCCCTTTGAGCAGATTTTCCACAAAGAAATATCCTTCCCTTAGATTTTTTATCACAGTTACCATTACGATTATTGTTGCATTGGTTCTGTTATTTTCCGTGGGATTTTATTACATCAAAACATCTTCCATATTAAGAAAAACCTCCCGCAATTCTATTGTGCGGGAGCTGAACCAGGTTAATGATACCATACAGAATCAGGTGGAGACAATTGATTCCATCATTCCGCTTTTCATGTCAAATGAAATGATCCAGAATGCATTGGAAAATCCGGCTTCCGGAAGTAATTACCCTTTTTCCGTTGAAAGACAGATGTCCTATATTTATAACAGTTCTGCTCTTTCAGAAAAGAATTTCACAGATTCTATTTACATTTATAACAATAATGATACAGTTTACCATACCTACACTTCAGGGATCCTGGAAAATATTGCAGATACTTCTGAATTTCTCCAGAATACCATAGACATTAAAGAGCCTCACCTGATGTGCTATACATCTCCTCTTCATAAACAGAATATGTATTTTGCACGGAACCTTTACAGCAGCAATACCGGAAACCGTATTGGAATGATTGTGATCAATATCAACGCAAGAAAGTGGATTGAATATTGCACCAAAACCCTTGATTCTTCCTGGTTTATCATGCTTTTTAACAAAGAGTTTTCCCTTAATTCCAATTCTGTTTTTTCAGGTGAAGAACTGCAAGACCTTTATCCTGAACTTATTTCAGATAATAATTCTGTTTTATTTAAAGAGCAGTCTTTTTCCGGAAAAGAATACTTTATGGCATCCCAGCCTCTTGGACAACTAGGGCTTATTTCCGCAGTTGCCGCGCCGAAAGAAATTCTTCTTCAAAATCTGAACAGTACTTTGAAATCCTATCTGCTGGTTACCCTTGCCATTGTTATAGTAGCTTTATTTGCATCCTTTGTGATTTCCCGGGCAGTTACAAAACCTATTGATGCCATGATCCTTTATATTAATGAAATCTCAAATGGCAAACGCACTTCCCTCCCACCGGAAGGTTTTTATCAGGAATTCCGTGTATGGGCACAGTCCTTTAATCAGATGCTTCAGCAGCTTGACGCCTATTATCAGGATATTTACCAGCAGAAGCTTCTCATAAAAAATGCGGAAATCCGGGCACTACAATCCCAGATGGATCCTCATTTTCTTTTTAATGTACTGAACACAATTGCATGGAAAGCCCAGATGACAGACAACGAAGAAATTTATGAAATGGTTATTTCCCTGGGAAGCATGTTAAAAATGAACACCCTTTCCAGAAACCACACGTTCACTTCCATAGAAAAAGAAATGGAATATGTGCGGCTGTATGTTTATCTTCAGCAAATGCGTTTTGAAGATAAAATTTCCTGCGATATCCAGATTCCAGAGCAGGTTCTTTCCTGTGAAATTCCCTGTCTCTCCATTCAGCCCCTTGCAGAAAATGCCATTGTACACGGACTTGAACCAAAGAAAGGAAAGGGCCATCTGATTATACAGATCATTGAAAGCGACAACAATATGCTGGAAATCTGCATTATAGATGACGGAATTGGTTTCGAATCCATTCCTGATATACAAAATATTGCACCATCCCATAAAGACAGCCACACTCATATCGGATTAAAAAATCTTGACAAACGGCTGAAACTGCTTTATGGACCGGATTCCGGAATCAGAATTACAAGTATTCCCAATAAGTGTACCACTGTTTCTTTCCACGTTCCCCGGAAGGTTCACAGTCTGGAAAACATCTAAAAAACATTCCTGCACTTGATTTTTAAGGAGGTATCCCATGATTTTTAAACTTCTTGTAGTTGACGATGAGGTCACTATGCGAAAAGGAATTTCCAATTATATGAACTGGGCATCTATCGACTGTCAGGTAGTGGGAAACGCTTCTGACGGCGTGGAAGCCATGGAATTTCTTGACAGAGAACCTGTGGACATTGTGATTACAGATATTAAAATGCCAGCTGCTGACGGGCTTGAAGTTGCCCGCTACGTCTATGAGCATCATCCACATACAAAGGTAATCATCCTCACCGGATATGCAGATTTCCAATACGCGCAGACTGCCATAAAATACCGGGTTACTTCTTTTATCCTAAAACCAACCAATAAAAAGGAATTGTTTGCCGCAGTGCAGGAGGCACAAAAACAGCTGATCATTTCCCAAAGACAGGAAAACATTGCCAAGGAAGGGGTATTTTTCCTGAAGGATCAGCTGATGCAGGAGCTTACCGACCACCCCTGCACTTTGGAATTAAAAGAAAAACTCCAGTCCCTTGGACTTACCATGGAGTCCTATTATGTTGCAGCCTTCAAACCTGTGTCAGACGATCCTGACCTGCCTGCACTGAAAAAAATTATAATCGAAGAAAAACAGAATTCTTATTGCTACCGCTATAATAACCTGATTATTAATATTTATTTTCAGCCATCTGACTTCGCCCGTCCTATTGATCAGGAATACCAAAAAAGTTGTTCATTTACAGCAATTCCAGACTACATTATAAAAAACTGCCAGGAAATTTCCGGTATTGCAAAAGCTCTTGGTTCAACAGAAGTCCTTACAGGGATCAGTGCTCTTCATCAGTCTCCGGAAGTGTTCCAGGCTGCAGTTTCCGAAGCCATCCAGGCACTGACCCACAATTTTTACAGCGAGCAGAATATCTCTGTTTTTCATAATAGCAGCCAGGAAGTTCCAGCTGACCTTTCTGTTGAGAATTCGCTGGACCTTTACCAGATAGAAAGCAGTCTGAACAACTGGGATTTTACAGGAGCAACCTCCATGTCCGGTCACATGTTTTCCAAGTTTAAAAGCAGCTTTACCAACTCCCAGGATGCCAAAAATATCTGCTCTCAGATTTATTACATCTGCTGCCGCGTTCTGGTAAAAAAAGAACTGGAGCCTGTCCCTGTTGACTATCTGGAAAAAATCAGTAAATCACGGGATATTTTTGCCCTTGAAAACACAATCACAGACATTATGGAATACACAAAGGAAAACAGTATTTCCTCTCATGCTGTTCCAAACTATATTATTGAAAATACCCTCCGCTATATTTCCCAGAATCTTTCCGGAAATCTTTCCCTAGATGCCATAGCCGGACAGCTGCATATTTCTCCCTCCCATTTAAGCCGTACCTTCAAAAAAGCTGCCCTGGGCTCTCTGACGGAATATATTAATAAAGAACGGATTGAAAAAGCCAAAGAGCTTCTGCAAAATACAGACCTTCTTACCTATGAAATCGCAGAGTCAGTAGGTTATAAGGATGCCACCTATTTTTCTTCCATTTTCCGCAAATACGAAGGCATCAGTCCGTCAGAATATAAAGCAAAATTTTTCTGAAGCAGAAGCCAGAGCATGCCCAAAAACCTTTCTGCAAAATGTGCGTCGCAATTTATGGAAGATTTTTTTGCATGCTCTATGGCATCCCCCTCAATTTTTTCAGCACTTTTTTCTCCATTCTGGAAACCTGCACCTGGGAGATGCCCATTTTTCCAGCGACTTCCATCTGGGTCATATCCTGAAAATACCGCATTCCGATCAGCTGCCGCTCCTCCCCATCCAGTTTTTCCAGAAGCTCCTCCAGAAATATTTTGTCAAGTGTCTGCTCATGTACATTTTTATTTTCCGGAAGCCTGTCCACAAGCTGAATCTCGCTTCCATCTCCCTGATATACAGTACGGTAAATAGATTCCACCTCTGTCACAGATTCCATAGTCATTGCCAGCTCTTCCACAGACATATTCATTGCTTTTGAAAGCTCCCGGATATTTGGCTCACGCCCCAGTACTTTTTCCATCTTCTCCCGCATTTTGTAAATCTTATACTGGTTTTCTTTTATGGAACGGCTTACCTTCAGCATTCCGTCGTCTCGAAGAAACCGCTTGATTTCACCCATGATCATAGGCACTGCATAAGTAGAAAATTTTACATCAAAGCCGGGATCAAAATTGTCCACAGCCTTTAGAAGTCCGATACTTCCAATCTGGAACAAATCCTCCATATCAACTCCTCTGCCTAAAAAGCGCCTGGCGACACTGTATATCAGCCCCATATTTTCCTGAAACAAAGTATCTCTTGCATCTTTATCCCCCTGGTGAATACGTTCAATAAGAGCAAGAGTGTGATCCATTTCCCCTCCTGGCTGCTAGTTTCCGATTTTTTTACTCATGTGGACACATGTCCCTTTTCCTACTTGCGATATTACCTTTACTTCATCCATAAAAGCCTCCATAAATGTAAATCCCATTCCAGAGCGGTCCTGATCTGCTCTTGTTGTATACAAAGGCTCCATAGCTTTTTCAACATCAGAAATTCCCACTCCCTTATCTTCAATTTCTACATATATAGTCCGTTCTTTTCGGATACAGTTCATACGTATCTTATGTACTTCCCCTTTATATCCATGGATGATACAATTTGTAACAGCCTCCGAAACAGCTGTTTTCAGGTCTGCCACTTCTTCCATAGTTGGATTCAGCTGCGTACAAAATGCCGCCACTGTTACTCTTGCAAGCCCTTCATTTTCCGGCCTGCTGTCAAAAATAAGGGTCATTTCATTTGCGTTTTCCATTGTACTCCCCTCCTTCTTCATTTTCTGTTTTTTCCAGCTCCAGAAATCTGCTCACCCCTGACAAACGGAGAAGCTTTTCGATATATGCACTGACATGGCAGGCTTTCATGCAGCCAGAACGCATTCCAAGTGCCCGGTAACGTCCCATGATCAGCCCCACACCGGAACTGTCCATAAAAACGGTCTCTCCGAAATCAAAACAAATAGTGCGGATGTAAATCTTTCCCATAATGCGGTCAGACTCCCTTCTGATCAGATCCGATGACGGATGATCCAGCTCCGCCGGAAGCTTTATGTTCAGACAGGTTCCTGTAGTTTCAAAAACAGGCTTCATAAATAAAATCCCCCTTATATTTTTTCCTGATTTTTATAAATTATTCGTAATCAGTATAACTAGGACAGGCCGCCAAAAGGCTTTCTGCAAAATTTTTGATACAACAGAAGTTCCTTACTACACGAAAAAAGGATGTGCAAAAATGCACATCCCCTGTTTGGAGGTTTCTCTTTTTGTATTTGGATAGATTTTATCTGTCTTTAATTCAGATGATACTCAATATTCCTGATAATCTCCATTCTCATCATAATATCCGTTTTCATCGCTATAGCCTGAATCTCCGGATTCATCATAACTGTTGTCGTAATATCCGCTGTCACCAGAATTGTCATATCCGGATTCATCGTATCCGGATTCATCGTATCCGGCATCACTTCCATCTGTATTTTGGCTGCCACCATCTGCGATGCTTCCATCACTGCCACCAGAACTGCTGCCCTCACTGCTTCCGGAACCGGAACTGCTATCTCTTTCCGAAGAGCTTCCGTCATCCTGGATTCCGGTCACACCTGTTGCAGAACAAATGGTATTATAAATTCCCATCACATCATCCCCAAGCTGGTTCTCATAAACCTTCTGGATTTCCAGTGCTGCTGCATCGTATTCACTCTGGGTGTAAGAAACATATGCATTTAAAAGTGCCTGATAGCTCGTACTCTTTTTCTGAACAGAATCCAGCTGCTGGGTGATTTCTTCTGCCACATCTCCGGATTCCTTTGCTTCTCCCTGGGCTTTGGAAAGCTCTGCACCCTGGCTTGCCAGTGATTCACTGTATTTTACGATCTGCTGATTGGCTTCCCTGTAGATGCCCTGCTTAATAGCCGGTACTGCCAGAAGCCAGAACGCCACTGCTCCAGCTGCCACTCCTGCCATCAGCGTCACAAACAGGGAAATTCTGGAATTCTCTCTGTAAACTGCAGGCTGTACCACCATTCCCCGGGAGCTTTCTTCCGCTTCTGCCTCTTTTTTATTGCCTCCGAAAAGCCCTTTTTTCTGCTTTTCCAGTCTGGTGGTTACACCGGTACGTTCATCCACTTCCCGTAAAAAACGTAAAGTTGTAGTGTTGGTCTTATCAATTCTTGCCGCTTTTTTCAGAGTTCTCCTTGCTTTTCCCCAGTCATGGTTCTTCATATAAATCAATGCAAGAAGGTGATAACCCTTGATCAGCTTCGTATTCTGCCCCAGGATCTTGCGAAGCTGGATTGCTGCCATATCCTCATGACCTTCCCTGCAAAGGGCAAGTGCATTGTTATATTTTCGGATCGTCTCATTTATGGCATCCAGCTTGTTTGAGTTGGCCTGAAGACGGTTAATATATTCATTTGCAATGTTACGGGTAGGCTGCAGGTTCTTGCTGATCACCCACTCACTTAAAGCAGCCACCACTTCTCCTGTTTCAAAATACACAAGACCTAGAAGATTTCTCGCCTGTATATTTCTCTTGTTAAAAGTAAGGCTCTGTTTCAGACAATTAACGGCTCCTGAAAGGTCACGGATACTGGCCTTTTCCAAGCCCTGATTATAGTAAAGTTTGGAGAGATACTCCACCTTTTTCTGGATCAGGACGTTGCACCCGCAATGAGGACAGTAATCCAGGTCCTTATCTGCCAGGAACGCGCCACAATTCATACAGTTCATTGGTATCTCCTATTCTACTTCACTCTTCTGCCACTTTTGGACTCCCGCAGCATCTCCTGAAGAATGTCCAATATATCGGTCAGTTCTCTGTCATAAATGGCCCCTTCCGCATCTGTTACATCCAGACAGGGCTCAAACTTCTTCAGTTCCTCTTCGTAATCTATCATAAAATTCCTCCATAATCTCTCATTACATGTTAAAATATTTTTTACTTACCAGTTTCCTTCAGCAAAATAGCCTTGATCTCTCCCACCAGATAAAGGGAACCAACGCAAAACAGCATTCCGTCTTCTCCCTTCGCAGCGCGCGCCATCTGAAATGCCTGTGCGATATCATCAGAATTTCCCACATCCTCACAGCCTTCTTTACAGAAAATCTCTGCAAGCTGTGCAGACGGAACCTCACGGTATCCACCAACCTCTGTAGTCACAACCTTTCTGAACCTGATCCGGCTGCAGATGGTATGAATCATATCCTGATAATCCTTATCACTTACTGCTGAAAAAAGAAGAGTAAGAGGGTATTCCTCCTGAAAACGCTCTGCTGTTTCCACAAATCTGCGGACGCCATCCTCATTGTGTGCACCATCTACGATCACACCCGGCAGAATTGTCTCCATTCTGCCCTGCCATCTGGTATCTGCAATTCCATTTTGAAGCTGATCCATCGTTACCGGAATCTGCTCTTTCAGCACTTCCATAGTGGTAAGTGCCAAAGATGCATTCATTACCTGATACCATGCAATAAACGGAATATGGAATCTGTTATCCCCATAGTACTTATCTTCCAGTGAAAAATCAATGCCATCCTTATTATTTCCAAGCACCCTTGCATCTGCCTGAACAACTTTATATGCAGGGCTTTTAAGCTCCTTTGCCCTGGCTTCGATCACTTCTGCTGCATCCGGATCATTTCCATCAAAGATCACAGGCACACCAGGAACGATAATTCCGGCCTTCTCTCCTGCAATTTCTTTTACTGTGTTTCCAAGGAACTGCATATGATCCAGACTTATTGATGTGATCACACATGCAACCGGATCTTCTACTGCGGTGGTAGCATCCAGCCTTCCCCCAAGCCCTGTTTCCAGTGTAACATAATCCACACCTGCTTCTGCAAAGATCACCATTCCCATAAGAAACAGCATTTCAAAATAAGTAGGATGATAACTGCCCTCTGCCACCAGCTCATCAGACAATGCTTTTACCTTTATAAAAGCCTTCAGAAACGTATCATCATCAATATTTACCTCATTGATCTGAAAACGCTCATTGATTTTCACCAGGTGCGGCGAAGTAAACAGCCCACATGAATAACCGGCCTCTCTTAAAATCGAAGTCAGAAACGCACAGGTGCTTCCTTTTCCATTGGTTCCTGCAACATGTATTACCTTAAACTTCTTCTGTGGATTCCCCAGTCTCCTTAAACATTCTTTCGTATGCTCCAGACTGTTCTTTGTGGTAAACTTCGGAGTCTCCTCAATATAAGCAACTGCTTCTTCGTAATTCATTTTCTTAACCACCATTTTATCTCTATTGTATTTTATTTCATGTACATATCGTACATCTTTATCCATATTCTCACTGTTTTGGCACATAAACCTGTCCATTTTTATGCGCCTCCACAACTAATTACCCTATCATTATATAATAGTCACACCAGAAGTCCACCCCTAATCGTAACTTTTTATCCGACAAAACCTGCCGTTGACGGATTGTTTCACCGTTTGTTCAAGATAATACACTTTGAAAAATGTTGTCATGTATTTTTTAATAAAAAAGGAGAGGATATGGTCTGAAGCAAACCATTTTATCCTCCCCCTTTTTTAATTTTATATTACTGCTCCTTAGCAGCCACCTTCCACTTACTGTCATACAGCGCATAAACCGCCCTGTCAAAGCTCTTGCTAAGAGCCTTTCTGGTGGAACTGTTACTTCTTTGCACCACTGAGAGCCTGTCAAAATCCGACAGCTCCGTTCCTGAAATTACCAGCATAGTGGGGCTTACATACGCCGTGTCATACCACTCTCCATTTAACTTCACCTGACTGGACGGCGTAAAGTTTGTTCCCTGAATATAATAAGTCCAATCCGTATCGGAAACCAGACGAATAGAATCCAGTGTCACATCATAAAGTCCCATTCGCATCTTTGTCCGCTCAAATGGATTTTCCCCATCATAAGCATAGCGTTTTCCATACAGAACATCATACTGAAAGGTTTCCAGATCCACCTGATAATTCTTAGTATTTCTTCTTGCCTGGTGATACTTCATGATCGTACCCTCATGAATGCCAACCCGGTCCAGAACCTCTGCTGCGATCTGATAGGAAGCCAGATTTTCATCCTTTTTGGTAAGTCCCATATTATCCCAGATCACATACTCTGTCTGGAACAGATACTTATTCTCCAGATCTTCCACAGTCAGTCCCATTGTAGGCAAATGATCGCCATACATAACCAGGATCACATCCTCCGGATACTCAGAAAGAGCATCTGTTAACTCTTTCACAAACTGATCCATCTCATGGATCTGATTCACATAATACTCCCACTTACAGTCCTGTTCCTCTGTAGGAGAACCAGATACTGTAATGGTTGGATTATCCAGAATTGGCTCGCTTGGATAGTCACCATGGCCCTGAACAGAAATTGTATACACATAATCCGGACCCTCTGTGGAATCCAGACATTTCAGGATCTCATCCGTGAGCACGCTGTCCTTCACCCATCCAAGAGGATTCTGCAGATTTTCGTCTTTCATATATTCCTCTGAAGTAAAGGTATCAAACCCCAGATTTGGAAAAACAGATCTTCTGCCGTAGAAATTTGCCTCATTGTTATGTACTGCATGCGTAGAATATCCAAGATTTTTCAGTACATAAGGCACACTCTCACAGGTAGTCTCCTTGAGAATACTCTTATAAGGATATTCACCCGGACCAAAATAATGAAGGCTCATACCTGTAATCGTCTCAAATTCCGTATTGGCAGTACCAGCTCCAACAGATGGCACCTTATAATATCCGGAAGAATATTCTTTCATCAGCTTCCTGAAATTAGGAATGGGATCTTCTGAAATATTCAGGTAATTTACCAGAGTTGGATCAAAGAAAGATTCCAGCTGGAGAAACAGAATATTCGGTCTTTTTCCATCCTCTTTTGTTTCCGGAAGGTTGGATTCTGTTTTTTCAATTCTTTTAATCTCGTCTTCGGAATAATCCCTTGGCTGGCTGATACCGGTATTAAAAATAGTAGTTGCCAGGCAGTATGGGTATCCATAATCTTCATAGGCAAATGCAATATTGCCAAAATAATTGGACAGAACTCTCTTCTCAAGAGCTAACTGTGTCACTCCCCCAAAAGCTGCGATTCCCACAAGAATCAGCGGAATCACATAACGATACCTGATTTTCTGCTGATATTTCGGTCCTTTTATAAACAAAACCAGAAGTCCCAGAAGGACAAGTCCGATAATGATACAACCTGCCACAACACCATAGAACGGAAGATACTTCTGCATAATGGCAATTCCATCTGTCAGCATATGAAGATCCGGCCCGGTAAAAGGTGTAACACGGTTCATCAGCAGAATGCAGTTTACAATTCCCAGAAACAGCCAGAAAACCGAAACTACCACCCGCCAGAAAAACCGTCTGTGAAACAGATACACAATCAGCATTGTAGTAAAAATAAACGCAGTATTATAAGCAAACACCAATGGCTTTCCCGTCATATAATTCCAGGCTTCCACCACAGAGTGGCGGCACAGCGCCTCTATGATAAAATAAAGGACTGTGCACCAGAGTGCCTGAAGGATCAGGGAAATCTTATTGCAAAATTTGCTGAAGTTCATGCAAATTCTCCTTTTTATCTCTTAAGCTGCTCAAGCTGTGTTCCAACTTTTTCTTTCATCTCTTTGTATTTTGCAAGCTTCTCCTTTTCTGCATCAACCTTTGCAGCCGGAGCTTTGTTTACAAAGTTTGGATTATTCAGCATTCCCTCGCAACGTGCGATCTCCTTTGTCAGCCTCTCCTGCTCTTTTGTCAGTCTCTCAAGTTCTTTTTCCTTATCTACCAGATCCTCAAGAGGCATATAAACAACCGCATTGGAAACAACAACAGAAACAGCATCCTCGCCGATTCCGGTCTTATCCTGCTGAACATAGATTTCCTTTGCAAATGCAAGGTTTACAAAAGATTTTTTGCTTTTCTCATACATTTCGCAGATAGCAGCATCTTTTCCAACAATAATAAGATGGGTCTTTCTGTTCTGTGGAACATTCATACTTGTTCTTGTATTACGGATGCCTCTTACCACTTCCTGGAAGCTTCCAATTGCAAGTTCTGCCTCTGGAGAATTCCACTCTTCTTTGTAAACCGGCCAGTCAGAGATCATAATAGACTCTTCTTCCGGAAGAAGGGTACAGTAAATTTCCTCTGTGATAAATGGCATAAACGGATGAAGAAGCTTCAGTCCCTGTGTCAGTGCAGTGCGAAGTGTCCACAGCGCCTCATTGGCTGCCTTCGGATCTTCCTCTGCCTTCCACAGACGTACCTTTGCAATCTCAATGTACCAGTCGCAAAGCTCATCCCACAGGAAATCATAAACCTTCTGAACTGCAATTCCCAGCTCATATTTATCCATGTTCTC
>OLQK01001975.1_pt1 | contig 11829 bp, 8 predicted proteins | sample 1672501 | NCBI WGS metagenome assembly OLQK01 (sample SAMEA3136693, study PRJEB25190) | human gut metagenome | biome: human gut; feature: human-associated habitat; material: faeces | place: Austria | collected 2013 | reverse complement strand
AGGTGTTTTAGGATTGCGAGAGCATGAAATGCGAAGCAATCCGTGTATCATAGGAGTCAAAAGGTTGCTTCATATTTTATGCTCCCGTCATCCTGATGCATAATAAAAAGTATAACATCGGGAACAATTTTAGTAAAGCCGGAAAAATAATGATATCTTAAGAAATGGAAAACAGTGCCAGATTGACAAACCTGAAAGGATCAACTATCCTAAATAAGAGCCCTTTTTGACGAAAAGGGTCAGAAAAAGAAAGTAAAACAGATCATTGAATACAGGAGTAATTATGAGTGAGATACAAAAAGGAAGACCGACCATTTATGGAGAAGTACAGTCTCCAAGGCGGCGCACCGGCCGACCGGGAGTGCCCGCTTACGGTGCCGAGAGTCAGAAAAGGTATGCAGGGAGAATGACGGAGCATTATGACAGTGCGCAGATGGAAGATTCAGGCCGTCCGCCTATGGGCAATCGTGCGCGCACAGAACAGGCGCCACGCAGAAGAGCCAGTGTGCCTGCACCGGAAGCGTATACGGCTCCTTTTGACAGACCGGCCCGCGGGTGGGAGAGCATGCCAGAGCAGGAGCTGCGGCGGACTGATTTTGCCTCGGACAGGAAGCTTCGCGTTCTTTGGAGCGTGTTCGGAATCCTGGCAGTGTTGCTCGTGGCAGCGATTATTTATGAGGTAGTACTTGGAAACGGGCTGAAGGAGACCGGAGGGCAGCGCATGGCCGGGCAGGCCGGTACACAGACGACCGGACAGACAACTGCCCAGACAAATGCTGCGTCATCGACGTCGGCAGCAGATGCTGCATTGCCGACACAGACGACTGCTCAGACATCCGCAGCAGTAACGCCGGATGCCGGGACGGCAGATGTGGATGCCGGGTCAGACAGTGCAGCCGCAGATGACTCTGCGGACGAGGTGACAGATGTCGATGCCGATGCTACAGTGGATGATGATATTCCTACGATTCCGCTGGAAGGGGACGGCGCGCAGGCAGATGAAGCGAACGGAGCAGAATAAGGTGCTTTCGAATGAAAGCTGAAAAGCAGATGGAAGAGGAAGAGGGAGCGTTATGGACGAGAGAGAAAGAGCGAGGAGAATGCAGATTCGCAGGGCAAAGCGCAGAAGAAATGTACTGATCATGAAATGCATCATTTCTCTGCTTACACTGATTGTAGTGTTTTTTGCGGTGATCCTGATTAAGGATGCGGTGATTCCGGGACTTAAAAATCACAAAAACAGCAAAAAGCCGGAGGCACAGCAGACCGTACAGCAAAACGATGACGGAACAGAGGCTCAGACAGAGGCGGCAGACTCTGTGGATGACATGATTGCGCAGGCAGATCTTCTGGCGGCACAGTATGATTATTCCGGAGCGATCGAACTGCTCAAGAGCTCTTCCTTATATACAGGAAGCCAAAAAATGCAGGATGCGGCCGCGGGGTATGAGACGACACGACAGTCCTGTACGGCCTATCCACTGGATCAGGTGACGCATGTCTTTTTCCATACGATGATTAAAGATGATGCGAAGGCATTCGATGGAGACTCGAAGGAAGCCGGATACAATCAGGTCATGACGACCATGAGTGAATTTACGAAAATCATGGAATCTATGTATGAAAAGGGTTACGTGATGGTCAGCCTGCACGACATGTGTATCGTAAATCAGGATGGTACGGTGTCGCAGGGTGAGATCCTGCTGCCGCCGGGTAAGATTCCGTTTGTGCTCTCACAGGATGATGTGAGCTACTATCACTACATGGATGGGGACGGATTCGCACAGAAGCTGATTGTCGATGAGAATGGTGATGTGAAGAATACGTATGTCGAGGATGACGGCAGTATTTCCGTTGGCGATTATGATATGGTACCGTGGATCGATACCTTTGTAAAACAGCATCCGGATTTTTCGTATCACGGACACAAGGGGATCATAGCCCTTACCGGTTACGAGGGTGTACTTGGCTACCGGACGGATGAGGTATACCGGACTCGTGAGGCCGGGCGTGTGACGGAGTATCAGCAGAAATTTTTTGATGAGCATCCGGATTTTGACGAGGCGGCCTGGCAGAATGAAGTGGACCAGGCGACTGCGGTAGCCAATGCCATGAAGGCAGAGGGCTGGGAATTTGCGAGCCATACCTGGGGGCATATCGACCCGCGCAAGGTTGGTATCGATGGCGTGATGAAGGATACACAGCGCTGGCTGGACAATGTGGCGACCGTTGTCGGCAGTACAGATGTGATTATCTTTGCATTTGGTGCCGATATCGGAGACTGGCAGCCGTATACATCCGACAATCCGTATTTTACCTATCTGAAAGAAAAAGGCTTCAATATTTTCTGCAATGTAGATTCTTCAAAATGCTGGGTGCAGTTTGGCAGCAACTACATGCGTCAGGGCCGCCGGAACCTCGATGGCTACCGCATGTACTACAACCCGGAGCTGGTCAGCGATCTCTTCGATGTGAGCTCCGTCTGGGATAACGCCCGTCCTACCCCGGTTCCGCAGATGTGATACTACCAGTTCAGGGCAGCAGCACTGCCTCAAGACAGAAGGAGGCAAATTTATTTGCCGGGAACTGTCTTGGAGCAGTGGGATGGGCGGAACGCCCATCAGCCACAGACAGGAGCTGCGAAAGCAGCGGATAGTTCGCGAAGCGGACGGGTCTGTGGCCTGTTGCCCTGAACGTTCGGAAAAATTGACCCGCTTGAATTTCCTTCCCGGAAATGCTATACTGAAACGCAGGCTCCAAAAGAGTCAATGGAAGGAAAAGGAGAAAGAGCGTGAAGAAACAGACATCGCTTCCGGCTGAGATTATCAAAGGCCGGAAAATGATATACAAGCTTGCAAAAAATGATTTTCGGACAAAGTACGCCGGTTCCTATCTGGGGATCATATGGGCATTTATCCAGCCGGTCGTGACAGTGCTCGTCTACTGGTTTGTCTTCGAGGTCGGATTTAGGGCCGGGGAGAATACACTTCCGGTACCGTTTGTGCTCTACCTTATTGCCGGGATCGTGCCGTGGTTCTTTTTTCAGGATGGGCTGATCGGCGGGACGAATTCCATGCTGGAATACAGCTATCTGGTGAAGAAGGTCGTTTTTCAGATCAGTGTGCTTCCGGTCGTGAAGATTATTTCAGCGGTATTTGTGCATCTGTTTTTTGTACTTTTTATTATTATCTTATACTGCTTTTACGGACATTTTCCGGATCTGTATTATCTGCAGTTGTTTTATTATACCGGAGGACTGTGTCTGCTCATTTTAGGGCTTTCCTATATGACCAGCTCTGTTGTGATTTTTTTCCGGGATCTGTCCCAGATGATCAGCATTGCTCTGCAGATCGGAGTCTGGCTGACTCCGATTATGTGGGTGGCAGAGGATAAGCTCGTCAGCTATCCGTGGCTGCACAGGCTTCTGAAGCTGAATCCGGTCTACTATGTCGTGACCGGCTTCCGGGATGCACTTATTTATAAGCACTGGTTCTGGGAGCGACCGCTCTGGACGTTGTATTTCTGGTGCTTTACAATCGGGGCATTGCTACTAGGCAGCACGGTGTTCAGACGTCTGCGTGTACATTTTGCAGACGTGCTGTGATGTAGGACTGCTGCAAGAGAGCGACCGTCTGTTTGTATCATGGCAGACGGAATCCGGAGAGAATGGAGAAAGAAAGGACAGACGGCGTATCAGCGCCGGATCAGGATAAAACATGGAAAAAGGGATTGCGATCCGTGTAGAACACGTAAGCAAAATGTATAAACTGTACGACAAGCCGTCAGACCGGTTAAAGGAGAGCCTTGGGCTGACCAGAAAGAAATGTTACCGGGAGCACTATGCACTGACGGATGTGAATTTTGAGGTGCCGAAGGGTGAGACAATTGGGATCATCGGTACGAACGGAGCCGGGAAGTCGACGATCCTGAAGATTATTACCGGTGTGCTGAATCCGACGTCCGGAGAGGTGATCGTGGACGGTCGGATTTCCGCGCTGCTCGAGCTTGGCGCAGGATTTAACATGGAATATACGGGCGTAGAGAACGTCTATCTGCAGGGAACGATGATCGGTTTTTCAGAGGAGGAGATCGACGCGCGACTGCAGGATATTCTGGACTTTGCCGATATCGGTGACTTTGTGAACCAGCCGGTCAAGACATACTCCAGCGGTATGTTTGTGCGGCTGGCTTTTGCTGTGGCGATCAATATCGATCCGGAGATTTTGATTGTCGATGAGGCACTGTCTGTCGGGGATGTTTTCTTCCAGGCAAAGTGTTATCGGAAGTTCGAAGAATTCAAGCAGCAGGGGAAGACGATTCTGTTTGTCAGTCACGATCTGAACAGCATCAGTAAATACTGCGACCGGGTATTGCTGCTCGATCATGGAAAGGTCGTTGCGAGTGGCGTACCAAAAGAGATGGTCGATCTCTACAAGCGGCTGCTCGTCGGTCAGGGGCCGGAAGATGAGGAAGCAGCAAAGAAGCAGGCAGCCGCAGAGCAGGCAATCCGCAAGGAGGGCTGGATCACACCGTTTGAGATGAATCCGTCGGCCCTGGAATACGGAGATAAGCGGGCCGAGATGCTCGGATTTCTGATTCAGGATGAGAACGGTCTTCCAACGAATACGATCGAGAAAGGCAGCAGCTTTACGATGAAGGTGCGGGTGCGGTTTCATGAGCATATCGAGGACCCGATCTTTGCTTTTACGATCAAGGACATGCGTGGCACAGAGATTACCGGGACGAACACGATGTTTGAGCATATCACGACGCCGACCGGAGAGAATGGCGATACCGTAGTGGTCTCTTATACACAGAAGGCAGATCTGCAGGGCGGTGAGTATCTGATTTCCTTTGGGCTGACAGGATACCGGGGCGGCGATTTTGTCGTCTATCACCGGCTGTATGATGCGAGCAGTCTGGTTGTCGTATCTACGAAAAACACAGTTGGTTTTTATGATATGAATTCCAGGATTACAATCGAGCAGGAAGAAAAGCAGTGAGGGAACGCGATATGGAGAAGATGGAACAGATTGGGAAGGCGGTGCTGGATTACCGCTTTTATCCGGAGGACGATAAGTATACCGACGGAGCCATCGAGGATGAGATGCTGGAGATCGCCCGAAATTGTGCACCTGAGCAATATGAACGTGTGATTGTGGAGAAAAAGAGCTGGCCGATTCTCTATCATTTTTCATATCTGAGGGAGAATATCATCCGCTGGCTGCCGATGGACGGAAGTGAAAATGTACTGGAGATCGGGGCAGGACCGGGTGCGATCACCGGAGCTCTGTGTGAAAAGGCGCGGCAGGTGACGGTCATCGATCTTTCGAAAAAACGATGTCTGATCAATGCTTATCGTCATAAAGACTGTGATAACCTGCATTTTCTGGTCGGAAATTTTCAGGATATTGAGCCGAAGCTGACGGAGCAATATGATCTGATCACTTTGATCGGTGTATTTGAATATGCGCAGTTTTCGATTCAATCGGAAGATCCGTTTGTGGACTACCTGAAAAGGATCCGCACGCATCTGGCTCCGGGAGGACAGCTTGTGATCGCGATCGAGAACCGGATCGGCCTGAAATACTGGGCCGGGGCGACAGAGGATCATACAGGAATTTATTTTGAAGGGCTGGAGGGATATCCGACGACCAACTATGTACGGACGTTTTCAAAGCCGGAGCTGGAGCAGGTGATCCGAAGGGCAGGTCTTTCTTCCATGGAGTTTTATTATCCATATCCGGATTATAAATTTCCGGAGCGGATCTACTCAGATGCGTATCTGCCAAAGAAAGGAGAGCTGAACAGGAACCGGCAGAATTTTGACCGGGAGCGAATCCAGCTTTTCTCAGAGGAGCGCGTCTATGATACGCTGATCGAGAGCGGGCTGTTTCCGCAGTTTTCAAATTCCTTTTTGGTGGTTGTGAGGGCAGAATGATAATATATACGAAGTATTCGAATGAGCGGCGCAGAGAATTCTGTATCCGGACAGATATCCGGATGAATGACGCGAAGGAAACATATGTCTGTAAGCTTCCGGCATTCCCGGAGGCCAAAGACCATATTCGGGGACTGATGGCGGCCTGCCAGGGCTTACAGGCGGATCTGGCCGGGAGTGGACTGACCGTAAATACGTGTATGCTGGAAACAGAGCCGGATGGCAGCATCGCTGCGCATTTCCCGTTTTGCAAGGGATGGACGCTGGAGGAAAAGCTGGATACGATCTGGAAAAGGGAAGGGGAAGAAGCGCTGATTAAGGAGATTCAGCGTTATTTTTCCATGTTTGCAAATACAAAAGAACCGTTTGTAGAGACAGAAGCGTTCCGGCAGGTGTTCGGAACGGTGCAGTTTACACGTCCGCAGTACAGCCGGAGTATCTCGGATATTGATATGATTTTTGCAAATGCGCTGGAGACGGAGATGGGATACGAGCTGATCGATTACGAGTGGACCTTCGCTTTTCCGATACCGGTGCGGTATCTTCTGTACCGTTGCCTTTATTATTATACGCTGGGCAATGCGAACCGGGATGCACTGGTACAGCGAAATCTGTATGAAGTGTTTGATATCACAGAAGAGGAGCGCAGACAGTTTGCGACGATGGAGCGGCAATTTCAGGCATATATGCTGGGGGATTATATTCCGGTCTGGCAGCTGTATGACTGCATTTCCGAAGGCGTGCTTCCGATCCGGCCGATGGTCGAGCGGGGCGGGGCACGGGAAAGGGCGATGCGGCTGGTGGACGTCTTTTTTGACGACGGACGCGGCTTTGGCACATGGAATGCGACCCGCTATCAGGTCGCGCCGGGCAGCCGGGTGTCCCTCCGTATTTCATTGCCAGACGGGACAAAGGCGCTTCGGATTGACCCGTGTGCAGCAAGAAGTGTTGTGCGTGTGGAATCGCTGACCCAAGGAAAAGAGTCGCTTAGCGTATCAGCGAATGCGGCGATGGCACCGAACGGAGACTATATTTTTGACACGGAGGATCCGCAGCTGATCATTTCCGGCCTGCCACATGGGACAGAGCCGGTGGAGATCACCTTCCGGGCAGAGCCGATCGACGGTCTGGCACGGGAAGTGCTGCTGAACCAGAGTGGTCAGCTTGCGTGGATGGAACAAACAAAGGTGTGGAAGGCGTACCGAAAGCTGAAGGGTGACGGTGCACAGCGTCAGGAAAAATAAGACAGGAAAGCGATTGGCGGGCATAGAAGATAAAGACAGGAAAAAAGAAGGGAGCTGCGGAGCATGAGAAAATTCTGGGAAGGACAGTCCTGTGTGCTGTATCACATAGACCGGATTGAGAGCCGGTATGGAAATATCTGCATCCGTGGCTGGGTGTCAGATCTTGATCCGGAAGAAAGGACAGAGTGTTCTGTCGTGGATGCGGACGGCGTGACGCTTCCGGTATATATGGAGCGGCTTGTGCGCGAGGATGTCAATGCTGCGGTACACAAGCCTGTCGGCTATGAGAGCGGGATTCACATCCTGATTGACCGTGCGGTACTGAATACGCCGTATGTATGGCTGACCTTTACAAATGGGGCGAAGCGACAGAGAGTCCGGATCCTGGTGCAGACATCCGGCCTGAAGCGGGCATGGAAGCTCAGAAGGGCAAAAAAAGATGTGAAGCAGATGTGCGTACAGCCGACGCATCCGGAAGAGCTGGACTATGACCTGTGGATCCGGATGAAAATGCCGGATGCGCGGGTAAAAAAAGCACAGAGAGAGGCGGTCTTTTCCCACTCGGTGCTTTTTTCGGTTGTCATTCCGCTCTACAATACGCCGCAGCGGTTTTTAAGGGAAGTCATTGATTCGGTGCTGCAGCAGACCTACGGCCGACTGGAGCTTGTGCTGGCGGACGGCAGTACCGATCCGGCGGTCGGAGCATTTGTGAAAAAGCAGTATGCAAAGGATCAGCGTGTGCGCTATGTGAAGCTTGCAGAAAACCGTGGTATTTCCCGGAATACGAATGAAGCGATCCGGAAGACGAAAGGAGACTTTATTGTCTTTACAGATCATGATGATGTGCTGGCGGTGGATGCACTCTATGAGATGGCAAAGGCCATCGAGGCACAGCCGGGGCTCGATGCGATCTATACAGATGAGGACAAGATCAACCGGAGCGGCACAGCTTATTTTGGGCCGCATTTCAAGCCGGATTTCAGTATGGCGTTGCTGCAGTGCAACAATTATATCTGTCATCTGTTTGCGGTGCGACGCGATTTGCTGAAGAAGGTCGGGCTGCTGAATCCGGCCTATGACGGTGCACAGGACTATGACTTTGTGCTGCGCTGTGCGGAACAGGCGAAGGCGATTGGCCATATTCCGAAGGTGCTCTACCACTGGCGGACACATCCGGCATCGACGGCAGGCAACCCCGAGAGCAAGGAGTATGCGTTTAATGCAGGGCGAAGGGCAGTCGAAGCACACTATCAGCGGTGCGGGATCGCAGCCAGGACAGAGGAGACTGCGATGCGTGGGAGATACCGCAGTCAGTTTACGGTTCAGGGAATGCCGCTTGTCTCGATCCTGATCCCGAATAAGGACCATGTGGAAGACCTGCGGCGCTGTCTTGCTTCAATCCGGGAGAAGTCGACGTATGCGAATTATGAGATTCTCATAATTGAAAATAATAGTGTGGAGGCAGAGACAGAGGCGTATTATCAGAGTCTGCTGCGGGAGCAGCCGGATGGCAGACTTCGGATTTTGCGGTATCCGGGCAGCTTTAACTATGCGGCGATCCACAATTTTGCAGTGCCGCAGGCAGACGGTGAATACCTGATCCTGCTGAACAATGATACCGAAGTGCGAAGCGAAGGCTGGATCGAGGAGCTGCTGGGACTTTGTCAGCAGGACGGCGTCGGTGTAGTCGGAGCAAAGCTCTATTATCCGGACGGGACGATTCAGCACGCAGGCGTCGTGCTCGGGCTGTGCGGTGTGGCGAGCCATCTTTTTATCGGTGCGGACGGGGAGAGAGATGGCTATGCAGGGCGGCTTGTATCCGTACAGGACTACAGTGCCGTGACTGCGGCCTGCATGATGACCCGAAAGGCTGTCTATGAGCAGGTCGCCGGAATGGAGGAGTCGCTGGCGGTGGCGTACAATGACATCGACTACTGTATGAAGCTGCAGACGGCCGGATGGCATGTGCTCTTTACGCCATATGCGGAGCTGACGCATTACGAGTCGCGGTCGCGCGGGCTGGAGGACACCGAGGAAAAGCAGCGCCGCTTCCAAGAAGAGGCGCGCAGATTCGTGCAGCGCTGGGAGGCACAGCTTGACGCGGGTGATCCGTACTACAATCCAAATCTGTCTGTGACAAAGACCGACTGCTCGCTTCGGATGCCATGGGAGCAGGAAGCGTGGCGGAAGCTGTGCACAGACTAAGCGGAGGCTGTGGATAAAGATCGGGTAGCAAAGCCGACCGGTGGATGAATCACCGGATTTCGATAAAATACAGAGAAATCTAAGATGGATAAAGCAGCGACAGAAGGCAAGAGAAAGGACACGGGTTGCATGAATACAAAATTTAACCGGGAGCGGATTCGATTTGATGTAAAGCAGCCGGATACACTTGTGATTCAGGGATGGTTTGAGGATGATACCGAGGGGGCGGAGCAGTTTGAGGCAGAGCGAAACGGCGCACCCGCAGCCATCGACGTACAGGTGCAGCGCGGCGTGGAGGTGACGAAAAAATATCTTCGCTATAAGACGAACGTCATGGCGGAATATTTTATCCGTGTGCCGTTGACGGATACGGAAAAGCCGGGAGAAGTATTCGAAGTATCCCAAAACCGTAAGAAAACAGCTGTGTTTCCGGCAGTGAAGGTTTATCACAAGACGGCGGATGGCAGACGCTGCATTTATCATGCCTCTGCTTCTGAGCTGCTGCGCATTTCCAGGCATCTTATGTCCTGGGTAGAAAAGCTGACGGTGCTGCCGGACGGACGCTATCAGCTGCGTGGCTGGTATATAGGAGTGGAAAAGGTGCAGATGGCGCTGCTGGATCATGCCGGACATCCGGTTGAGACGGAATATACGGAAGGCAATAGGATCGATATTCTGGGCGAATTTCCGGAAGCGGTGCTTTCTGATACACATGCGTTTGAACTCACATTTGCAAAGCCGCAGGATAACTATCTGCGCCTTGCCATGAAAGGCGGCGGAAAGAAGGCACTCTATCCGCTGAACTGCAAGAAAATGCTTTCCGGGAAGGAAGGCCTCTCCGTTATCTGCAAAAAGAGCGTCAATTATCTGAAGCGGAAGGGCTTTCGACAGTTTGTGAAGCGCGTGGAGGATGTTGTGCTCGGCACAGACGCAATCAGCTATGAGCGCTGGCGGAGAAAATACGGAGTGAAGGCTTCGGAGCTGGAGCGGCAGCGGACGGCCGTGTTTGCATGGAATCCGACAATCAGCATCGTTGTGCCGCTCTATCGCACGCCGGAGCGTTTTTTGCGCGCACTTGTGCAGTCGGTACAGGCGCAGACTTATCCACACTGGGAGCTGATCCTTTCTGATGGAAGCGGTGCGGATTCCCCGCTGACCGCCCTGCTGGACCGGCTCGTCCGCGAACAGAAGGAGAGCGGGCATCCGGGCGTGATCCGGGCACTGCACAATGGGCAGCAGCTTCGCATCTCCGAAAATACGAATGCGGCGCTCTGGACGGCAACCGGAGATTTTATCGCATTTGGCGATCACGATGATCTCTTTTCACCGGATGCGCTCTATGAATGTGTGCGGCTTTTGAATGATTATCCGGATACAGAGCTGATCTACAGCGATGAGGACAAGGTAGACGGTGCGGGAAAGCGTTATTTTGAACCGCATTTTAAATCCGATTACAATCCGGATTTGCTTGAAAGTATGAACTATTTTTGCCATCTGGTCGTTGTAAAAGACGATCTGCAGCAGCGTGTCGGCTATCTGGATGCGGACTATGACGGCGCACAGGACTATGACTTTGTACTGCGCTGTACGGAACAGACGACACCGGGACAGATCCGGCACATTCCGAAGATTCTGTACCACTGGAGGAGTCATCAGGACTCTACAGCAGAGAATCCCGAGAGCAAGCGCTATGCATTTGAAGCAGGACGACGGGCGGTTCAGGCACATTATGACCGGCTCGGGATCGCGGCTGCGGTGAAGGAGGGCGAATATCCGGGGCTGTACGAGACGGAATTCGCGATCACAGATGATCCGATGATTTCCATTCTGATTCCGAATAAGGATCATCTTGTGGATCTGCAGACCTGCATCCGCTCGATTACCAAACAGTCGGATTATGAGAATTATGAAATCCTGATTATTGAGAACAACAGCACGGAGCCGGAGACGTTTACCGGATATGAGGAGCTGGAGCGGCAGGATGCGAGGATCCGTGTGCTCCGTTACGAGGGCAGCTTCAATTTTTCTGCGATCAACAATTTCGGTGCGGCACATGCAAAGGGGGATTACCTGCTGCTTTTGAACAATGATACGGAAATGATTCACGGGGATTGTCTGCGGCAGCTGCTCGGACCGTGTCAGAGACCGGAGGTCGGAATCACCGGCGCGCTGCTCTATTATGGAGATGATACGATTCAGCATGCCGGTGTCGTGCTCGGCTTCGGAGGTATCGCGGGGCATGCGTTTATCGGAGAAAAACGAGGAGATAACGGTTATTTCTCACGGATCATCTGCAGACAGGATTACAGTGCGGTCACAGCGGCCTGCCTGATGGTAAAGACGTCCGTTTATCGGGAGGTTGGCGGTATGTCAGAAGATCTGCGTGTGGCATTTAATGATATTGATTTCTGCATGAAGGTGCGCAAAGCAGGATATCTC
>OLQK01001966.1_pt1 | contig 11884 bp, 4 predicted proteins | sample 1672501 | NCBI WGS metagenome assembly OLQK01 (sample SAMEA3136693, study PRJEB25190) | human gut metagenome | biome: human gut; feature: human-associated habitat; material: faeces | place: Austria | collected 2013 | reverse complement strand
ATCGAAGGAAATCATCTTTGCAAGCCACGGGAAGCGTGTCACAAACAGGTCGTAGACCTGCCGCAACTTGAGCTGTCCGGTTCCGCCGCCCAGTTCCTTCTCGGCCTCTGTGACGGCCCACAAAAGCCATTCCTTGACTTTTGCGAGCTGGGATTCAGTGGGAAGCCCCACGAACTTGGCAACGCCAGCGGCGACCGCTGCTACGAAAGCAGCTCCAGCCACAATGATGGGCCAGTTTTCAATGATGAAGTCCATAAAATCTCCTCCTTACTCAACAATCTTCCAATCGTCGGCCAGCATATCAGCCTGGGACGCGAGCCACCCGATCTGAACGCCGGACGTTCCGACGAAAGCCAGGGCCTTGTTGCCGATGGAGCTGTGGTCCGCATTGATGATCTCCCCATCGGGGTCAACATAGCTGACAGCGGACGCGAGCTGGACGTACTGCCCCTTCCCGTTCCATCCCTCGCGCTGAATCTTCTTGCCGCGCTTCGCAGCCTCGATGGCAAGTCCGAAAGTCAGGTTGTCGGTGGGGCGGTAAGCCTCCTCGAAAACAGCCTTGGGGGACCAGCTCATATAGCCGTCAGGATAGCGGACGGCGTAGCCATCCTCCGCTTTCGAACCTTCGGGGATGGGCCAGGTGACCGGCTGAACAGTTTTACCGTCAACCCTATACGCAGGCTCCGCCTCGATGATCTTGGTTCCGGTATATCTTTTCATGTCGTGCCTCCTTCTCAGCAATCTCTTTTTACCTGTTTTTCGGTGTTGCTTTTCCCGAAAACAGCCCCGTCGTTATGCTCGAAGATGTTCTCGATGACCTTGAGGAAATTTACTCCCAGGATGGTTTCTATTGCCTGCTCGGAGAGTTCCTCGACAGGGAACACCTGCCCGAGCCGAACCGTAGCGTAAGCAGCAATCAAGTAGGACATCGATACCCACCCGAGCGCCGCGAGCTGCGTCGTGACGAACAGTGTCCTCGTCACAGAGCGGGCATCCAGGCGCTTTCCTTTAGCCATCTGCACCACCCTTCTCCAGGTCCTCAATTCGATGGTTTGCGACCTTCATCTTCTCCGTGAGAAGCCGTTCCGCGCCCTCAAGACGCTCGTCAAGAAGCCCTACATTCTTCTCAAGCTGGTAGGTCCGCTCCACCAAGTTGTTGTGCTTGTCCACCTTCTTTTCCAGTTGCTCAAGCCGGTATCGGGTCAGCTTGCTGCTCGTGATTACGCCAATGATGGAACCAAGGCCAGAGCCGCCAAGACCGATAATGGCAACCAGAACTGCATCACTCATACTTACCACCGCCCTTTCCAACCGAGCATACCATGCGGAAAGATAGATTGCGCCCCGAACAAAGCGAAAATTTAGGAGGCGGTGCTTTTTCAAGCACCGCCTCCTGCTCACCATCAGCGATACGGGTTCTTTTCTTCCTTCCAACCCTTGTTCGTACTCTGCCAGAGGTATGCCCTCGCTTCATTAGACAATCCAGTGAGCATATCAATGGCCGCCTCTGCTTCCTCTTGGTCAATGCTTCCGTTTCTCTTTTCGGGGTCATCGTTCTTGGAATCCACGATTTCGCGGGCAGCCAGATAGAGGAGGTAGTCCGCTTCGCTGATACCATAGGAGGAACCGCCCTCAATTTTCTCCATGAGTTTTTCGCCCGCGTCAGTCCCTACGGAAAGATTGTAGATGTCCTCCTCAATAGAATCCTTCTGTTCCTGGTTTGCAGACCTCCAGACAGAGGAGCCGGAAACCTGCCCATACAGGCTGTCATAGGTTTTTTCCTGGTTCGGGGTGAGATACCTTTTCTCAAGGTCCGCCACGCTCTCGACGCCTTGGTCATCCTTCATGCGGCTCTCCATGGCGTTCCTGATCTGCTCCTCGGTGATTCCGCTGGAAACCATGTCCTCATAGATGAACTCATAAGCCTCCGGGTCATTGATGCTCGCGGCATAGAGGATGTCCATGAACCCGCTTCGGTTGCCTTGGTAGCCGATGTTCAGCAAGGCTTTGTCGATACGGTATTGCATGAGGTAGTTGTCCGTTCCGATTGCCGCGGTGGTGACCGCGGATTGGATGTCCCTCTTGAGGTTTGCAACAGGAACGCCGAACAGGCGCGCAACCTCGGAAAGCATCGTCGCCGAGGCACCGGCGATGGAGTATTTCCCATCGCCGCTCAGAGCCTTTCTCATGTTGGTGAACGCTTCCCACACCTTCGTGATGGGTTCCATGTCCATGCGGGAAACATCGTAGCCCTGCGCGATGGAAACAAGATCTTTCGCATAGGGAATATAGCCGAGGGGATTAAAGTTTGCTTCCAGGTTGCCAGACCAAAAGCTGTTCCAGTAGTCAAGGAAGCTCTCCTCGTCACCAGAGAACCCGGTGAAAGCCTGGAGCATCTTTTCCCAGTATTCCAGCTCCTTGTCATCGTCGCGCAGAGCGTCGGCGATGGACTGCATGACGGCGTTTACCGTGAAGGACACTACAAGCGCCGTAGATGTCCTTGCAAGGACCTTCCTCGCCGTTTTGCGGGCATCCCGGCCAGTAGCGTGTCGAAGGTCATAGACCGCGTTCACGAACATATTGTAGGTCTTTGTCGGCTCTGCCATAAAGGAGGTGGACATCTTTGTGAGAGCGTCCGGGGAGCGCATGATTTGGGACCTCTGGAGGATGCCGTCAACAACCTGGGACTGGTCAATAACCTGAGAGAAGCGATCTGCGACAGCCTTGTAAAACGCGTCAGTTCCGGGCTTCAATCCCGGTCTGCGGTCCTTGGTTTCTGCCTCTACCGCGTTCCAGAGCCGCGCCCACGCGAAACTGTCCGCTTTCCCGGCAGGGGCCATGGACGCCTGCTTGATTTTCTCCATAGCGCTGCTGCTGCCCAGGAGGACATCCTTCATCTGTCGGCCAGTGTTGATGTCGAAATAGCCCCAGTCCTTCCACCGGGCAATCGGGGCATACTTCATAACCTTTTCCCAGTCGCCGCGGCGCACGGAGCCAGCAATAAGATATTTTGCGTCGATGGTGTTCAGCGCACGAAGAATGGCCGTGGGCTGCTGGAGAACGACGCGGAGGTTTGCAGCGACAGCAGCGGCCTTGTAGTTTCCGATGATGCCATCCATGAAGTTTCCGCTCCCGGAAGCTCTGACGCCCTGGTTGAGGTCATCCACCAGTTTGTTGAGGTAGCTGTTTCCGTTCCGTCCAAAGACGCGCTCAATCACGCTCTTTACTGTCCCGGTCCGGTTCCCCTCGCTGTCGCGATAGGTGAAATCCCGGATGCGGCGGACATTCTCCATCGTAGAGAGCCACGCGGCATAAGTCGCCATGTCATTGACGTGGGAGGAGAAGATGTCGAAGATGCTCCCGACCATGACCGCGTTGTTGGCTTTCGGGGTGGTACTTTTTGTGAACCCTCTACCGGCGATAGTCTGGGCCTGGGCGTCCTTCGCGATGTCCTTCTGCGTTTGGTTTTTATCTACCTGAATGGGGAAATAGTCCGGCTCGTTGAATTTCTGGTAGCCGTAGACCTCCATGCTGGCCTGATTGCCAAGCTCCGCAAGCCTGCCGCCCATATACTTTTGCAGGCCGTCGGCAATTCTGATTTGCTCCTCTGTGAGCTTTCCGGTGATCTCGGCAAGGTCCTCGACGGTGACACGAACCGCGTCGGCTCTACGGCTTTCACGGATACCCCTGCCGCCTCTCACCGAATCCGGTCTGATGCCGCCGGTGAAGATATGGTCCTGCGCCTGCTTCCGCTTCATAAGCTCATAAAGGGACATAATCTGGGCGGTGGAAAGCGTCACCTTCTGCCCGTCAAGGTCGAACGTGTGTGTTTCCCTCTCCAGCTTTCTGACGTCCAGCTTCCCGATGATGTCCTTCGTGGCCCGCTGTGCCTCGTGCATGATTTCGATGTGGCGGTCCTGGGCGGAGCGGAGCATACGGAAAATGTCATCTCCGGTTCTCCCGAGCCGATGGAAATACCCCTGCGGCGTAAGCATATCGAGGTTCACCAGTTTGTCAATTTTGCCGAGTGCGCCCCGGTAATCGCCGCGGTCACTCCGCATGATGTTGTCGTTTCGGATTCCTTCCGCAACCTGGGAGATGGTCTGGAACCTGGAAGCGCCAAGCATTTTGTTTGCGGTTCGGATGGAAGCCTCGACCGCCTTGATAGTAGACCAGATGGTAGAGAGCTGCGCCGTACCCATCTCGGAAATCGGCGTGTCCTTCATGGCCTCAATCTCATTCAGATTGTCCATCAGGTCAGGGTCGATGACCAGGGTATAGTCCGCCCCTTCCTTTGTGATGTTGGAATAAGCCTGTCGAAGTTCGCGGAACGCAGCCGTCCGCTTTGTGGGGTCGCCGTCGCCGCCCTTCTTTCGCTTGCCGGTTTCCGGGTCAATCGTGTAGACGCTCTCCAGGTTGATGGATTCCAGGACAGAGGCAACGGCCTTTCTCAGGCTTTCAGGAATGTGCTGCTTGTCGCTCGGGCGAAGGAGCTTCGCGGAAAGGTCCTTCGTGTGCCGGATGATTCGAGCGCGAAGCTCGCGGGCGCTACGGCGCTCTCTGGCTGAAGCATCTCTCGTGGCATACCTGGTTTTCAACCGGTCGATCTGACGCGCTCTCGTTTCCCTCTCCCTCTGAACGGCTCGCTGCACGCGCTCTCTGTTCTGCTCACGCAGCTCTGCGAGGCGGGCGTCACGCTGCTCCCTGAGCCTCTGGAGGCGCTGCTGCCCCTTGGCTCTGGTTTCGTCGATGCGGGCGGCCTGCCGGTCCGCGAAGGTCTTTCTGGTCTGGGGAAGGTCAAAGAAGCGCTCCATGATTTCGTTGGACGCGTCAGAAACGGCCTCGGACAGGTACGCTCCAAACGGGTTCCGTTCCTCGACGTTGTAGATTCCGTTCAGGACTTCCTCAATGCGAAGAAGCTGGTCCGAAGGATTGCTGTACCGCTGCTCGTCGAAGAACTCCGGCCACATATAGGAGGCTTCCTGGAAAACTTGGTCAATATTGGTGTTACCCTTCCCGAGGTTCATCCTGCCAAAGTTGCGCCGCCGGAAATCGCCGTAGTCGGCAATATCGTGGCTATCCGTTTCGGAAACAGACAGCTTCGTGGTTCTGAAAAAGTTTCTCAGGTCACTGTACTGCCGGTAGTTCTCGTCCTCCAGAACCGTGGCGTTCTCCACCAGTTTCCTTGCGATTTCGTCAGAGCGCCGGCGCGCCTCGGAGTAGGTCAGCTCGTTGTTCCCGTCGCGCCCGCTGGCGATGTAATCGTAAAGGCTCTGGAGGTCACCGGAGATTTCCTCTGCGGACATATCAGAGTTATACGAACGGATAAGCTCTCGGGCGGCACGCGCAACAGCCTTTTTGTCCGTTGTGACGCGCTGGGTTCTCCTTGTCTGGCCTTTCCAATACTCAACCCGTTCCCGGAGGATTGCATTTTCCTCTTGCAAGGCTGCGTTCTCCCGGAGGAGGTTATTGCCCTTGGAGGAGCGTCTGATGTCCGGGTCAGAGGTGGGGGATTCATTATCCACACGCTTGATCTGCTCCGCGGAGAACACGGATACCTCCGTATTCCCGCCAAAATTCCACTGTATGCCGTCGTATCCTTTGCCTTGCAATTTCTTGATGTCAGCAGGGGTGATGATGTGCGTGTCGTTGCTCTGCTTTGCCGAGCGGGATTTATAAATGCTGTCCCGCCCGTATGCCTCACGCAGTATTTCAGGAACGGGGTTTCCGTCAGTCACCACCAGAGGTTTTGTCACATTTGCGTACAGTTCATAAAGCTGGCCGTTGCCCTCTCCCATGGCGTCCGCATACCGCTGTGCATCGGCCCGCCTGCTTGCGAGATAGATGCCGGGTCCCAGCCAACCAGACCGCCCACGGCGAAACTTTGTAATCTCACCATAGGCAGTAGTCCCGTGGTACAAAACCAGAAGCCGTCCCTCTGCGTCAGTGATTTTGCTGTCAAGGAAAAACGCCTGTTGCTCCTCCGTCAACTCCCGTCCCTGGCTATCCGTAGATTTCAGCGAGAACCGAGCGCCCTCCACGCTGTTGACCTTGGCGATGCGGTCCGAATCGTCACCGCTCTTGTACTCCAGCGTCCGAACGCCAGCCTGCGCCAGGGCATCTGTCAGCTCCTTGCTGCTGTCATCCGGCACCACAGCAGCCAGGACCTCGTCGAAGCCTACCGCCCGTTCCGGCTTGGCTTCAAAGAGATTCACCGGCATCTGGGAAACGTCAAAGAGAAGGTCCCGCACCTTTGCCGCCAGTTCGTTGGAGATATGGTAGCCGTACTCCTCGTTGAACTTCCCCATGATGCTGTCGATGGTGTAGGTTCCGCCGTCGGCAATCTCCACCATGATGTTTCCAATGGTGTCCGCCTGGTAGTAGTCGTACTCCCGTGCGCCGCCAGGGGACTTTTCGGCCAGCTCCCCAGTGATCTCAATGAGCCGTTCGTCCAGCGCGTCGTTGATGGCCTTGGTTTCTTCCTCTGTCAGGTTTTGCAGGCGGTTCTCCAGGCTGTGCATATCCGCAATATTCTTGAACCGACGCGCCGTACCGGCCCGCAGGCTCTTGACGCCGAAGAACCCAGACACGTTCTTGCTGTTCCCACCGTTCTGGCCTTTCATGGCCTTGACGATGTTTTCCAGAGTGACCGGGTAGTGGGTCTGCTGGAAGGTGCGCCGGTTCCCACTCGGGGTGAACCGCTCCTTGTTGTTGTAGATGCCGCTATCTCCCTCAATGCCGGAGAACAGGTCCCGAACCCATCTCTCATATCCGGTCTGGTTCAGCGCATCGTCCACCACGCGCCGGGTTGCCGCACTGTCTGTCACGGTTTCATAGACAGGCTCGCTCCCACGGTCACGGAAATACTCCTGCACCTGCCGCAGGATTCCACTCATACGGAACGCGCTTTTTGTAATGCCAGGAAAAGCTTGCTCCAGGGCCTCACCGTGCTGCTCCCGAAGTTCCTTGAGATTCATGGAGCCGATGGCGTCCGGGTCCTCCGTGCCAAGCGCATCCGCAATAGCTTGGTATTTGTCCGCTCTGTCAGGATTGTAGCCTCTGTCCACCTCCCGCCGAGTGGTAACAGCAGTGATGTGCTGCCCCTGTTCCTCCAGATAGGCAGCCTTTAGACCGTAGTTGTCCATGGCGTGTTCCACAAGGCCAGCCTCTCCACCATAGCGGTTAAGAAGGTCCTCCATGTCATAGGACACCCGGTACAAATCCTGCCGGAACATCTCGTCGATCTGGCGGGAGAGGATGTTCAGCCGCCCGGATATGCGCCGCTCCACCGTGGCGTCCGCGGCATACTCCACCTGTGGGAATGTAGGGGTCCACGCGTCGGCGCTGTAAACGACATTCCTTCGATTGGCCCTGGGGTCGATGCTTCGCCGGTCCATGACAAGCGTAATGTCCCCGAAATTCGTGTGGGGAATGTCCATGCGTGTCACCGCGATGGATGGCATGGGGAATCCTCCCAGCCGGAGGTCGCCAAGCAGCTTGCTCTCCGTGAGATTGTGCATGGCAATCAATGTGTCGGTCTGCTCAACAGGAGACTTCATGGAGAACCTGGTGCCATCCGTAACATCCCCCGCCGTCAGACCCAGAGCGGCCAGCTTTGCCTCGTCCATAGGGCCGCCCTGTCGCTTCATAGGCTCGACGCCAGCCTCAAGGCAAATAGCGTCAGTCTCCGCGTCGGTGAGGATGCGATTTACCTTCATGGCACCAGTGATGACCCAAGGAACCGTGTCCGGGTTCGGGTTCGTGCGGTATCTGTAATAGCCGTCAGTCGGGAGCTTCGGGAGGCCAGCATAGGAGTGGCGGAACTTTCCGTTTTCCGTATAGCCGTAGGACATGGCCTCCTCCTGGTAGTTCACATCCATGGCGTACTCGCACTCCGCCCATACGAAGTCGGCGGGGAACAGGTCCTTTACGCCGGTTTCCGGGTTCTTCCTTGCAAACTGCTTTGCCAGCGGGATGTCGCCCAGGTGCCAGCCGGGGCGGAACGCCAGACTGCCCTTCGCCGCATTGGTTCCCTTTCCACCCGCCTGCACCTGCATACGACCGGTCTTGGAAGGAGGTGCCGCCTGCCCGATGTCAGCATCAAGCCACACACCAACCGGTGTTCCTGCGCCGCCAGGATTCGCAACCATAGGAGGATAGAGCTGCCCGCCCTTTGCGTAGAATACCTTGTAGGCCACGCCAGTTTTTTTGGGCGGGTCCTTCTCGCGCAAGGAATACCGGGTATTCATGTCGGACAATTCAACTCGCTGTCCTTCCTCGGTTGCCAGATATTGAGCGGACGTGATGTGTTCATATCCCGCCTCCAGAGCCTCACTCCAGAGCCGTGCGGCTTCCTCCAGAGTGTTGAGGTCAACGCCGAAGGTTTCACGCGCGGCAGCGTTTCTATCGCCAGACCGGGTGAAAGCAGACTTTACCTTGGCAATAAAGCTCTTGATGGCATCGACAACCTTTGTAGCCACGCTTCTGTTCTGCTGGGACAGTCGTTCAAAACGAGCCGGGTCAACAACAAGAGCTTCCGTAAAGTCAGCGGCGATTTCATCCATGGCCTGCTCAGTGGTCAGGTTGACCCCGCTCTCGGCGTATCGAGCCTTATACCGCTCCACGAGAGATGCAGAGGAACCGTCGCGTTCGGAGAGAGCGTTTACAGCATAGTCCCGGTACTTCCGGTACTCCTCCGGGGCAATCTCCTGGAGCCGGTGGGTGATCTCATGCTTTGCTACGACCGTGCCAGAGTTTTCGGCGTCGGCAGCGATATAGATAGTCCCGTCCTTATACCAGCCGTTTGCGCCGCCCTCACCGGTGGCGGGGGCCATCTGGATTTTGGTTCCGGTCGCTCTTGCTACGGTGTTGTAAAAGCGCACCGTGCTGTCCGGCAGATCTGCGGAATGTTCATTGGGGACAAAACCAGCCTCGTCGCCGTAGACGGTAGCGTACTTCACACCCTCTCGTTCCGCGGTCAGGGATGTGGCGGCGTCATTCTGCCCCGCGGAATATGCCGCAAACTTCTGAGCGCTGTTGAGGGCAGAAGCATAGTCGCTGCGTACCTTCTCCATGTCCATGCCGGAAACACCAGCCTCATAATAAGCAGCAAAACCGGCGTAAAAGCTGTCTGCGTTCACGTCGCCGTCATAGGAAGCAGTAAGCGCTTTCGCTCCGTTCTCACCGAGGGACGAGGCAGCGGCGCGCACGCGGGACATATCGTACGCCGCCTCCGCGGTTGTTCTACCCTGGAGCTTCTGGGGTGACGTGTGTACGGCGTCCTGCTGGGATGTCACAGCAGCACCAGTTGCAGTAGAAGTCCTGGCAGAGCGGCTTGCAAGGGAGCGGATGTCGCTTTTAACGCGGCTCAACGGAGCGTCGGTATCAATCTCGGTCCCGGTAAGTCTGGAAAGCAGAGCGACAGCATCCTGGTTCTGGGCGATGCGAGCCGCCTGGTTCCCGCTGATTTGCTCTCCATTTACCAGCATTTCAATCGCCGTCCGGGTCGATTCCGGGACATCATTCACAGTTTCGGCATCATTTCGTGAATGTTCCGTTTCTGCGTCGATGGCGACAACGTTCGCGCGGTACAGCCTGCCCAGCTCCATGTTCGTGATCTGCTCGCCATTCGCGCGCTTCTGCTGGAGCTGCTGCGCGATTTGATAGCTATTCGTGGACGGGTCGCTTGCAAGGCCCTCCTCAATGATGGCATCCACCACATCGTCGCCCATGGCGGAAAACTCTGCCCCGGTCTGCTGCGCGGTGTAGGCGTTCAGACCGGCGTTGATTCCGACAGCGCCACCAGACATCACGCCGCCGGAGATGGCACCGCCAAGGAAGTCGAGGCCCATGGTTTCTGCCTGGTCTGTGACCGCGTGCCAGAAAGCCTCGTCCTCGCTCATTCCACTTTCGACATAGGAATCAATGGACATCTGCCACTCGGACTTGTCCTTGGAAATGAGAATGTCGGCAAAAAGGTTGATAAGGTCGCTTCCGACCTCCTCGCTTCCTTCGGTGAGGGTATTCCGAAGAACGTACTTGATAGCCCCCTGTTCCCAATCTCCCTTAAACAGAGCATCCAGGGAGAACTTCTCCGTGATGATCTCAGCAGCGCCAGCAATGGTGCCGAGAGCAAAAGCCTGCCCGTCAGAGAGGCCCCTGTCCTTTGCGGCAATGGTTGTGTCAGCGGCAGCTCCGGTTCCCATGATGCCGAGAGTAAGGGCGCTGTTTCCTCCGGTGATGGCCGTATTGAAAAGGAAGTCGCCCATGCTCATGCCGGTGGTGTAGGCAAAGCTGCCGACGCCTCCCCATTTGTCCTCCACGATTGTGTTTACCTCGTTTCGGATGGCGCTGTTGATGTAGGAAAACTTGTTATAGCCCTCGTTCTGGTCAATCTCTCCATCAGAAGCGAAGTCCGCAAACTGCCCAAGGTAGGAAAGGCCCTTGAGCGGGCTTTCCAAGACGCTGAATACAGAGGAGCCGACGGGATGCTCTCGCGCATACTCCGACCACTCCTGCTCTGCGCTGAGCCGCTGGCGATAGTTGAGGTCAGCCGTCAGGTAGTCGATATACTCATAGGCTGCCTCCGGGCTTTCCGTCGCGTAGATGTAGTTGAAGATGGCAATTTCATCGTCCGTCATCTCTCCACGCTCGCTGTTATCCAGGCCCAGCAGAGCAGCGTTGGTCTGAACATCAGAAAGAATCTGCCTGCCTACGGCAGTTTCGTTCTTGTTGATGTAGTCGTAGTTGATGTCGCCGAAGCCGGTGTTGGAGTACATTCCGCTCCACGCATTGAATTTTTCGGTTCCAGGCTGATAGGTGGAAACATACTTGCTCTTTTCTGCGAAATCATCGTTTTCGGCGAGAGCGGCATATTCCTTTCCTTTCAGGTAGGTCCCGTAATCATCCTCGTCCTCGAACTGGGACCAGAATTCGTACTCGTTTCCGAGGCTTTCGCGGACACCGGCCAGGAAGCTATCGCCCTCGTCAAGGGCGGAGAGGATGCGGTCAACCGTTCCCTCTCCGTAGTCCGCGTCGTACATATCGCGGTATTTGGTGAAGTAGTCCCGATACTCCTGCGATTTTCTGGTGTAGCTGTCAATGCTGCGGTTCGTGTCCTCCTGGTACGAAAGGAAACTGTCGGCAGACTGGAAGGTATTCTCCCTGGAGGAGTAATCATCGCTCAACCGCTGGGAGAAATTGTTCAGGTTCTCCATCCACCGGTCAAAGCCGATCTCCTCGCTGCGCCACAGAGCGTCGCCGGACTTTTTTCTGGTCCACTCGCCGAAATCAGAAGGAGTGTCATCCCGGAGAATGTTGGAGGACTGGGGCGCGGTAACCCGCGTCCCAGTCTGTCCGGCAGCAGAGGAAGTAGAGCTGGTCTGCTGCTTTTTCTTTTTGGTCCAATCGCTAAAGCTCATAAAAATCCTCCTTATCCGCCGTAGGTTTCGATGCAATACTCAACATAGGCGTTCAGGTAGTCGGTGTAGCTGTCGTACTCCGTAACTTCGGTGCTGCCCTGCCCATACTGCTGGTAGGATGCCTTTCTTCTGGCCCATTCGGTTCTTGTCATCATTCCAGCGATGTTCCCGCTCGGCACGCCCTGCTCCTTCATATACGAGGCAGCGCTCTCTCTGTCGCTGAACGTGGGGATGCTGCCGCCTCCGCCGCGTGCGCTTTCGTAGAGGGACCACAGGGTTTCAGTCTTTGCGTTGGACATATCCAGACTAAGCAGATACTCATAGGCTTTCGTGTCGTTACCGAAGCCGAGCATGGTGTCAACGATTCCAGACTGGCTACTGCTTCCGCTGCTCCCGCCGCTGCTCCCGCCGCTGCTTCCACCGCCGCTTCCACCGCCGGAATAGGATACCCGCGCCGCCGCCTG
>OLQK01001963.1_pt1 | contig 11897 bp, 9 predicted proteins | sample 1672501 | NCBI WGS metagenome assembly OLQK01 (sample SAMEA3136693, study PRJEB25190) | human gut metagenome | biome: human gut; feature: human-associated habitat; material: faeces | place: Austria | collected 2013 | reverse complement strand
CTTCCGATCGTTTATTTATTTTTTATCATATACTCAAAATCTACAGTTGGCCAACACACAAATTAAAACTTTTTAAAATGATCAAGCAGTATCTTCTCTGCTTCTGGATTCCACAATCCACCATGTCGTTTACAGGATTCATCTAATTCTCCAAAGACTGGATCTTTCTCAGCTAATTTCCCAAAGTCCTCTATTGCTGTCAATGGCAGGTTGATCTGTGGGTATGTAATCTTCTTTGATCCTGGTATCTTCTTTAAATATAATGTTGTATTGACAATCGCATTGATTCCTCCAATGTGTGTGATTCCAACTGCTGGATTGATCTTGCCTGTTGTGATCAGGTCTAAGGCTTCGATCAGGTCTGAACGAAGTCCTCCAGATGAACCGATCAGTTTAGTTTTTAAATAATGGCTTCCGTATATGTTCATTCCAGCACGATAATTTTTATCTGCTGTTGATGCATAAATATTCATGCAGCCATCCATTGCCATAATACGATTCCCTATTTCAGCTACACATTTGGGTGGTGCATAGACAAACACATCATCGTATCCTTTTTCATTGGTTATTGCCAGTAACACTGGAACGGAGTCTGTAAACATCGATGGATTGATATAATAAAGCTCTATTCCATGCCTGGTTCCTTCCTGCATCGGTATCATTTTCCTTACTTTTTCCAAACGCTCTTGATTCGTATCTGTGATCACGAGTCTTCTTGGCTTTTTCTTCATTCCAAGGACATAACGGATTGCCATTAGTCCCATGGGACCGGCTCCTCCAAGGATGATGGTATTCCCACCTTCTTTAATTCCAGATATATGATCGTGGGTTCCCTCTTTACTGTGATAGTTTGAATGAAAACTTCCCACTATACTATATAAAGCCTGAGCCTGTGCAAGTTCATAGAATGAATCTGCTTCATATTGCAACAAACATCCTTTCTCAATTACATCTGCTGGTATGATACAGTATGTTGCTGCACCTCCAAAATAAGGGTAAGAATATCCTGGTGATTCGATCTGGTGAGGAATCTCTGGTACTAATACAAATTGTTTTCCTTCCTGATAATCCTCTTTCCATCTTGTTCCGACTTTTGCTATCGTTCCAGAAAATTCATGTCCGATCAGTACAGGATTCTTTTTAATATTCTTTGGTACTCTTAAATGTCTCTGTGCCAATGTGATCTCTTTTAAAGTTGACACTGCAATTCCGTTACATTCTATCTTCAAGAGAATCTCATCTTCAGCTATCTCAGGGATCTCAAATTCTTCCAGACGTATATCTTTGACTCCATAAAGTCTGACTCCTTTAACTTTCATAACCTTCGCCCCCTAAACTTAGTCAAATATTTATGTCTTGTTAAATTTAATTAATTTTTTTCATTATAACATATTCTCAAACTTCTGTCTGCGAATTCATAAAGATCTGAATTGTTATGGAGTCTTTTCTTTATTTTTGATTTTTACTATATAAAAATGCTGCGATCCAGGAGGTCACTGGAACTGCCATGATAACTCCGAGACTTGATGATAATCCCTGCATGATTTCAATCCCTACGGAATACATATTGATCACCTGTTGATATTCGTAATTGTATGCAAAGATAAATACTAATGTGTTGATTGATCCACCCGTAAATGCAAGAATCAGTGTATTGGTCATTGTTCCCATCATATCTCTTCCGACATTCATTCCTGATTGAAACAGTTCTTTTAACATCATCTGTGGATTTTGTTCTTTTAATTCATTGAGTGTAGAGGCGATTGACATTCCAACGTCCATGACTGCACCTAATGATGCGATCAAGATTCCTGCAAATAACAATTCACCAATTTTTATGTCTGTCATTTCTCCGACATAGACCAAATTCTCTATATCAGACACATTATATCCGGTGATCGATGTCACTTGTCCAAAGATCAATGCAAATGCTCCAGAAAATACCACACCTATGATCGTTCCAAGCATCGCGGCTACTGATTTCTTCGTAATTCCATCAACCATACACATCGTCACAACTGTTGTAAATGCGACCACTAATACAGCCGCCAGTATCGGGGATATTCCTTTGTAGATCATCGGAAGAAAAATAAAAAAGATACAAAGCATTGTAAATACCAAGCTTAATATTGATGAAATTCCTTTTCTTCCACCGACTGCAACCACGATTGCTACAAACACTGCTGCCATCAGCCATACCATAGGTCCTCTGTTTACACTATATACAGACGCCAGCAACTCTCCTTTCGATTCATTAATGATCGCTATGACTTTCATTCCTTTTTTACATTTTGCACCAAATAAATAACTTTGAGAGCTTGTTGCCTGTATTATTTTTCCTTTATGATCCCCTGAGAGAAGTTTTAATTCTACGGTTTGTTTTCCACTTCCACTATTTGATAAGTTTCCAGAGATCACGTTTGTTACTTCTGCTTTTTCAAAATTTCTTCCATCTGTATCTAGAAGTTTTGTCTTCTCAATTCCAGAAAAAGAAAAAAACAGCAGAAGAAAGAGAATGCCTGCGATCAGCAGACACACTCCTTTCATCTGTTTTTGTTTCATTGTTATTTCACAGTCACTTTCAGAACTTTGCTGTAAGAACCGTAGATTTTCTTACCTTTAATTACTTTGTATGCACGAACCTTTACATAACATTTTTTCTTTGATCTTAATGACTTGATTGTATAAATTGTTTTTCTTGTATTTCTTGTCTTTGCTTTTTTAAAGTTCTTGTTTGATGCATATTTAATCTGATATCCAGATACAGATGCTTTTTTGATCTTAACTGTTACTTTCTTTTTGCCAGCTTTTAATTTTGCAGATGCTTTTGCTACTACAACTTTCTTTTCTAATCCTGCTTTTGCATTTGTCAGAACTTTTAATGCATTTTCAACTTCATCTTTTGTTGCTTTTTTGTCTGCTGCAACTTCTTTGGCTCCTGTAATTGCCTGTTCAAAAACTCTGTAGCTTTCTGTTGTATATGCATCTTTTTGCTTTACAATGCTTTCAGATGCTTTAATTTCTGCATTAAGTGATGTTATATCCCCTTTGCTCTTTGTGATAGAAAATGTTTCATCAATCTTTTCATCATTATCTGTACGATATGTATTGATCGTTAAACTATTTTCTGTTACATCAACAACTGAATATGTTGGGACATCTTCCTGCCAACGGTGTGCAATATATGTCTGCTGTCTTGGTACCAGATCATAATATTTACTTCCTGAAGAAGAACCTGCTGTCATATAAAGGACACCTTCTGGATTGATTACAGAGCTTCCCTGTTTTTTGACAGTCTCAATTGCTTTTTCATCCATGATACTTTTAAGATATGTTAAGTATTTCTGATCTTTTTCATCTGTGCTGTCATTTTTAATATTTCCTGGTGCCACTGTTTTTGTCGTTGGATTTTCACCCGCATCCATATCTTTCTCTAATTCTGCATCAAATTCATTATCTGTATAATCATTCGCTTTTGTTCCACCTAATAACATTTTAGATCTTGAATAAGCATGATCATGACCTGTTAATACAGCATCAATATCATTTTGTTCGAAAATCGGTGTTAACTGATATCTTAAATTTGTGATCTCTGGCTCATTAGAATGTTCTGCTGATCCATAAATATCCTGATGCAGTGTTACGATTCTCCATTTACAGTCTTTATTCGCTGCAACTGTCTGCTCAATAAACTGTTTATGTTCTGCTACATTTGTATCCTGTGTATTTAACATGATAAATAATGCATTTCCATATTTGAAATAATAATCTCCACCGACTACCTTATTACTTCCAAGTTCACTTGCATTTGTTCTGTTAAAATGGTATGTATAGTTTGCATTATCTGCATCATGGTTACCTACTGTCGTTGCCACTGGAAGTGATTTTAATGCTTCTGGACTTAAATATCCTGTATACTCAATTTCACTTTTTGATGCATCTTTGTTTGGTGACTTTTTCTTTGTTGTCTGAATCTGGTCACCTGCGGATACAACAAAACTTAACTGATCATCTGTCTTTTCTAATGCTGCGTTTAAAGTAGAAGACCAGTTAAATGCATCACTCTTTACTGCATTTGACTGTGCATCGTAAAATTCTTTCGTATCTTTTCCCTTTAATTCATTTGAAGATCCGATCTGTGGGTCACCTACAAATGCAAATGAGAAATTGTTTGTAGATTTTGTCGTGTATTTAGCTGGCTTTGTATAGCCATTTCCATTGTCGTAACTATAATAATATGTTTTGTTTTCTTTTAATCCTGTTGCTGTTACTTTATTAGAATTATAAGTTTCCCCATTGTTATCCTGTTCATCTTTTACTGCTGTTTGTTCTGCCTCGTACACCTTGGCATTTTTCATATTATGTCCTTCACCAATGATCAGTTTTGGAACATTTGCATTTGAATGATCATCATTTGTCTGCTTTGGTGTATACCATGCAAAATTCAACTCCGTTGCATTGCTTCCTGGTGACAATGAAATTTGTGTCCAGTCATTTTTTAAAGTTTCCCATTCTTTCTCCCAACGATTCCACTGTGCCGTTGTTCCCATTGTCTGTGCAATGTCTGCTGCATTTGTCTTGCCATCTGGAGCGGCACTTGCAAATACTGGTGCTACATTTGTTGCAGAAAGTGTCAATGCTAATGCACTGATCATCATTTGTTTTCTCCAATTAGATCTCATATATACCTCCTGATACCTTTGTCTTTTCATATCTTTCTGACTCTTAAAGGATTCTATCATATATATGTAAATTCTAATTGCATTGAATCGTAAATAATATGTAAAAAAAGATTCTGAAATATCAATCTATCTCAGAATCTTTTTGATGATGTTATATTAACTTTTTGTGTTATTTACCTTGATGTTCTAAGGCTGCTTCTACAAATCCTTTAAATAATGGATGTGCTTTGTTAGGTCTTGATTTAAACTCAGGATGTGCCTGTGTTGCCACAAACCATGGATGTTCTGGAATCTCTACCATCTCTACGATTCTTCCGTCTGGTGAGCATCCGGATAACATCATTCCATTCTCCTGAAGGATATCACGATATTCGTTATTTACTTCATATCTATGACGATGTCTTTCGTGAATCTCTTTCTCTCCATATAATTCATATGCTTTGGATCCTTCTGTTAATACACATGGGTAAGATCCTAAACGTAATGTTCCACCAAGATCTGTGACTCCATCCTGATCTGCCATGATATGAACCATCGGATGTGTTGTGTCTGGATTAAATTCCTGACTGTGTGCATCAGAGAATCCTAAGACATGTCTTCCGAATTCTACTAATGTAAGCTGCATTCCTAAGCATAGTCCAAGATATGGGATCTTGTTTTCTCTTGCGTATTTGATCGCACAGATCATTCCTTCAATTCCACGATCTCCGAATCCACCTGGAACTAAGATTCCATGAACTCCACCTAACATCTCATCGACATTGTAAGAGCTGATTCTCTCTGAATCTACCCAGCGGATCTTCACATCTGCTGAATTTGCGACTCCAGCATGCTCTAAGGATTCTACGACACTGATGTAAGCATCGTGTAAAGATACATATTTACCAACTAATGCGATCTCTACTTTATGTTCTGGATGTTTCCATGCATTGATCATCTTCTTCCAGTCATCAAGATCTGGATCTGGGCATGGCATGTTCAGACATTCACATACTTCATGTGCTAGATGTTCTTTCTCCATCATCAAAGGTACTTCGTATAATACTTCTGCATCTAAGTTCTGAATAACTCTTGAACGTTCAACGTTACAGAACTGCGCGATCTTTCTCTTGATTCCATCATCTAATGGATAGTCTGAACGGCATACAAGGATATCTGGCTGGATTCCCATTCCCTGTAAGTCTTTGACACTTGCCTGTGTTGGTTTTGTCTTTAATTCTCCTGAACTCTTTAAGTATGGAATTAATGTTACATGAATTAAAATACAGTTTTCATGTCCCACTTCATGCTGGAACTGTCTTAATGCCTCTAAGAATGGCTGACTTTCGATATCTCCTACAGTTCCTCCGATTTCAATGATCGCTACTTCCTGATCGCTTGGATCTTCACTTCTGTAAAAACGGCTCTTGATCTCGTTTGTTACGTGTGGGATTACCTGTACTGTGTTACCACCATAATCTCCACGACGTTCTTTGGATAAGATACTCCAATATACTTTACCTGTTGTAACGTTTGATTTCTTATTCAGTCCTTCATCGATAAATCTTTCATAATGTCCAAGGTCTAAGTCAGTCTCTGCTCCGTCATCTGTTACGAAAACTTCTCCGTGCTGGATTGGGTTCATTGTTCCTGGGTCAATGTTGATATACGGATCAAACTTCTGGCTTGTGACATGATAGCCTCTGGCTTTTAGTAATCGTCCCAGAGAAGCTGCTGTGATTCCTTTACCTAATCCAGATACAACTCCTCCTGTAACAAATACATACTTTACTGGCATGTTTCTTCCTCCTATATGTGAATTTCTACTACTTTCTTATATTATCCCATTCAAAATAATATCATATCATATTATTTTTGATTTGTCATTGTGATTTGTTAAAAATAATGAAAAGGATTCTTATGTTTCTATATCATAGAATCATAGGAATCCTTATTTTCATATTTTAAAAATCGAAAGTGCTCACATCACAACTTAGATAGAGGATTGCAGATAAATATAAAATGATTGTTGATGATGATAATCTAAAATACAATTCTTTCGAGATTCTATGGGGTATGGGCGATGAACAATCGCAGGAAAACCGTAGTTCTCGAACTGTTTATTAAGGGGAGTTTGTGCTGTAAGCACTTTCTACCCATAATTTACCATATCATTTTATATTTGTCAATTATTTCCTTTACTTTTTTTGTAAAAATTTACATAATTATTATTTTCATTATGATTGATCAATGATATTACCTGATTTTTACTATTTCCTTTGCTGTATGTCCAGCTTCCTAACTTACCGCTCTGTGGCGTTTTCTTGATCATAAATGTATTTAACCATTCTTGTGCATCCTTGGATGAGATACCCATTTTTTCGAAACAGCCTTTTAAGAATATCTTTTCTTCTTTTGTGAATCCTTTGAATGCCTCTGTTTCATCCCAGTAGATCAACATCTGTTTGATCTTGTGATCTTGCAAAAAGATCTGAACATTTTTCCTTGCATATAATTCTTCATCATTATAAGAACGAAGAATAACTTCATTCGCAGCTGATCCACTATGATCCGATATAGCTGTCCACATTTCTCTGCCACTTTGTGGAAGGTCAGATAGATTACTCCTAAACCCAATCACTTTGTTAAAATCAAATCGAATGATAAAACGTTTGTAATTATACAGACATGTTAATCCATTTTTCTTGAATGTATGCCATTTGTCTGTATTATGGAACAAGTATGTTTTATCTCCAACTTTTACTTTAATCCCTGCTGTATCTTTTTCGCATTGTTCCATCCATTTTTTGATTCCTTTGTATCCTGAATTTTCCATCGTATTGATCAATTTGGAGTTTTTCATATAATACTGGGATGTTCCATTGATACATCTCTTATGATTTTCATTTGTTGCATACAAAAGACCGTCTTTGTAATTCCAATTGAGATCCTTAATTTCTTTTTTTTCTGAATCTGTAAGCTTTTGATAATTTTCTTCGAATGTATTGTCTGGTCTTTGAATGATATCATAAAATCCGTCAGTATTGTAACTGTCGAAATCTACGTCAGAATCAATATCTTCATCCGATTGCTGTATTGAAAATCTACGAAGAACGGTGTCTTCTGCTCTTAAACGCAGCTCATACTCACCCGTTTTATCTTCCAGGATACTCGTCTTCCATACTTCATAACTTCCTATGTCATTTAAAAGAGTCGAACTTTCATCGTCTGATTTCATCATCTTATAAAATTTTTTCAGCCATTGCTCATTTTTTATTTCTCTTCTGTCTTCTGAAATCTGATCGATCTTATCTTCTGTGATAAAATTGTTTTCATTTGCTGACAGACTGATCGTTGATACGAACTGTTTTTTGCTTGTCAAAGGATAGATAAGTAGTCCTGCTGCCATACAAAATCCAAGAAGAATCGCTATTTGTTTAATTCTTTTTCTTTTCTTAAATGATACGCTATACCATTTTCTCTGTAATTTTGACGGATGACGGTAAAGTACGATTCCGATCGTTGCCAATAAAGCTAGAAGGATCAGTGGTGATAATATGATAATATAACCAGTTGCAGTTGAATAATACATTATACTGCCCTCCTTTTCTTACGCTTTTCTACTATATAATATATGATCGTTGCGATCACTGCTGCCAGAATGCCGCCTGTGTATGACTGAATCTTGAACCCTGTCACTACAATGAATAATGAAACACAGAATGGGAAGATCCATACAAACAGATGCTCCATCCATGGAAAATACATAAAATTATTCCTCTTTGCCATATCCGACTTTTGAAATACATAAAATGCAACTCCAAAAAATACTGCGATCAATACGATCTGAATCAGAAGGATCTGTGCAAAATGATCAAACGAAGCCATCGTCACCAGCTGGTTCACACCTTTATCCCATATAAACTGTTTTGTGATCGGTCCATTTTCAAAAATTGCAGCCATCCACCAGCCATGATATATTGTATCTGGGAATGATAATACTTTTGGCATCATATAATCCATAAAGTTTGGAAATAACATTGCTCCGATTCCGATCGCTCCTGCGATCCATGGTCTTTTGCAGATATTCTGAAAAAATATAGCAATGGCATAGATGAGTGTCAATGATACCCATATAAATAGAAGATACGCACACAAATGTATGATGTTATCATTTCCAAGAAGTACTGCTCCGTTTTTACATACGGATAGATTCATCTCATACCATGACTGTGCTTTTGTTCTCATCATGATCATTCCGAATGAAAGAAAAAGCCATGGAATCGTATATGTCATCATTCCTGTGATCGTCCTTGTCAGAAAAATCTGACCTCTTTTGATCGGAAGCTGCATTAAAAATTCTCCACATTTTGATGTACTGCTTTCCCGATACTGTATTACCGCTACAAAACTAACCGGTATCATAAGAACGATAATGAACATTTCATAGTATTGATCTAATGTTCCTAAAAACAGATTGCCATAATTATTATAAATGCCTCCATAAAAATTATTGATCTGATCTGCAGTTCCTGAAATATCGTTTGCGATCACATATTGTAATATGAAACATATCACTATGGTATACACTAATGTTATGGCTAGCAGATTTCGTTTTTCATGATTAACAAGCCCTCTCATAACATTTCCTCCTTATTGTCTGAATAATCGATACAGCAAAATATGTGATCACTAATATCACTACCAAATATATAAACCAATGTACTGCATTTAATTTCTGTATGATCAGTTTATAACTATCTGATGAACACATAAATTCTTTTCCCCATGCGATCAATCCATAAATTCTGGTTCGAAGTGTCTTGTCATACTTAAATATATAAACATATATCTCATGATTACTTAATGCATTAAAACACAGGATCGTGATCACTATCGTCGTGATGACTTTATTCTGCATCCCTGATAACCTTGTTAACATTCGGTTCTGTGCCTGCTCCTGCTTGATAAACTGTCGTTTTGCAAACCAGATACTAAAGACTCCTGCTGCAAATAAAACGGCAATACAGATGATCGCAGAATTTACATATTGTGCTTTCCAGATCGGATTGCTCTCCAAGCTATTTGTATCAAGCTGAAAATTTAATGGATATAAAAATGTTCTGCCGAATCTTCCATAGATAACCCACTCGAGTATCGCAAATCTAGAAGATCTTACCTTAAACAGCAACTGGAGTAAAAATGCCAGATTCTGAAGGATCATCGGCAATATCACATAAAATGTAACGACTGCTATGACAAGTCCTTGCCAGATATATGCTGTCACGATCAATGAAACCTGTATCAGTGCACAAAATGCAAAACACATTACTGCATTCCATAATGTGCATATGATCACATTCGTGATTGATTCCGCATTCGGAATCGTTGCGATCTTCATTGCAAAGAAAATTCCATAGATGATCTCCGCGAACAAAAGTGATATATGCAGTTTTGTAAGACTCTTTTGGTAAATGTCTTTCTTTGTCCATGGAAGGCTGTAAATATATTGCTGTTTCTTATTTTGCTGCAACTGATATACAATTCCTGCTGATAATGCTGCAAATAAAACTGTGATCAAAAGCCAGCCATTGACAAGATTATCCATCATCGTCTGTGGCAGTCCATCCCCTGGATATTTCATATTCCATGCGAAAATCCCATATAACAATGCTGCTGGTGGAAGTACCAAATCATATTTTCTAAAAAATCTCATCTCCAAGTTCCTCCTCTTAGCGGTTGCTGTAGACGAATACTTCTTCTAAACTTAATGGAATTTCCTCTACTACAATCGCTCCTGCTTGTTTTAATGCCTCATGAATTGGCTCTCCATACCCTTCTAATATTACTGTGTATACACTTCCAAGATTAGAATACGTGATCACTCCCGGAAGTTCTTTGAAGATCTCGCTTCTTGATTCTTCAAATACAACCTGTAATTTTGTAAATCGTTCTTTCATCTGATCCATTGTTCCATGATAAAGGATCTTTCCGTCCTTCATCATACTTGCGGAATCGCAGAAACTTTCTAAATCCTTTAAATCGTGTGATGAGATCAGAACACTCATCCCATTCATATCGACTTCATTGACAATAAAATCTTTGATCTGTTTCTGTGCGATCACATCCAGTCCTGACATTGGTTCATCCATGATCATCACTTTTGGATGGATGGACAGATTCAACATCGAAGCTAATGACATTGCCTGTCCTTTAGATAATTCTTTGATTCTTTTGCTTACATCTAATCCGATACTCTGATTGTAGTCCCTAAATACTTTCTCATCGAATGTTGGGTAGATCTGTTTATAAAATTCTACCATCTCATCGATATGATACCCTTCAAAATACTGGTTGCTGTCCGCAACATATCCTACCTGTGCTTTTACTTTTGGATTCTCGAAAATTTCTTCTCCACAGACCAGAATCTGTCCTTGATCCTGTTCATAAATTCCTGTTAGACATTTGATCAGTGTTGTCTTTCCACATCCATTGCGTCCTACCAGTCCATGAATGCTTCCCTCTTCTATATCCAGGCTGATTCCATGAAGAATCTCATTCTTTCCATATGATTTTTTCACGTCCTTTAGTTCGATCACTTTCATATCCTATCCCTCCAAATCCTGATAGATCTCATGTATCAGGCTTGCTATCTTCTCTTCATCATACCCTTCATAACGAAGCTCACTTAATATCTCTTTTAAACTTGTCTTGATCTCTTGCATCTTTCCTTTGTCTACCTCTTGTGAAGCATTCTCTGCCAAAAATGCTCCCTTTCCTCGTATTGTTATAATTACTTTCTCTTTCTCCAACAACTGATATGCTTTCGCTACGGTGTTGGGTGTTACACTGAGACTTAATGCTAATTTACGAACGGACGGCAAAGCATCTCCAGGTTTTAGATATCCTTTCCACGCTGCTTCTTTTACTTGTTCCATGATCTGTTCATAAATTGCCTTGCCACTGGCAGGGTTGATTCGAAACACATCTGTACCTCCTTATTGTTTTTGTCGTACTGTATGCCATACTGTATTAGCTGTACTAACTGTACCATTTCATATGATACAGTTAGTTTATATACTTTTTTCTTATTTGTCAATAACTTTTTTTAAAATGTCAAGAAAATTTCCTATGAAATAAAAAAGTGTCTTCGACACTTCAACTCCCCTGCCCCTCATTTTGAGGGCACTGAAAAACATACCATTTTTATTTTGACTTTAATAAAAAAGAAAAAAT
>OLQK01001957.1_pt1 | contig 11949 bp, 9 predicted proteins | sample 1672501 | NCBI WGS metagenome assembly OLQK01 (sample SAMEA3136693, study PRJEB25190) | human gut metagenome | biome: human gut; feature: human-associated habitat; material: faeces | place: Austria | collected 2013 | reverse complement strand
TAAGTTCAGTGGGAAGAACCGGAACCGGCCTGAGTTGCAGACCATGTTGGAGTTTGTTCGGAAAGGCGATGTGGTGATCGTGGAATCCATCAGCCGGTTTGCCAGAAACACGAAGGACTTATTGGAGCTGGTAGAGCAGCTGACAGCCAAGGGAGTTGAGTTTATCTCCCAGAAGGAAGCCATTGATACAACGACACCCACGGGAAAGTTCATGCTGACCATCTTCGGTGCTGTGGCTGAGTTGGAACGGGAATATATTCTCCAGCGGCAACGAGAAGGGATCGCCATAGCCAAAACGCAAGGTTCCTATAAAGGCAGAAAGCCCATCCAGAATCCTGACTTTACACAGACATTGCTGCAATGGAGAAGCGGTGAGATCAAAGCCGTGGAAGCAATGGACCGACTTAACATGAGCAAGACTACCTTCTACCGCAAAGTCCAGGAAGCAGAGAGGGCGGTGGGCAATGGCTGAGTATCACTATGTCCGGAAATCTGTCCGTTGGGAAGGTAAGCGCTATGAGGTGCGAGGGCAGACAGAAGCCGAAACTTTAGAAAAAATGGTGGAGCTTCTTGCAGCACTTCGAGACGGTCGATCTATTCGTAACGGCGATACTTTGGTAGAGATCTGGTATCAGGAATGGAAAAGGGTGTATAAAGTGCCATCCGATCTGACCAGAAAAAGCCTAAAGCTCTATGATGAAAAGTATAATAAGTACATTGGTCCTGTTCTTGGAACGATGAGGCTAAGAGATGTACGGGACATTCACCTGCAATCTATTCTGAATGAGCAGCGTGGCATGTCCTTTTCCCATGTCACCAAACTTAGAATGGTCATGCAAGAGATGTTCCACCAAGCCTACCGATCTAGGTTAATTGCCTTTGACCCATCCGATGGATTGAAGCTGCCCAAGAACGAGAAGAGATCCCATCGTTCCATCACAGACGAAGAGAGAACCCACATCTTAGAAGTTGCATCGTATCATCCTTCTGGGTTGTGGGTTCTCTTAATTTTATATACAGGGCTGCGTCCCGGAGAAGCCGCTGCATTACAGTGGAAGGATATTGACTTTGATCGAAATGAGATCCACGTCTATAAGGCCATTGAAAGTGGAACCAGTACCATAAAAACTCCAAAGACACCAGCTGGAGTGAGAGACATTCCGATGAGGAGGGATCTCCGACAATTGTTGTGGAACAGCAGAGGCGATCCTTTTTCTCTGCTCTTCCCAACGAAGAAAGGAACGATCCGAAGCCCCAGCAGCGTTTGGCGACTTTGGAATTCTTTTGCCAAGGAACTCGATCTTCACATGGGGGCAGAACAAAGAGATGGAAAAATCATAAGACACGCAATTGCCCCGGATTTGACCCTGTATTGCTTACGCCATACCTTTTGTACTGATCTCCAACGAGCGGGTGTTGCGATCAATATCGCCAAGGAACTGATGGGGCACAGCAGCATCGCAGTGACCGCCGATATTTACACGCACAGAAATTTGTCTATTTTGCACCAGAATATTTCTCGCCTGGACAGCCTCGACACCGGAAATTTCCAGCAAAACGCACTATTTTAGTGGCGTGAAATTTGGCGTGAAATCGAAGATAAACCCTTGAGAAATAAGACTTTGAAACCTGAAGAAGGTTCTGTCCCTGGTTCTCTGCGTGGCTATGATGCTGTCCGTCATGGTCGTAGGGGCCGGGGCGGCGTTCTCTGATCAGTCCAAGATCAAGAACACTGAGGCCGTTGATATGTGCACCGCACTCAATATCATCGGCGGCTATCCCGACGGTACTTTTAAGCCCGAAGGGAACATCACCCGCGCCGAGGTCACCAAGATGATCTGCGTCGCTCTGAACGGTGGCAAGGAGCCTGCTGTCAGCACCAACTCCACCCCCACCTTCAACGACGTGCGCAACAACGCCAACTCTGCTTGGGCTGAGGGCTTCATCGAGTCCTGCGCAGCTCAGGGCATCGTCTCCGGTGTCGGCGCTGGCAAGTTCAACCCCGCTGGCAATGTCACTGGCGTCCAGCTGGCTAAGATGCTGCTTGTCGCTCTGGGTTACAAGTCTGACATCGAGAACTTCACTGGCAACGCTTGGGCTACCAACGTGAACGTTCGTGCCGCTCAGAAGGGCCTGTATGAGGACCTGGAGAAGATGGACACCAACGCTGCTATCACCCGTGATAATGCAGCTCAGATGGTCTGGAATGCTCTGAAGGCTAAGGAAGTTCAGTATGATTATACTCTGGTTTCCGAGAACGGTCAGCTGGTCTCTAAGACCACCTTGGTCGACAAGAACAAGACTTTGATGGCTGATAAGTACTCTGCTAACGACGAGCACGAAGGCACTCTGGTCGGTTTCACCTACAACGACACCAAGGGTGAGTGGACCTACTATGTGGATGAGGGCGAAAGCACTCCCGCTTCCTATAAGTCCACCAAGGATTTCACCTCCCTGTATGCTCAGTATGTCTCTGTTGTCTACAAAGAGAAGGTCAATAGCACCGCCGTTGATTCTGTCTACGGTATCTATGCCAATGCTGATGACTGCCAGATCCTGGCTACCGGTATTGTCGGTGACTTCTCCGATGTTGAGAATAACAAGGACAGCGTGAAGATCAGCGGCACCAGCTATGATGTGAACACCACCACCAACGCTGTTCCTGTCTATTATTTCACCTATGGTCAGAATAACTTCAGCTCTACTTCTACTCCGGACCTGAAGTATGATCTGAAGTCTAAGGGCACTCTGTATGACCTGGCAAAGAAGGATGCCAAGACTCTGGACGCTTTCAAGTTCGTTGCTATCGACAAGGACAGCGACAATGACATTGATAGCATCGTTGTCTACCCCTATGCTGTTGGTCAGGTCAACACCCTGAACTCCAGCAAGATCAGCCTGAAGAGCCTGACCGACTCTGCTGCCGCTGACATTAGCAAATCTACCGCTACGATGAATCTGGACGATGTCGATACTTACACCGGCATTGCTAAGGACGACTATGTTGTCTACACTCCCGATACTTACTCTGCTACTGGTAAGGCTCAGATTGCCAAAGTAGATGCCGTGGTAGATGGCAAGGTTGTGCGCACCAGCGGTTCTAACATTACCGTTGACAGCACTGTTTACAAGAACCTCTCCAACAAGAACGACTCTGACTTCTCTGCTGGCGGCAAGATTACTGACGGTGTTATCGTCAACGGTTATATCCTCCTGGTTGACAGCACTGGTGCTGTAAGCTCCGAGGATTATGTTGTTGTAACCAACGCAGATGTAGACGGCTATGGTGCTACCGCTAAGCTGATGTTCTCCGATGGTACCAAGAAAGTCGTTGACCTAGACGTTGTGTATAGCGCAACCTATGGCGATGCCGATACTCAGGGTAAGAAAGAGCGGACTCTGGAGGAAGTTACTCTGGATGCAAACGGTGTTAAGTCCATCGTTGGAAAGCTGTATACTTATGAAAAGAATTCTGATGATGAGTATACTCTGACTCCCGCTATTGATGAAGCTGCGGCCAAGAATATCAACGATTCCGGCTTTGACGGAGTTTACAAGGGTACCATTACCAAGGCCAAGGATTTGAACTCCAGCAACAAGGTTAAGTATCTGAATGGCATGACCATTTCCGATGATGCTGTGATTTACCTGCATCATGGTGATAGCTACAAGGTTATCTCCGGCGCTCAGCTGAAGACTACCGACGGTAGCAACATTACCAACGTGATTGCTTACTACAACAAGGATAACAGCAAGGGTTCCAACGTTGTTCAGGTTGCTTATGTGACCATGAGCACTAAGGTTCAGTCTGCTGACAGCACCTATGGTTACGTTCTGGCTGATGCTGCAAGCACCCGTAACAACGATAACGAGAAGTGCTATGAGATTAAGGTCTGGACTGCTAACGGCGAGAAGACCTATCTGACCGATGGTTCTACCGCTTCCTTCAATGTTGCTGAGGGTACCGTGATTAAGTACACTGTCAACTCTGATGGCGAGATCGACAGCATTGATCGTGCTATCGCTACTGGCTCCGATGCCGAGGTCGGTGTGAAGGACGAAAAGGATTCCGGCAATAACGTGATTGGTCACTACGGTCTGGTGTCCATCATCTCTAAGGATGGCGATGATCTCCAGTTCGTGGCTGACGGTGATCGTTACTCCATCGAGAAGGATACTGTCATCCTCTATGTTGACAACGGTGAGGTTAAGGGTTATACCGACGGTTCCATCACCCTGGCCAGCGAAAAGGCTGAGGGCGGCTACTATGCTAACGCAGTCTTCTACTGTGACAGCGCTACCGACGGCGAAATCGACCTGCTGGTGATCGACATCAACAACGATATGCAGGATGTAATGTAATCTTTCCTGAATTAATATTTCAGCTAAGATTCGCATCTAACGCAAGCCCCCAGGGATTCGTCCCTGGGGGTTTTGCTGTGTGTGGGTAGGTTTTGGAATGGGGAGACGTTGGCGCCGGGGGCGCACCTCTCCACCGCTTCGCGGTCCCCCTCGCCCTTTCAGGGGAGGCATAGCTTTCCTGCAACGTCCATGGCTCCCCTGAAAGGGTCGAACTGTCCGGGGGACAGTTCGATTCAGTGAAATCTTCCTTAGACAGCTGGGCGCGAAGCGCTCTGAGGGGTTGTCCCCGAAGGGCTTGACCACCTAAAAGCAAGCCACCCCGCCGCGTAATCATAGTTTTCTTACACGCTGGCGGGGTGGCTTTTTGAAAAGGGTTACATCATGAAGAGAGAGACGAGGCGTCAGGGGCGAAAGGTGCGTAACGCCTCGATGGTTTGTGTGATGAGGTCGTCCAGGGTCCAGCCGAGCATGTCTGCGCCGCGCTCGATGACCTCGCGGGAGCAGCCGGCGGCGAAGTTCTTGCTCTTGTACTTCTTCTTGACGGACTTGAGCGTCAGGTCCTGGACGCTTTGGGAGGGCCGCATGAGGGCCACGGCGCCGATGAGGCCGGTCAGCTCGTCGGTGGCGTAGAGGACTTTTTCCATCTCGTGCTCCGGCTGGATGTCCACGGTGATGGCGTAGCCGTGGCTGGCGGTGGCGTGGATGATGCGCTCGTTGACGCCGCGCTCGCGCAGGATCTCCTGCTCTTTGATGCAGTGCTGGTTGGGAAACTGTTCAAAATCCAGGTCGTGGAGGAGGCCCACGATGCCCCAGAAGTCTTGCTCGTCCCCGTAGCCCAGCTTGTCCGCGAAGTAGCGCATGGTCTGCTCGACGATCTGCGCGTGCTCTAAATGAAAGGGGTCCTGGTTGTACTCGGTGAGCAGCGCCCAGGCGTCGTCTCTGGTCGGGATCGTAGGCGAAGTGGAGGACATATCTGGGTGCGCCTCCTCAGGCCTTCACGGCGGCGAAGCCCTGCTCCAGGTCGGCGATGATGTCGTCGATGTGCTCGGTGCCGATGGAGAGGCGGATGGTGTTCTGGTGGATGCCCTGCTCCTCCAGCTCGGCCTCGCTCAGCTGGGAGTGGGTGGTGGTGGCGGGGTGGATGACCAGAGACTTCACGTCGGCCACGTTGGCCAGCAGGGAGAAGATGGTCAGGTTGTCGATGAACTTGTGGGCCTCGGCCTGGCCGCCCTTGATGTCAAAGGTAAAGATGGAAGCGCCGCCGTTGGGGAAGTACTTCTCATACAGGGCATGGTCGGGGTGGTCGGGCAGGCTGGGGTGGTTGACCTTCTCCACCTGGGGGTGGTTCTTCAGGAACTCCACGACCTTCTTGGTGTTCTCCACGTGGCGGTCCAGCCGCAGGGAGAGGGTCTCGACGCCCTGGAGCAGCAGGAAGGCGTTGAAGGGAGAGATGGTCGCGCCGGTGTCACGCAGCAGGATGGCGCGGATATAGGTCACGAAGGCGGCGGGACCGGCGGCGTCCACGAAGCTCACGCCGTGGTAGCTGGGGTTTGGCTCGGCGATGGGGGCATACTTGCCGCTGGCCTTCCAGTCGAAGGTACCGCCGTCCACGATGATGCCGCCCAGGCTGGTGCCGTGGCCGCCGATGAACTTGGTGGCGGAGTGAACGACGATATCAGCGCCGTGCTCCAGGGGCCGGATCAGGTAGGGGGTGCCGAAGGTGTTGTCGATGACCAGGGGCAGGCCGTGCTTGTGGGCGATGGCGGCGATGGCGTCAATGTCGGGGATGTCGCTGTTGGGGTTGCCCAGGGTCTCCAGGTAGATGGCCTTGGTGTTGTCCTGGATGGCGTTCTCCACCTCGGCCAGGTCGTGGGCGTCCACAAACGTGGTGGAGATGCCGTACTGGGGCAGGGTGTGGGCCAGCAGGTTATAGGTGCCGCCGTAGATCGTCTTCTGGGCAACAATATGCTCGCCGGCGCCAGCCAGCGCCTGAATGGCGTAGGTGATGGCGGCGGCTCCGGAAGCAGTCGCCAGCGCAGCCACGCCGCCCTCTAATGCGGCGATGCGCTTCTCCAGCACGTCCTGGGTGGAGTTGGTCAGACGGCCGTAGATATTGCCGGCGTCGGCCAGACCGAACCGGGCGGCGGCGTGGGCGGAGTTGCGGAAGACGTAAGAAGTCGTCTGGTAGATGGGCACTGCGCGGGCGTCCGTGGCGGGATCGGGCTGCTCCTGGCCGACGTGGAGCTGAAGGGTCTCAAACTTGTAGTTGCTCATGATCATAACCTCTTTCTATATGTTATATCAGAATTTTGAAGAATGTTTGGAGTTAAGAATTCGTAAGGATTCGGATGTGGGGACAACTTTTCTGCCAAGAAAATGGAGGAACCCCCCTCACGCTGGGCAACAAAAAAGCCCGGCGAGTAAACACTCCCGGACCGAAGATGAGAAGACCGCGCGACCCCTGGCTTCTCCGTGCCTCTCACGAAGCCACCAGCAGCTTGCCAACACAGGAACGCAGCTCAGCAAGCCAGATCGCAGGCAGGCGCGACGAGCCGCCCGGCCTTTCTCTCAGTCCGGGAGCAGAACATTCGTCCAAAGCGGAAATTGCTCCGCAGCAGCTTCCCAAAGCACTGTGCCATTTCGACTCGCCTCCTTTCTCCTACAATACCTATCTGTTTGATTGGTTTGGCAGTATAATACCACAACCCCACTGGGTTGTCAAGCCCTTTTTCAGATTATTTTGGTGGGAATTGGGGTTTTGTGAAAAGGCCAAACTCCCATTGTGATATGAGTTGCATTTGCTGTACAGACACGCTATACTTGTAACATAAGGAGGGAGTTCTGATGATCAATACCAATGTGACGCATTTCCGCAAAAACGTATCCACGCTTCTGGAGCAGACCCTCAAGTTCAATGAACCCATCCACGTCAGCACCAGAAACGGCAACGTCGTCGTCCTCAGCGAAGATGATTACCGCGGCATCTTAGAGACGCTGGAGATGAACGCCAACCCCGTCATGAAACAGAAGCTCCTGGAAGGCAAAGACACCCCCCTTTCCGAGTGTATCCCGGAAAGCGAGGTCGAGTGGTAAGTGTATCAGATCGCCTACACCAAGACGGCCCTGAAAGACATCCCCAAACTAAAAGCCGCGCACCTGGATAAAAAAGCCAAGGCCCTGATCGAAGTCATTCGGCAGAACCCCTATCAAACGCCGCCGACCTATGAAAAGCTCGTCGGCAACATGTACGGCTTATACTCCCGACGCATCAACTACCAACACCGCTTAGTCTACAAAGTCCACGAAGAAGAAAAAATCATCCAGATCATCTCACTCTGGACGCATTACGAACGATAAGAAACAGCCACCCCGCCAGCGTGTGTTGATACGCAGCGGGGTGGCTCGTCTATCCCTACAAACACATTGAAAAATTATATCATATATGATATTTTAATGGCAAGGACAGGAGGGGAAGATATGAACTACAACGAATACAAAACCAAAGCCTTTGCCAAAAATCCAGAAGTCAAAGCCGAATACGACGCCCTCGGCCCCCAGTATGAGATCATCCGGGCCGAAATTCAAAGCCGCAAAGCCGCCGGCATCACCCAAAAAGACCTAGCCGAACGCATGGGTACCGCCCAGGCCAACATCTCCCGCTTCGAGAGCGGAAACTATAACCCCTCCCTGGCGTTCCTCCAGAGAATGGCGGAGAGTTTGGGAAAGACGTTAAGAATTTCATTGGAATAACGAGAGGCCACCCCGCCAGCGTATGGGAAAAACGCAGCGGGGTGGCTATAATCAATTGTCGTCAGCTATGGTCATCATCGAAGAGAGCTTTATAGGCTGCTCTAGCTTCATCAGAGACAGTGTACATGTCTTTATTTTTCTGGACAACGCGCAGATTCACCGTATGGAATACGTTTTCTTTTTGAGACGAATCCAATTGGTCATATTCTTTTAGCAGATTTTTTAGGGCAACTGAGGATTGAGTTGTATCAACTTGCATTCCATGCCTTTTTTGACTGAGCGCATTAGACGCCGCAACTAAATCCGGCATCTCTAGATATTGTACCCTCTGCTGCCAATTTTTAGGAATATTAAGGATCTTTGCGTTAGGAGGTTTTTCAGGTTTTATAACTATTGAATAATGTTGTACAGTAGAGTGAGTGCTATACTTACTGTTTTTCATAAATATCATCACCATTATAGTATCACTATAAAATTTATATATCAGGAATCATCGCTGTTTAGCACTTTTACAATGCCGTCGTAAGGCTCAGGTATAATATCATTTAAGAATTTATCGAATTCGATTATTTGATATTCTCCCTCAGATAAATCAGGAATTTGGTACTCAATGGAATCCTTACTTGCTCGGTTCTCTTCTGGAACTTTGACACGTCTACCTTGCACTGCTTTTGTATCAATAATAAATAGGACAGGTAAAAAAACTTTGTATTCCGCTAGATTAACCATTTGATGAATTATCTCGTACTCTCTGCTAGAAATAACGCCTTCTTTTAGTTTGGCCTCCGCTCCACATAGTATTCCAGCGATATTATCAGTAATTGCATGTGAATGTTGGTCGCCTTTGATCGCATGCTCGAAATAAGTTCTAGCAATTGACTGAGGGTCAGAAGTCGGTGGCTGTGTTCGAGAATGGAATTTTGTTGTACACCATACGAAATGCTTCCCTCCATAGTAACGGTTAGCAATCGTATATGCTAAGCGTGTTCCTGTGGAGTATAGGACCGGAGTTTCATTGGCATCAAGACACATATAACGATTGTTCCTCTCTTTTTTATTATATGCAAACTCATTGCATATGTAAACCCTAAATTGGGCAAGCCCCCGCGGGAAAATTCCCACGGGGGCTTGCCCTCGGTTGGAACCTTCCTAAATCAGAGATTCAGAAAAGATTACTTACGAGTATTCGCTGATTAAGCCTGTTTAGTCCAGGTAACGGTGCTACCGCTCACAGATGCGACATAGGTACCAGCAGTGTAGGTGGAGCTAGTAGAGCTGCTACCGGCAACCAGAACCAGCTTAGCACCATTAACAGCGGTGATGGCATTGATAGCATCGTCAGTGGTGCTACCAGCGACAGTCAAAGTCTTACCAGCGGGGATGGAAACACCGGAGGTAGGCAGGTTAGCGACGGTCACGTCACCCTTAGCCAGAGCAGCGTTGATGTCAGCAGCAGTGGTGGTAGCAGAGTTGAACACCACGTTGAAGTCGCCGTGCAGGTTGTTCTTCACGTCAACGATCAGCAGGGTCACGTCGCTAGAGTAAACAGAGGGGTTGTCCAGAACGTACATGACGTTAGCGATCTTACCATTGTTGAAGTCATCAGCCTCGACGATGCTACCCTTAGTATAACCCTTGTGGTTGTCGGTGTCAACATACAGGACCACGGTATCGGAGTTGACCTCTGCCTTGTCAGAGCCATTCAGGGAGACCTTGGTCTGCTTGTCGTTGATACCCTGAACTGCACCGGCCTTGAAGTCGGTAGTGCCAGTACCAATAACCTGGTTGACAACATCCTCGATCTCGCCGTCCTTGATGGAGGAGTAACCAATCACAGTACCCTCGCTGCGGTTAGTGGTAGAGGACTTCTTCTCAGTGACAGTCTCTTCCTTCTCACCGGTCCAAACCTTGTAGGTGATGTAGCCGGTGGAGGACTGATAAGCGGAATCAGTGATGTAGGCGTAGTTGTCGTTGGTGGAGAAGCTGGAGTTGTTGGAACCCTTGGTGGCAACAACTGCATAGGTCACGCGGGTAACACCATCAACCTTAGAAGTGAAGTATGCATGCAGAGCCTTGCCGGGAGTAGCAAGAATATCACCGGAGTCGGAACCAACGGACAGAGACTTCAGCTGCTTACCAGTGATCAGCTTGGTCTTGTAGCTCTCGTCAATCAGAATGACCTTAGCGCTATCATCAACAGTCCAATTGGTGCTGAGCTTTTCAGCAGAAGAAACGGTTGCCCAGTTTGCAGTCAGACCGTCGAGTTTAGCGGTATAGTCACCATACCAGTCATCGGTGGTGCTCAGCTTCTGGAAACGATACTCGCCCTTCACAACCTCGTACTCATACACTTCACCGACAGTCAGATTAGCGGGAGCAACATAACGGTTAGAAGTCACATCAGGGTCTGCGTAGTTATCATCGTCATAGGTCACGATAGTTTCCTTGCCATCGAAGGTAGCGATCTTGACCTTATCTCCCTCAATGTTGGAGCCCTTAGCAGTGATGACGCAGATATCGCCGATGGTGCCGGACTCGCCGGAGGTGCGCTTAGCATAAGCAACGACGCCGTTGTAAACCCAAGCGTCAACTTTATTGCCAGCAACGACAGAGTTCATGTCAGCATTGACACCAGCAACATACCAGGTGCCGTCCAGCTGATACTTGTCGGGGTTGACCTTCTTGCCGCTCATGGAAACGTTGGACAGCTTCTCAGCCTTGACAACGTCCTTGCACTCGTCGAACAGGTTGTTGGTGATCACAACGTAGTCGTCCTTGGCAATGTCCTTAGCGATGTTCTCGTCCTCATACTTGTAGCTCACGCTACCAGCAATGATTTCCTTAGAGGAAGCATAAGTTACCTTAGCGATGGTCACGGTGGTGATCAGAGCGGTGTCGATCTTGCCGTTGTCATCGGAGTCCACGAACTTGATGAAGTTGGGGGACTGGCAGTTGTCGCTGGCCAGAGAAGTAACGATCTTGGTGCCAACGGCATCGTCAAAGTTGTTCAGGGAAACGTCCTCAGCAACACTGGTACCATCCACATAAACGTCGATGCCCTTATTCTCTACGGAGTAAGAGTTGCCGTCGAACTTGACCTTGGTGCCGTCCTTCTCAATAGCGTTCACAACGGTGTTGTAAACGGTGTTCTCCTCGGTAGAGTAAACACCCAGAACGTCGTTGGCCTTCTTGAAGATGACCTTGACCTTCTGACCCAGCAGGTTGGAGTAATCGGTGCTTAACTTGGTGAAGGAAGCGTTGTCGGTGTCACTGTCAACCTTGTCAGCGGGGGTCATGGTGATAGCCAGGTCCTCGCCGTCAACCTTGACCAGGGTGCCCACGTTGATGTAAGCGCCGTACTTATCCCACAGCAGGGTGCTGTCCACGTCGGTGCCAAGCTCTCTATGAGTCTTGTCCACAACCTGAGCCTTGGAGGACAGGTTGCCGTTGGAGCCGTCCAGAGTGTATCTGTACTCAACCTCGGTGGCCTGCAGAGCATTCCAGATCATCTGAGCAGCGTTGTCACGGGTCAGGGCAGCGGAGACATCCATCTTCTCCAGGCCTTTGTACAGGCCCTTCTGGGTAGCCAGGACGTTGACGTTAGTGGCCCAAGCGTTGCCGGTGAACTTCTCGGTGTCAGAGTTGTAGCCCAGGGAGACCAGCAGCATCTTAGCCAGCTGAGTGCCGGTCACGTTGCCGGTAGGAGCGAACTTGCCGCCGCCGACGCCAGAGACGATGCCCTGTGCATAGCAGGACTCAATGTAGCCCTCAGCCCAAGCAGCGTTGGCGTTGGTGCGCACATCGGAGAAAGTGGGGGTGGCGTTGGTAGCCAGGTTA
>OLQK01001956.1_pt1 | contig 11953 bp, 11 predicted proteins | sample 1672501 | NCBI WGS metagenome assembly OLQK01 (sample SAMEA3136693, study PRJEB25190) | human gut metagenome | biome: human gut; feature: human-associated habitat; material: faeces | place: Austria | collected 2013 | reverse complement strand
AATAACACTGATACCACCGGCCTGCAGCAGATGTCCTGCCAATGGACCTGAGCCCGGGAACAAAAGCTGAATGATCGGATCTGCCAACACCATAATACCTGCGGTACACGGCATTGCCACTACCATGATAAAACGCATGGATATACCGATTTTTGACCGAACCTGTGCGTCATCTTTCTGTGCAAAAGCTGCTGCCAGTGCCGGAACACAGGAAGCTGCCAGCGCCGTAGAAATTGAAATCGGCACATTGGTCAGAACACGGTATTTTCCGGAGAAAATCCCCCACCATTCAGATACATTTGTCGCAGAATATCCCTGTATCGTTGCAATATTTTTAAACAGCCACTGATCCACGATAGAAACCAAATTGTAAATAGTTGTACTTAAAAGTACCGGTACAATGGTTCCAATCAGAATACGGAAAATATTGCGGTAAGATTCCGGCTCTTTGTGTCCGATCTTGCGCTCCCGCTTCATCATTTTTTTGTATTTTGGCATAAACATAGAAAATACAAAAAGGATAAATACTAATCCAAAAAACGCGCCGGCACTGGTTCCCAGTGTTCCTCCGGCTGCACCATAAGCCGCGTCATAATGTTCCTTACTGCCAAGAACTGTTGCGATTCTTTTTCCGTAAGCAAACAACACATACGCTGCGCCTACACTGACAACCGCATTCACAATCTGCTCAATGATCTGTGAAACAGCACTAGGAATCATCGTTCCCATTCCCTGGAAAAATCCACGGAATACACCTAATACCGCAACAATGATCAGCGTCGGTGCCAGTACCTGCAGGGCGTATACTCCCAGCGGTGTCTGAAACAGTCGTGTCAGTTCTTCCGCGCCGAAAAATACAACTACACAGGCAATCGTACCTGTAATAGCCGCAAACAGCATGGCGCCCTTGAATACACGGTAGGCATTTTGCCGCTCACCGTTTGAAATACGTGCAGAAACCATCTTGGAAACAGCCATCGGCAAACTGTAAGATGAGATCAGCAACAACAGACTGTAAATCTCATACGCACAACTGTAATAATCATTTCCGTGATCTCCAATAATCGCAGTCAGCGGAATACGGTACACAAGGCCAATTACCCTGCTGACCAGCGATGCTATGGCAAGGATCGATCCCTGTACCAAAAAACTTGTATCATTTCTCTTCTTACTCATTTAGTAACCTCTTCTCCTGCCAGGGGCAGTATTGGTTTTTAAGTAGCTTATCGATTTGCATACTCTTCTTCGCTTGCATAGAAAGCGATCTTATCGGCATAAGTATCTTCTGTTACGCATACCCATGTTTTTCCCTGATTTAATGTAATTTCATTTCCATCCGCATCAAAATAATATGTCTTTCCTTTAGATACTACAAAATCTTCGGTTACATAACTTCCGTCATATCGTTTGAACTTCTCTCCGTTTGTAATATAATAACCATTTCCGCCTGCCATAGTCTCCATATCCAGATATTCGTCATCATTACTCATACGGCTCCAGCCACAGATCTGAATGATCACATTTTTCACAGCCACCTGCTCACCGTTATTACCATCTGTCTGTGCCTCCCCATTCTGGAAACGTTTGTACAGACCAGTCTCACTGTCATATACAAACCACGGTTTGTTTACCAGATATCCCGGTGCAACCACTGCCGCATCTCGTCCGTTTGTCAGTTCGATCTGTGTACTGTCATCCTCGTTAAATTTATAATGCCCTGTGTAATCAGATGCATGTTTTGTCTCATATCCCTTGGACTGAATTCCGGCTACAATTCCCTCTCCGGTTGTATAGGCATTATGCGGTGCCTTTCTGCTGGAATCACGTTTGTACATCAGTCCTTCCAGACTTCCGTCCAGACCGGACAGATTGTTGACATAATCTTGTGATAACAGCTCTACCGCATATTTAGCCTGTCCATAATGGGCATAAATCGCATCAAACTCCAGTGCCCAATGTACATAATAATGACGGCAGCTTCGAATGGACATGACTTTTTCCAGATTCGCATAATCCTGAAAAATAGCCATCAGACGAGTCTCCTGACCTTCCACTGCTGACTCATAAATCACATCCGCATCTGTAATGCCGTACTGTGGCGTTGCAATTTTTGTATTGCCAAGCATAACTGCCAGCGGTCTCTGTGCAGCAATGTTTTCATCGATCCATTCTCCGGTCAGATAACTGCGTGCCATTCCTTCCGGAGTCTTTGGCTCCTCCGGTTCCGGTTCTGGTTCTGGCTCTGCCACGGATTCCTCCACCGGTTGCGAGATCACCGGATCTGCCTCCTTCTTTCCACAGCCTGCCAGCATCGACACTGTCAGTATCCCCATCATTACCCATACAAATGCTTTCTTCATAATCCTGCTCCTCTTTCTTATTTATCTTTTGATCTTCAGTACATCCAAAATTCTGCGCTGATGCTCCTCCATTACTTCTGCCTCCTCCGGAACCATATGATCATATCCCATCAGATGCAGCATACTGTGTGTGATCAGGAATGCATACTCCCGTTTTACACTGTGACCGTATTCTTCTGCCTGCTCATAGACGCGCTCCACACAGATGACAATATCTCCCAACAGAACTTCCTCTGTGTCCGGATTCACGCAGTCGTCAAACTGATCCTCTACCCCGTCAAAATCCGCAGGCTCAGCATATTCGATCATCGGAAAAGACAATACATCCGTTGGACGGTCGATCTGTCTCATCTCGCGGTTGATTTCATGAATCCGCTCCTTATCCACCAATGTCAGATTTACTTCTGCCTCGTATGGAAATCCTTCCGTGTCCAGTGACTGCTCAATCACAGTTTTCGCCAGCTTCTTATAATGAAAAGAAAAACCCGGTGCCGTCTCACAGATAATATTAATTGTCATTGCGTCGTCCTCTGCTTTCTTTCTTATTCTGGCGTACACTTTTTTCTTTTCTCTGCTGTGCACTTTCATATTCATCATAGGCTTTTACGATCTTCTGAACCAGCGGATGACGCACAACATCCTGACTGGTCAGCTTACAAAATGCGATATCATCCACATTTTTCAGTACTCTCATGGCAACATCCAGACCGGATTTTGCCCCCGGTGCCAGATCCTTCTGAGATGCATCACCGGTTACGACCACTTTTGAGCCGAAACCGATACGCGTCAGAAACATCTTCATCTGCGCAGGTGTAGTATTCTGTGCTTCATCCAGGATAATAAAGGCATTGTCAAGTGTACGGCCTCGCATGTATGCAAGAGGCGCCACCTCGATCAGACCTTTTTCTGAATTCTTAAGAAAACTTTCCGCTCCCATGATCTGATACAGTGCATCATACAATGGGCGCAGATACGGATCGATCTTACTCTGCAGATCACCCGGCAGGAAACCAAGCTTCTCTCCCGCTTCAATCGCTGGTCTTGTCAGAATGATCCTCCCTACTTCGTTATTCTTAAATGCAGTAATGGCCATCGCCATTGCAAGATATGTTTTACCTGTTCCGGCAGGTCCAAGCCCAAATACGATCATCTGTTTCCGGATCGCATCTACATATTTCTTCTGTCCCAATGTCTTAGGCTTGATAGGTTTCCCCTGCAATGTATGACAGATAATGTCATCATCAATCTCAAGTACTTTACCTTCGCTCTGTTCCATAGAAAGTGCCAGTGTGTAATTCACGTTCTGTTCCTGAATCTGATTGCCACGTCTTGCAAGCGCCGTAAGCTGTTCCAGTACACTTTTCGCCTGCAGTGCCACAGTCTCTTCACCCAGAATCTTCACAGTGTCATCTCTGGCAATCAGAGTCACGTGCAATGTTCGTTCTATTTTCTTTGCAAATGCATCAAATTGTCCGAATACATTTGCTTGATGCTCAGCAGGAATATCTACTGTTGTTTCAATCATCCCCATCTGTGTTATCCTCCATAATACTGATCGGCTGAGGAACTGCTATATCAGTAATAACCGTAAGCTGTCCGAAAGCCCTGGCGCAAACGCGCCCTGTGTATATTTTAACATCATTCGAGATAATTTCTACCCCTTTTTTCCCCAGAGTCTCTGTAAAATGCTGATAGTTCATGCTAAGTATCTTTTGTAGTCCTTTCCCAGTATGTTTTTTTTGCTCTATATAGTAATACCGGCTAATACGACTCCCAATCCGTACAGGAATCGAAAAATGTTCTCCAAAAGAAAAGTTCTTTTCCAGGGTGTAGATTTCCGCCCGATCTGATATTTTATCCGATTTTCCGCTGTTAAGATACAGATTTCCAATCTGAAGATATGGTTCTGCTTGCTGAAAATCATAATATACCTTTTCTGGATACTGAACGTTTTCCGTGTCTTCGTATTCCAGAATTGTCCGTGCTCTGATATCTGCATCTGCCTTTTGATACTGATAGCCTGTCGTCTCTCCGTCGTCACCAACCACAGGTACTGCGCCGCTTACAAGGATCTGTCCCTCTTCAACGGTATCCCCCTTTTTTACCAGCGGAATTCCTTTTCGTACAATCATACTTTCTATAATACCACTTCGTTCTGCAACCAGATCATTTCCATCCTGCTGCATAACTGCATAATCAGTGCCTTCATCTCCGGAATCTTCATTTTCTCTTACCCGCACATTTAATGTGCTGCCGTCTACCGAGACCGATACCCAGATGATTCTGTCATGGGACTTTCTCAGTAATGTGGCAATATCAGTGCAATCTACACTGGATATCAGAATACCTGGTCGTATCTTGTAATCTGCGAGGAATTCTTCCAGGGCTTCATCCGTGTATCTTCGATTACCGGTAATATCAATCTCCCAGATAAAAAGGGACATAAGATAAATAAATCCTGCCGCGCATACCGCTCCACCAAAGAGCACTTTTCTTTTCCTGTGCTGAAACAGAAAAAAAGGGAATCCATACCGTTTTATAATCACAGCACGAACTCCTGTCTTTTTTAAAATCGGTTTTAACATGCGAAAATCCGAGATACTGATATTCATTTCGTAGAAGTCCTGAACCGGCTGAATATTCCAGATATAGATGTTCCGGTGCATACAGGCATTCAAAAACCTCTCAGGTGAAAAGCCGGAGATGCGGATGCGCAGGCTTCCCCTGAAATAACCTATAACCTTTTCAATCACGTATACCCACTCCTTAGTTTTTAAATTCAACCGCAATAATTCGTCCACGTATAAGCATTTCCAGATTTGTATAGTATTCAATCCACAGATTTTTACCCTTTATGCGTACTTCACCACTCCCAGTCTGTACACGGATCAGTAATTCCGAATACTCCTGAATCCCCCTGTAATTTTCTATCGTAAGTTCCGTCCGCCCGGTCAGCGTCAAAATGGGAGCTTTTAACGCTACATCCTTTGGCATTTCTGCTGCATCGGACACGTGATCAATTAATTTATCTTTCATAAAATAAAGCCACACATAGTTTTGTAATATCCTATGCATGGCTTTCTCCGACTATTCAAATATATCATTTTGAAGCTGTATTATTTGCTCCACAACTCATCTGCGAGAGCTTTGATCTGTGCTTTTGTCTCCTCTTTTACACCTGACTTAATAGTTACGGATGTCTCCGTCCAGGTAAGATTCTTACAGCCTTCCATCATAGACTTAATATTCTTGGCTGCAACCGGAGCCCAGGAACCATTCTCAATGATACCTATTGTACGGTTCTGGAAGTTACGCTCTTTCAGCCCATCAATAAATGTCTGCATAAATGGGAAAACTCCACCATTATAAGTAATGGTTGCAAGTACCAGCTTACCGTGGCGAAATGCATCTTCGATACACTCTGCCATATCTTCTCTTGCAAGATCAGCAACTACTACACGTGGGCATCCATTGGCCTTCAGCTCTTCGCCAAGAAGTTCAGCTGCTTTCTTCGTATTGCCATAGACAGATGCATAAGCAATCATAACGCCTTCTGTCTCTACACCGTAAGATGACCACGTCTGGTAAAGATCCAGATAATAACCAAGATTTTCTGTCAGTATCGGTCCGTGCAGTGGACAGATCTTTTCAATATCAAGAGTGACTGCCTTCTTTAACAGAGCCTGCACCTGCGCGCCATACTTTCCAACGATTCCGAAGTAATATCTTCTTGCTTCACATGCCCAGTCTTCTTCTACATCCAGCGCACCAAATTTACCAAAGGCGTCTGCTGAAAAGAGAATCTTATCCTTGCTGTCGTATGTGACCATAACTTCCGGCCAGTGTACCATTGGTGCAAATACAAATGTAAGCTCATGACTTCCAAGTGAGAGTGTACCGTTATTCGTTACAACTTCCTGTTTGTCTGCAAGATTTAAGCCAAAGAAATTCTCAATCATCTGAAATGTCTTGGCATTACCTACAACCTTAGCCTCTGGATATGCTTCGACAAATTTTGTGATATTCGCAGAATGATCCGGTTCCATATGCTGAACTACCAGATAATCCGGCTTTCTGTCTCCGAGGATCTCTGCTACGTTAGCAAGCCATTCCTCACCGAAATTCACATCTACCGTATCCATTACTGCAATCTTCTCGTCCATGATCACATATGAATTATATGCCATACCATTCGGTACTGCAAACTGTCCTTCAAACAGATCCACCTGATGGTCATTGACGCCTGCGTAATATATATCTTCTGTTATCTTCTTCATGCTGATACAGCCTCCTTCGATTCACAATTTCTTACATCATACTGCCTCTTTCGGGAAAATGCAAGACAGTCGCATTTATTTTCCTGTCGGTTTCTGTATCTTCTTCAGTGCATCCCTGAAACGCACCCGGAATAACAGTACCGTAAATGTAATCGCAAAGAAATCTGCGATTGGTTCAGCCATATAGACTGCCATAGTCCGGTCAGAGTTCCATATCATTGGAACGATATAGATTAACGGGATCAGAAGAACGAACTTACGCACAACTGCAACAATAATGGATTCCAGTGCCTTTCCCAGTGAATTAAACGTAATCTGGCAGGATATTTGAATTCCGAACAGGAACATAACCGCCATATAGATACGAAGTGCCGGAATCGTGAATTCAATTAATTCAGCATTGGATGTGAAAATTCCGGCAAACACACCCGGTATCAGCATTACCAATGCCCAGAGTACTGCTGCATAGATCATATTGATTTTTAAAAGCAGCCAGAAGGCAGCTTTGACTCTTTCAGCATTGGATGCCCCATAATTGTAACTGATGATCGGCTGTGCTCCCTGAGACAATCCCTGCAGCGGAAGCATTGCAAACTGCATAACACTTGTAAGAATCGTCATGGCTCCTACTGCAATGTCCCCGCCATATCGTTGCAGAGAAGAATTGAAGCAGATAGAAATAACGCTTTCACTCGCCTGCATAATAAAGGTCGCGAGTCCAAGTGCCAGACAAGGCAAAATAATCCCAGGTATCAGGCGCAAGTTCTCTTTTCGTATACGGATAAAACTCTTCCTGCCACACAAGAATGCAACCACCCAGATACAAGACAGTGCCTGCGAAATGATCGTTGCAAGTGCTGCTCCCCGTACATCCATATGCAGTCCAAAGATAAAGATCGGATCCAGAATGATATTACTTACAGCTCCGATTAATACAGAATACATACCTGTCTTTGCAAATCCCTGTGCGGTAATAAATGCATTCATGCCCAGAGTCAGTTCCACAAATATTGTTCCGATCGCATAAATATTCATATAGCTGGAAGCATATCCGATGGTATTCTCGCTTGCACCAAACGCAAGTAGAAGGTCCCGATTCCATTTCAAGAGAATCGCTGTAAGGATCAATGATACAATGATCTGTAACGCAAAACAGTTACCAAGAATCTGTTCTGCTGTATGCTGTTCTTTCTTTCCCATATAGATAGATGCCCTGGGTGCTCCACCGTATCCTACCAGCGCTGCAAATGCTGATACGATCAGAATCAAAGGCATACATACGCCGACACCTGTCAGTGCTGAGGCTCCGATGCCCGGAATATGTCCAATATAAATACGGTCTACGATGTTATATAACATATTAATAAACTGTGCTGCCAGGGTTGGCAGTGCAAGCTTAAACAATAATTTTCCTATTGGTTCCTTTTCCAGGAAATCTTTATTTTCACTCATCTTACTCTCTCATGCTCCTTTATAAATATTGTTATGCAAATACTGCTTATATAGGGATCTTATTTGTGATATGGTTCGTGGTTCATGATCCGATAACTGCGGTAGATCTGTTCCAGCAGAATGACGCGCATTAATTGATGTGGAAATGTCATCTTTGAAAAGCTCAGTGCATAATCCGATCTTTTTAATATTTCCCTGCCAAGACCAATGGAACCACCGATAATAAATATAATATGGCTGGTTCCCTGCACGCCAAGTTTCTCAATCTTTTCTGCCATCTCCTCAGAAGTCAGCATTTTCCCGGCTATTTCCAGTGTGATCACATAAGCATCTTCCTTTATATACTTCAGGATCCGTTCGCCTTCTTTGTCCCGGATGGCATCTTCTACGGTGTCACTTGCGTTATCTGGTGTCTTTTCATCTGCCACTTCCACGATCTCCAGTTTGCAGTAACGACTCAGACGCTTGCTATATTTCAGATATTTTTCTTTAATCTTCCCTACAGTTATCAGTGTTATTTTCATCGAATTCTCCATTCTCATATTTTTAGCGATACAGTATATTATCATAGCATCAGAAGTGAAGATAAGCAAACACTTTAAATCGTTGCAGACAAAAAAGACTGCGCAATAATACGCAGCCTTTTACAGACAATATAATTTATACTGCATGCAAATTCTTCAGTGAAATATCAAGAATTGGTGCAGAGTGAGTCAGTGCTCCGCTGGAAATGTAATCTACACCAAGTTCCGTAAGTCTTGCGATATTCTCTTTTGTCACATTACCAGAACATTCTGTCTCTGCACGTCCACCAATCATTCGGATCGCTTCTTTCATGGTATCCGTATCCATATTGTCGAGCATGATAATATCGGCACCGGCTTCTACCGCTTCTTTTACCATGTCAAGATTCTCTACCTCAATCTCAATCTTTCGTACAAATGGAGCATAGTCCTTTGCCATCTGCACTGCCTTTGTTACACTTCCGGCAGCTCCAATATGATTATCTTTCAGAAGCACACCATCTGACAGATTATACCGATGATTATATCCGCCTCCCGTACGCACTGCATATTTTTCAAATATGCGCATATTCGGTGTCGTCTTGCGGGTATCCAGAAGCTTGATCTTTGTACCTTCCAAAAGCTTTGCTACGGAATGTGTATAGGTTGCAATGCCACTCATTCTCTGGAGATAGTTCAGTGCCACACGTTCTCCGGATAAAAGTACCCGGATATCTCCTGTGACAATTCCCATAAGTTGTCCTTCTTCAACAGCATCCCCATCTTTACAATAGAAGGTCACTTCTGTCCTTTCATCCAGTAATTCAAAGACACGTTTAAATACTTCCAGACCTGAAATGATACCATTCTGCTTACATATCAGCTGCACTTCACCCTTTACATATTCTTTCATAACTGAATTAGTAGTCACATCTTCACTGGATATATCTTCTTTTAATGCTTCCAGAATCAGATGATCTGCCTGCAAACGCATTGTTATTTCGTTCATACTTTTATTTCCTCATTTCTCTCAGACTTAATCTTTTCTGCAGCACGTTTGGCAAATACCAGACTCTCCAGAAGGGAGTTACTGGCAAGCCGGTTGGCTCCATGGACACCATTACAGCTGGTCTCGCCGACTGCATAAAGATGGTTCATAGACGTATGACTGTCTTTATCTACCCAGATGCCGCCCATAAAATAATGCTGCGCCGGGACTACAGGAATCCATTCTTTTGTTACATCATATCCCTCTTCCAGACAACGCTCATAGATATTCGGAAAATGTTTCATGATGGTCTCTTTGTCAATATGCTCCAGAGAAAGCCATACATGAGAAGTATGATCCTTTTCCATCTGTTTCTGGATGGCTTTGGTAACTACATCTCTTGGCAGCAATTCATCCACAAAACGCTCACCATTCTTATCATACAGGAGTGCACCCTCGCCACGGACTGACTCAGAGATCAGAAAGCTTCTTCCCGGTTTTTCCGTATACAGTGTTGTCGGATGTATCTGTACATAATCCAGATGTTCCAGTTTAATATGATGTTTTTTAGAAATCTCGATTGCATCTCCTGTCAAATGCGGAAAATTTGTCGAATGCTCATAACATCCTCCGATACCGCCGCTGGCAAAAATGGTATGCTCCGCATGGATTATAAGTTCTTCTCCGTCTTTTGTCTGAGCAACAATTCCTTCACATCCATCTGCATCTTCCAGAATATCCTTCATGGTCGTATATTCCAGAATCGTAATATTTTTACGTCTCTTCACCTGATGTAATAACTTTGTGGTGATTTCTTTACCTGTAATATCTTCATGAAACAAGATACGTGGTCTGGAATGTGCTCCTTCTCTTGTAAATAGAAGCTTGCCATCCTTCTGTGCAAATTCTACACCATATCCGATCAGATCACGAATAACCTCCTGTGAACTCCGGATCATAATATCTACGGACTCCTTACGGTTCTCATAATGCCCGGCTCTCATGGTATCTTCAAAATAACTGTCATAATCCTGATTATCCCGCAGGACACAGATACCTCCCTGTGCCAGGAAAGAATCACTGCTTTCCAGATCTGACTTTGTGATCAGCAGAATCTTCATATCTTCCGGAAGATTCAGTGCTGCAAAACATCCGCTGACACCTGTTCCCACAATGACTGTATCTGTATTATATTTCATCTTCATACATCTCCTTACTTGCCAAGCTCTAGCATACGCTCCAGAGGTTTCTTGGAATTCTCACGCAGACTATCTGTTACATGCACCTGATTGTCGCCTGTCTTCAGCACATGTAATACTTTTTCCAACGTGTTTTTCTTCATGTTCGGACATACAGGTACCGTCTCCGGATAGTAAAATTGTTTATCCGGATTGTTCTGTGTCAGTTTGTAATGTACTCCTTCTTCAGTACAGATAATAAACTCCTGACGGTCACTGTCCGTCGCATAATTAATAATGCCGGATGTACTTCCGATATAATCAGCAATTGCTAAAATCTCCTGTCTGCATTCTGGATGCGCAAGCACCAGTGCATCCGGATGTTCATCTTTTGCCTTCAGCACCTCGTCTGCTTCCATGCGTTCATGGGTTGGACAGAATCCCTCGTTGAAGATAAAATGCTTCTCCGGAACCTGATCTGCTATGTAATGAGCCAGATTCCTGTCAGGAATAAAGTATATATTCTTGTTTGGCAGTTTCTTTACAATCTTAACTGCATTCGCAGATGTCACGCACACATCTGAATACTCCTTTAATTCAGCTGTGGAATTGATGTAGCAGACAACTGCCACATCTTCGTAAGTCTCACGCACTTTTTTAATACGATCAATATCTGCCATATGAGCCATCGGACAATCGGCCTGCAGATCTGGCATAAGCACCGTTTTCTCTGGATTGAGAATCTTTGCACTCTCTCCCATAAAGGATACTCCGCAGAATACGATTGTCTTAGCGGTAAGTTCTGTAGCCACACGGCTCAGATAAAAAGAATCTCCTATATAGTCTGCGATGTCCTGCACTTCCGGTCTCACATAGTAATGTGCAAGGATGACTGCATCTTTTTCTTTTTTTAATTTCTTGATCTCGTCTGTAATATTCATCTCAGTTTCCTCCTGTTTACAGCTACACTGTTGACAATTATAGCACATGTATCAACATGTGACAAGACAGTTGTAAACTACAAATATATGACAAAATCTAAAATATTATTTCAAGAAACAAATAAGGAGACTATATTTCTATAATCTCCTCAAAATCATCGTAATCTTTCAGTATTTAGTTTGTTTTATTTCTGTGACAGATATTCATGAATACCCTTCGCGCCTGCTTTTCCGGCACCCATAGCAAGGATAAC
>OLQK01001948.1_pt1 | contig 12052 bp, 9 predicted proteins | sample 1672501 | NCBI WGS metagenome assembly OLQK01 (sample SAMEA3136693, study PRJEB25190) | human gut metagenome | biome: human gut; feature: human-associated habitat; material: faeces | place: Austria | collected 2013 | reverse complement strand
CGCGCGGCAAGGACGTGATGCTGGCCGTGCTGTTCATCCCGCTGATCTTCCCGCTTCTGTACGCATGCGTGTCCGCGACGACGGCGGTCATCGTAGGCGCGGAAGGATACGCGGACATCATGCTGACGTCGTTGGCGCTTGCGGGCGGCTACGATGTGATCATGATCCTCGCATCGTGGGTTCTGTACGATTTCGTGATTAGCGCTTGATGTTCCGTCGGCCTGCCGGCCGACGGAACTGCTCGATGCTGCGAGGCGCCCTGGCGCCGAAACTCGCCGCTTTTGCGCTTGCCCTTGCGTGCGAAAGCACGCGCGGCCGCGCAACACGGCGATTTTCAGCACCAGGACCCTTCTCGCTGACTTTGGTTGGACCCGTGACAGAAGGAGAGTAATGACTGAGAAAACGAAAAAGGCGCTCAAGCTGCCGGAAGCGGGGCAATGGCCCGACCGGATAGCGCCGGCGGTGCTCGTGGCGGGCGCCGTGCTGTCGACGATCGGCTTTTTGCTGGCGTTCCTGTGGGCTTCGCCGGTGAACGGCGCTGCGGTGAACGGCGTCGAGATGATCGGCGGCCAGATGGTGACCAGCGTGCTGCTGTTGTCGCAGAAGATCTTCTACTTCCATATGCCGGTGGCTATCACGTCGTTCATCGCGCTGGCGTTCGCGGGCTATTACGCGGTGCGCTTCCTCATGACGAAGGACCGCCGCTTCGACACCTGCTCGAAGATCGCGATGGAGATCGCGCTTCTGTTCGTGGCGTGCACGATGATCACGGGCGACTTGTGGACGAGGTTCGAATGGGGCGTGTGGTGGACGTGGGATCCGCGCCTGACGACGTACCTCATCCTCATGCTCATCATCATCGCGTACTTCATCCTGCGCAACGCCATCGACGAGCCCGAGCGTCGCGCGACGTACGGGGCGGTGCTCAGCATCATCGCCCTCATCGACGTGCCGATCTGCTTCATGGTAACGCGCCTGATTCCCTCCAGCATCCACCCGGTGGTCGTGCGCGAGGGCGGCATGTCGGCCGATATGGGCATCACGCTCATGTTCTGCCTCGTCGGCATCATGCTGATCGGGTTCGCCCTGTACCGCTTCCGCTTCCGCCAGGTTCGCCTGACCGAACGCGTCGAAGCGTTGAAGGAGCAGTTGGAAGACTGAGGGTTCGCCGTTCTGCGAACGGCGAAACGGGGCGATCTCGGGCACTGCGGAAGCCCTCGCTGACCTTGCTGGACCTGTGGGATGTTCGTTGTTGATAAAAGGAGAAACTTATGAATCCGGTTCTCGTAGAGATATACAGCACCATCGTTCCGTCGATGCCGTTCATCATCGGAGCGTACGTGCTCATGTGGCTGGCTATTCTGGTGTACATGCTGGTCATCACGCTGAGCTACAAGAAGGCCGAGAAGCAGATGGCGGTTTTGGAAGAGGCCGTCGCGGAACTGCAGGCAAAGTAGCAGGATGGCGACGGGTTTTCCCGTCGTGCTACAATAACCGAACACCATGGACGAAGCGCCGCTTCTGCGGCGCTTCGCGCACGTTACAGAGAAAGGTATGCCCATGAAGGCTCTCATTCCCGCTGCCGGCCTCGGCACGCGCTTCCTGCCCGCCACGAAGGCGCAGCCGAAGGAAATGCTGCTGGTAGTCGACCGACCGGCCATCCAGTACGTGGTGGAGGAGGGCCTCGCGTCGGACGCCGACGAGGTGGTCATCATCAACAGCCGCGAGAAGAAGGCCATCGAGGAGCACTTCTCGCCGAACCCGGAGCTTGTGGAGCTGTTGCGCGCCCGCGGGAAGGATGCGTATGCCGACGCAGTGGAGCGCGTGGGCAACTACAACGTGAGCTACGTGTACCAGGACGAGGCGCTGGGCCTGGGGCATGCGGTGCGCTGTGCGCACGAGAAGACGGGCGACGAGCCGTTCTACGTGCTGTTGGGCGACGTGCTGGTGCCCGACAACAAGATGCTGCCGCGCATGCAGGAAGTGTCCGACGCGCACGGCGGCGCCAGCGTCATCGCGGTCATGCCGGTGCCGGACGACCAGGTCAGCCGCTTCGGCGTCATCGCGGGCGCGGCCGTGGCCGACGACGTGTGGAAGATCGACGCGCTGGTGGAGAAGCCGGCGTTGGAGGACGCGCCGTCGAACCTGGCCGTGTTCGGCCGCTACCTCCTCAGCGCTCGCGTGATGGAGCTTTTGGCGGACGTCGAGCCCGGCGTGGGCGGCGAGATCCAGCTGACCGATGCGCTTGACGCCGTGCTGCGCGAGGAGGAGATGTACGCGCTGATCATCGACCCCGCCGACGGCTTCGACACCGGCACGGTGGAAAGCTGGCTGGAAACCAACAACGTGCTGTTCAAGCGCGCAGCCGAATAGCGAGAACAACCGTCGCCGAGCTTAACGGAGCGATTGCGAAGGCCTGCCGTCATCTGGCAGGCCTTCGAATAGTATAATGTCCTCGAAAAAGCGTATCCGGCAGCTGGAGGTGTCATGAGGCACGCGCGCGGCGAAAGAGGCATGATCGGGCTTGCGGCTGCCGTTGCCTCCGTGGTCATCGTCGCCGTTATAGGAGGAGCGCTGCTGGTCCACGCGTACTCGGACACGGTTCGCAATCTTACCCGCAAGGACAGCATCGGATACTTGGCTGATATATCCAGCCAGATCACCGAGAACGTGCGCACGGTCACCTCTCAGATATTCTCGGCGATGGAAACCATCGAACGCGGTCAGATGACGTTGGTGGAGAACGGCGCCACGCTCGACGAGCTGAACGGAGAAATGGCCGAGGATAGGGATCGGTGGAATCTGTCCCGCCTTGCTTATGTGGACGAGGACGGCGTGTGGTACTTCGCCGACACCACGCAGCGCTACACCAGGTCGCAGGACTATCTCAACAAGACGTTGCTTGAAGGCAAACGTTCCATCTCGGGTATCGAGACCATGGACGGCCAGGATGTGCTCGTGTTTTCAATTCCCGTGAACGCGGTCATCGATGGGCATCACATGAAGGCGCTTGCGGGCGTGTACGGGGTGGACGAGATGCTGCAGCTCCTGTCCATCGATTCGTTCGAAGGGAGAGGATACGCCTGCATCGTCAAGGACGACGGTTCGGTGGCGGTGCGTCCCGAGGATCAAACGGCCATCAGCGGCGAGTACAATATCGTGTCGGCTTTGGAGAGCCAGAACGCCGATGACGAAGAGCCGGTCCACGTTCTGCGGGCGGGGCTCAAAAAAGGGGAGCAAGGCGTCGTACTTGCGAAGTACAACGGCGTCAGTTCGTATTTCTGCTATACGCCTGTGGGCGTGAGCGATTGGCATCTGCTGTCCATCGTTCCCAGCGATTACGTCGATCAGAGGACGAACAGCCTGTATCTGCTGACCGTGGCGGTGGGCGTTACGGTGGCGTTGGTGTTCGGCGTGATCATGCTGTTCATCGTGATCGTGCAGCATCGCAATCGTCGACGGTTGGAGGCCATCGCCTACGTGGATCCTGTTACCGGCGGAGACACGGCCGGCCGGTTTCGCGAGCGCTATTACGACGTCGTCCGAACGGATCCGCGCAACTTGGTGCTCGTGTACGCCAACATAGCCAAATTCAAGTCGTACAACGATCGCGAGGGCAAGGAGGGCGGAGACCGTCTGCTCAGGTCGGCGTACGACATGATAGAGCGGCAGCTGCGCGAAGGCGAGTTCGCGGCGCGCGTCTCCGCAGACCATTTCGTCATTCTGTTGCGCGAGCCTGACGAGGCGTCGACAAAGGAGCGTCTAAACGAGTTCAGGCTCACGTCCGAGAGCGTCGGCGAGCAAGTGCTCGTGTCGATGGACTTCGGCGCTTACATACTGGACGACGATGCGCTCGAACAAGAGTTCACGCTCGTGACCGATGCGGCTAACTTGGCGCGTGCGAGCGCGGAGAAGCGGATGCTTCCAAGCGGCGCACGCGTTGGCTTCTATGATGATCGCCTCCGTCGGCGCTTCCTTCGAGAGAAGGAGCTCGAGGATCGCTTTCCCCATGCGCTTGCGAACGGCGAGTTTCATATGTATTTGCAGCCGAAGGTTGCGCTGCCCGAGCGCTGCATCGTCGGTGCTGAGGCGCTCGTGCGCTGGATCTCTCCGGAAGGTATGCTCTGCCCGAACGAGTTCGTTCCGCTCTTCGAGCGCGACGGCGTTATCGCCGAGCTGGATTTCTACATGTTTTGCCAGGTGTGCGCTTTGTTGAAGCGATGGGAGCGGGAGGGGAGGCCGCTTTTCTGCGTTTCCGTCAACGTCTCGCGCTCGAACTTCGACGTTTCGGATTTCTTCGCGCGCTACGAGCGCCATATCGCCGAGAACCAGGTTCCGGCTCGCTACCTGGAATTCGAGTTCACCGAGTCCGTCGTGTTCGATCGCACCGGCGAGATCAACCAAGTTATTCGGCGCATCCACGCGTTAGGCGCACGTTGCTCCATGGACGATTTCGGGAGCAGTTACTCCAGCCTCAACATGTTGCGTAGTCTCGAAGTGGATATCATCAAACTTGACCAGGGGTTCTTCCGCGGAGATACCGACATGGACAAGGCAAGGAGCATCGTCAACGGCATCGTGGGCATAGCGCGCGACATGCGTATCGAAACGGTTGCCGAAGGGATCGAGGATATGGGACAGGTGGATTTCCTCGAGAGCGTCGGCTGCAATGTGGTGCAGGGGTACGTGTTCGGAAAACCAATGCCCGCCGATGAGTTCCAGGATTTCAAACTAGACGATACGATGAGGGGAAACGGAGATCGCGGTGAAAGCGTTGAAGAGAGCCGGTAAGGCGGCGAAGACGTTCGCGTCGATCGTGCTAGCGGGGTCGCTGGTCGGCATCGGACTGGTCGGCTGTTCCGGCGAGGCTATGGGCAATGCGTCCGGACGCGACGATGAGATAGTGCTGACGGTATCGAAATGCCAGACCAAGGAGCTGCCGCAGGAGCTGTTGGACGAGATGACCAATCGTCACCCCAACCTGCGCTTCGAGTTCGATACGTATTCGAACAGCAACTATTCCGCGCAGATCGTCACCGAGCTCGAGCAGCGCGATATCCCCGATATCCTGATCAACACGCGCAATCAGGATCTGACCGAGGATTTGGAGCATAATCTGGTGGATCTCGCGGCGTACGATTTTTCCAGCGAGTACCTTCCCAGCGTTCTCGATCGCATGACCATCGACGGCAGCCTCTACTATCTGCCGGGTTACCTGACGCTTGCAGGGTTCTTCTACAACAAGGACCTTTTCGCCGAGCACGGCTGGGAGGCGCCTCAGTCGCTCGAGGAACTCATTGCCCTCAACGAGCAGGCGAAGGCGGAGGGCATCCGGCTCATGGCGTACTCGATGGAGCTGACGGGTCAACGCTTCCTGCAGCTGACCAATATCGCTTCGGCGCAGTTTCTGCACACGCCGCAGGGGTCGTCTTGGGAACAGGATTATCTTGCGGGCGAAGCGAGCATGGTGGGCACGTTCGAGCCTTTCATGGACGAGTATCGGCTTTGGCTCGACAGTGGATTGATTTCGGCTGACGACCTTTCCCTGTCGAATTCGGACGCCGCGGAGATGTTCGCGAACGGTGACGTGGCCATGATCTACGGCGTTGCCAACAACGTGAAGACCACTGATTTCGACTTCGATTTGGGCCAAGCTCCGTTCCTTGCGAGAGGCGAGGGCGAAGATAACGGCTGGTACCTGTATGCGGTCAGCTCGTACTACGGTATTAACAAGAAGCTGGAAGAGCCGGGCAACGAGGAGAAGCTGGCCATAGCGCTGGAGATGTTCGACCTGATGAGCACCCCCGAGGGCCAGAGCATGTTCACGGATGGCGCGGAAGGGCGATATCCGGCCATGAGAAAGGCGGACGGCGAGCTCCACGCGCCGCTTTTGAGCGATTACCGCAACGTAGTCGACCGCAATAACCTTGTGGAGTTGGCGGCTTACACTGCGCCGCTCTTGCTGGGAGGAGAGGCGCTGGGCGGGTACATCGCTGGCACCGTCAGCGCCGAGGAAGCGTTGCAGGCCTGCGACGAGGCTATGAAGTCCAACAAGTCGGAAACCCAGATCGGCGACGTAGTGGCACATATCGAACGCGACCTGAGCCGGGAGGAGACCGTCCGATACTTCGCCGACGCGTTCAGGGAGTACGGGGGCACCGACCTGTGCCTTATGCTGCCTGGCGGCATGGCAGACGGGCAAATGCATCCTTATGGGATTTCCGGCAAGCTGTACGAAGGGGAGCTGCACGCCAATGAGCTGACCGTGCTCTTGCCCAATGCGGGGAAGCCGGTGCCTACGCTGGCCACTGCGCGCATTTCGGGCGAAGACCTGCGCGCGGTGCTAGAGAGCGGGCGCGCGTTCGAGCGGAAGGACGCGTCGAGGGAGGCCCTTGCTCCGTTCCGCTACGAGGTGTCGGGAGCCGAGGTGGACTATGATGCAGATCGCAAAGTGCGATCACTCAAAGTGAACGGCGTTGAAGTCGCCGACGAAGACGTATTCACGGTGACGTATTTCGACGGGGCGGTCGAAACGTCCCGCTTGACCGATGCGGCGGTGTCGGACGTGAAGCCCGTCCCCGCGTTCACTGCTTGCAAGGCCGCGCGTTGACGTACTGCCGCCCGTCGTGCGACGGGCGGCAGAGTGAGGTGAAGCCGGGATGCCGCGGAAGCGGCCGGGTTCCGAGACGCAGTCGTACGTAGCCGTCTAATTCACAACGTTCTGCGGTGCACCCTCCACGAACGCGCCGACGTTAGCGGTCACGGTAGCCAGCAAGCGTTCGCGGGCTTCGTGGGTAGCCCAGGCGATATGGGGCGTTACGATGATGTTCTGGCCTTTCGCTTGCAGCAAGGGGTTGTCGGGTTGCATGGGCTCCACCGACACGACATCGGCTGCGAAACCCGCCAGCTTGCCGGATCGCAGTGCGTCCACCACGGCCTGCTCGTCCACCAGCGTGCCGCGCGCAGTGTTCAGGAGGTACGCTCCGTCCTTCATGCGGCCGATGGTCTGGGCGTTCATCATGCGGTCGGTTTCGGGAGTGGCCGGTGCGTGCAGGGTCACCACATCCGAAACGGCCAGCAGCTCGTCGAGGCTCACTTGACGCACGCCATCGCCTTCCAGTTGGGGTTTTGCCGATCGATTCTCGAACACCACGGGCATGCCGAAAGCACGCGCGATGCGGCATACTGCCTGCCCGATGCTTCCCATGCCGACGATGCCCATCGTCTTGCCTGCCAGCTCCACGAGCGGCGTGTTCCAGAACGAGAAGTCCTTGGCGCGCGTCCAGTCGCCTTCCATGACCAGATTGGAATGCTCTCCTACATGCAAGCACAGCTCCAGCAGCAACGCGAACGTCATCTGCGCCACGTCGGGCGTGGAGTAGGCGGGCACGTTCGATACGATCACGCCCGCATCGCGCGCCGCGTCGAGATCCACCACGTTGTAGCCGGTGGAGGTGAGCGCGATCATCTTGAGGCGAGGAGCCCAGCCGAGCGCCTCGGCGTTCCATTCCGTCTTGCTCGACACGACGATGTCGGCTTCGGCTACCCGAGTTTTCAGCTGGTCGCGCGACGTGCGGTCGTACACGGTGACGGTGCCGAACCGGTCGAGCGCGTCCCAGCTTAAGTCGCCGGGGTTGTTCACCTGTCCTTCGAGGATCACGATGTTCATAGGCGTTCCTTCCCGAGAAAAGGATCGGCCCGGGGAGAGGGGAGCTCCACCGGGCCACAAGGAGGGGATGATGCGGCACCTATTGGGTGCCGCTCTGCTTTAAGGGGTAAGCAGATGCAAACTGAAAAGGAGGGGAGCCTTTCGTTTGCTGAAGCTATTATAAAAGTTGACATTGAATATCATATGATGCACGAGTGCATGTTTTGTGAATTGGGGGCCTTGAAAGTAACAGATAGGTAAACATGACGCAAAACCCTAGGGAAAACCCTGACGCGGAAGCTCGAGCTGATTGTCCAACGGAGCGCCGGGGGTTTGACGGAGAAAACGACGTCAAGCGGTAGGAATCAACCGGTTTGGCAATTCTGGCGAGGGCCCGGCTGCGGTGCTTCGGGCTTGCCGAGCGCGATCGAAGGCGTTTCCCCAGCTCGGGTTCTCGAAACGTCAAGTGAAGCACTCGGCGGGATTACCAAACCGGTCGATTGCTGCCAAGAAGCGGGGGTCTTGCCGTCGAACCGAGGACGTCGCGGGCCTGTCGGGTCCGTGGTCGGGGATCGTCCGAAGCCGTGCGGTTCCACGTGGAGCTGCAGCCGGGATCCCGCCCCAAACCGTGGAGTCCCTCTTAGTGTTTCATGTGAAACGTTTGTACGCGCATGCTTGTTCGGCCGCCGGGGTTCGCCCCATGCTCCGCCTGTCATCTGCGCTCGTTCGCGCCTATGGCGCGGGCTCGCGCTGGCATTCCGTTTGGTTCGCGCAGTCTGCCTCAAGCGTTTCACGTGAAATGCTTGTGCGCGTCGAGCGAGGCCGTGGGAATGCCGTTCGCTGACAAGCTTGCTGCAGCGCGGCCCTCGGCGGTGGTTTCGCGGCTCGCGGGTTCTGCGGGCCGAGGCCGGGTTGGCCGCAAAATGGCTCCCATGACAAAATCGGCGGCCCGGTTGGGCGTCGGCGGCGGTAGGCGGTTTTCGCCACCTGCGATTATGCTGGTTGGCGAGGCCGCGCGGCGCGCTGGAGCCGCTTTGAGATTGTCATGGGAGTCGATTCGCGTCCAAGCCGCCCTTCCGACGGCTCGGCAATGCCCTGCCGCACGGCTTCGCCATACGATGTGCTGCAAAAACGCCGGTTTGGCAGTCTTCGGCGGCCTTCGATCGCGCCCGACGCTTCTTCCCGAGGATCGGCGAGGCGTAATCCCAGTTCGCGCTTTGTCGCCGCCTCGGAACGCACCGCCAGATCGGGCCGGGACTGCCAAACCGGCGTTTTTGCAGCACATAGGTTGGTGTTCGCTGTTAAACCGGGATTGACATAGCTCAGGTCGACCCGCCCCGCGAAAACTCGCCGGCGGCTCGGAAGCCCCCTTCGGCCATCGGCCGGACGCTCGTCTCGCCTGATCGCTAGCTGTCCGACAGAGGAAGCGGCATGCGGCGGTGCATGTCAATCCTGGTTTAGCAGCGTAGGTTGGCGAAATCGCGCGTTCGCAGCGAGGGACGTGACTGGGTGACGGCTCCAGGCGGAGGTTCTGCCGCTCTGCCGTTCGGCGTGCGGCCGCTGCGTGGGCGCGGGCTCCATGCATTGTCTCGGCGGGTTCGACGAAGCGAGGGGCATGAAAACAGATCGGCCCGGGGAGAGGGGAGCTCCACCGGGCCACAAGGAGGGGGATGATGCGACGCTTGCGCATCGCTCTGCTTCTAAGGGGGTAAAGCAGAGGCAAACTGAAAGGAGGGGAGCCTTTCGTTTACAGCTGCTAGTATACGGGTCGTTCGCGCACATCGTATGATGCGGGCGTGCGCGTTTTGTGAAACGATGGGTCGCAGAGTAACGGTTCGTTAACAAGGATCAAAAGAGTCAGGAAAAGAAGTTTTCCGATGGGCGCCGCGCCTCAGAAATCTGGCGAGCGAAAGGTTGGCGAACGGCATTGCCTCAAAGCGGCATCGACCTGAAGTAACATGTTCTACGATGATATGCGTTGGTCGATGATGCGGAAGCGGGCGTGTGCGGGTACGAGAAACAGATCGGCCCGGGGAGAGGGGAGCTCCACCGGGCCACAAGGAGGGGGATGTGCGGCACCGAGGTGCCGCCACTGCTTTGTAAGGGGAAAAGCAGTACAAACTGAAAGGAGGGGATTCTTTCGTTTGCGAGACCAAGTATAAAAGTAAGCCTTGAAGAACACGTGATCGACTCATGTTCGTCCTGTGAAATGCCGCGAAGCGTCGGCGAGCGTCCATCCTCCTTCCTTCCGCCGCTCGAACTGCGCCGTTCGCGCGAGATGCTTCCGTCTCGGCGTGCGCGAGCGCATCGGCGCATTTCGACGGTCGCATGTCGGGGCTCTTTTCGGTATCATGGATCACCTGACGAAAGGAACTCCCCATGCCCGATATCGCGCTTCGTTTTCACAAGGACATGCTCGTGCTGTCCTCGCCGGTTGCCGTTGTACTGGCCCGGCAAGGGTTCGACGTGGAACACGATCTCGAATTCGCCAACCTTGTGGAGCCGGAGGCGGTGCGCGATGCGCTGCGCCTCAACAAGATGGCAGGCGCCCAGTGCCTCGTGGCGAACACGGAAGGCATCGCGCCTGCTCGTCTGGCGCATCGCGGCATGGAGGACCGCGCGGCGGAGATCGTGCGTACGGGCTTGTCCTTGGCGCGCGAGCTGAAGCCCCAGCACGTGCTGGTGGAGATCGGCCCGTGCGGCCTCCCCCTCGATGCCGCCAGCAAAAGCTCGCTCAACGAGAACCGCGACCAGTACGCCCGTGCCGCCCGCGCCTGCGATGGCCAGGAGTTCGACGCGTTCTTCCTCGACGGGTTCGCCAACCCGGCCGACCTCAAGTGCGCGCTCATGGGCGTGCGCCAGGTGAGCGGCGCGCCGGTGTTCGCGTCGGTGGACGTGGATGCCGACGGCATGCTGGCCGACGGTCGCCATACGCTCGAGGATGCGCTCGCCGTCATGGTGGACTACGAGGCCAGCGTGGTCGGCTTCGCCACGGCGGCTCCGCTCGATGCGGCCGTGACGTTCGCTCGCCGCGCCAGCGGGGCGGGGCGGCTGCCGGTGCTGGCTCAGCTGATCGTGCGCGAGCATAATCCGAAGCAAGGCGACGTTACGCACGAGAACCCGTATTACTGCCCCGATGTGCTGGTAGGGGCGGCCGTGCAGCTGCGTGCGGCCGGAGCCCAGTTCCTGCGTGCGGCCGGTGCCGCCACGCCGGCCTATGCAGGCGCGCTCGCGGCGGCCAGCGAAGGGTTCGACGTTGTGCGCTCGGATGTGGAGGAGTAGCATGGCAGGCTCTAACACGGTGCGCAGCCCGCATTACGGAGCGCTGCAGGATGTGGTGGATTCGCTGTACCTCGGGCTGGGGCCGAAGGAGAAGCTCCGCCGCCTCGACATCGTCGTGGCCGCCGAGGCCGCCGATCTTCCCGACGACCTGGCCGAGATCGTCAACCTGCTGCCGCCCGGCAGCTACACGCGCCAGCGCCTATGCGACCAGCTGAACTCGGCTATCGGCGGGCATGCGTGGGGGCAGGTGTACGGCACCGTCCAATAGCGCGTGGGGCGAGGCCGCTGCGGCCGGCGGGGTGTCGGCGGTGCCGGGGCGCCCGTCCGACGCGAGGCTTCTCCACGCGAGGCGGCGGCCGACGCAACGTCTCTCGGGGGGGCGTCCGCCCCGTCGGCGGCCGTAGGCAGGCTCCTCCTGCGTTCGCTCGCGGCACCCGTGGATATACTGTGAATCGCCCGCCGCGCCCCGTGTGGCCAATCGATACCCCCTTGCGCACGGCCTGCTCCGCTAGTACTATATGTTCACTTTCCAAACACTACCCACCACTACATATTGTGGAAAACATGGCGCAGATCGTGTGGAAACACTGCGCATAAACCAAGCGAAACCTCAGTTCGCAACAGGAAAACGACGAAGCAAGAAGAAGCTCGAAGAGAGGATTGGCAGCATGGTCGAGACCATCATGAAGCGCGACGGCCGGACGGTGGAATTCAAGCAGGAGAAGATCGCCGAGGCGGTGGAGCGCGCGTTCCAGGCGTGCGGGGCCATGCAGGATCGCGCGGCGGCCGAGGATATCGCGCAGCGCGTGGTGGACAAGCTGGAGAGCGGCGCCATCGAGGGCGCGCCCACGGTTGAGGGCGTGCAGGACCTCGTGGAAGAGACGCTCATCGAGTCCGGCTTCGTGCAGACGGCCAAGTCCTACATCCTGTACCGCGCCGAGCGCAGCCGCTCGCGCGACGTGAACAGCCGCCTCATCCAAACGCTCAAGGACATCACGTTCTCGAAGGCGTCGGACTCTGACATGAAGCGCGAGAACGCCAACATCGACGCCGACACCGCCATGGGTACCATGCTCAAGTACGGCTCGGAGTCGGCCAAGCAGTTCTACGAGATGTGCGTCA
>OLQK01001942.1_pt1 | contig 12069 bp, 8 predicted proteins | sample 1672501 | NCBI WGS metagenome assembly OLQK01 (sample SAMEA3136693, study PRJEB25190) | human gut metagenome | biome: human gut; feature: human-associated habitat; material: faeces | place: Austria | collected 2013 | reverse complement strand
ATCATTATGCTTATGAAGAGTTGAAAATGGCAACGGTAAAAATGAAAAGCGGAGTGTCAGAAATTAATGCAATAAATCAATATGGAGAAAGATGTGGGTTGCACAATTATATAAAGTTGGCAAATATTATTGAACAAAACATACGCAGAGGAACAGGGGAGTTATCTTTTGCCCTTGAAAATGAGTTAAATAGGACACTGGTTGAGAGAAAGAATACTGCTTTAAAAAGAGGCAGCGAAATATCAACTAAACTGTTAGGACCAATGACGGTTATGTTAATAGTGGCACTGGTTATTCTAATGGTACCGGCATTAATGTCAATAAATATGTGAAGAAGTGAAAACACAGTATAAAAATAATATGAAAATTGAATATAAAAATAAAAAAGGTTATATGAATAATATAATCCAAATCAGCAAAGGAATGTATTATGGCTGTTATGTGTTTTGGATATTAACAGTTATAGATGTTGTTTTATATGTAAGACATTATGGTTATACATCGTATTACATTTCATATTCAAGTAGAATACCATGGTATGTACGACAGATTGGATATTTTGCGCCGACAGCATTTTATATATTTTTGTCAACATTACCAGAAAAAAAGGATGCTAAAGTTCCAATAATGTTATATATTTTATATGCATTTTTATCTTTAGGAACGGGACGAAGAGTAAATTTTATTACAAGTTTACTTATAATTTTTGCATATGCAATGTGTAGAAATAAAATAAAACCAGGTGAAAAACCGTGGATTGGAAAAAAAGGTATTTGGGCAATATGTTTATGTGTTCCAATACTTATGGGAGCAATGTATTTATTTGAATATATTAGATCTAATAATTATGTAGGGCATGCAAATGATTATTCTCCTATTGTAGGCTTTTTTGTAAGACAAGGTACATCTGTAAATGCAGTAAAGTATGCTGAGTTATATAAAAATAATTTAGATTCTGAAGCACACTATTCTTTATATAATATATTGAGATGGCTACAAAATAGTCCATTTAATAGCTTATTTAATTTGAATTTAGATTTTTCTTTTGGAAATCAATCATTAAGTACTGCTTTACATGGAACATATTTAGCGGATTTTGTTTCCTACTATGCAAATTCATATGGGTATGCAGTTGGTACTGGATACGGTTCATGTTACTTTGAAGAACTGTATATTGATTATGGATATATAGGTGTATTTATAGGAAATATTATTTACGGCTTGACTTTTAGATTATTATCCAAAATTATATCTGATGGCAAAAATGTTTGGAAGATAGCAGTTGGTCTTTTTATGTTAAATTCTTTATTTCAGGCACCGCGATCAACATTTGATGCATTTGTTGGAAGATTGTTATATCCAGAATTTTGGGCTCCGATAATAATAATTTGGGGATTAGCTTATTTGACTTCCAAATCGAAGCATAAAATTGTAATTTAAAATTAAGAGGAATAGTTAGAAATATGAAAAAAAAGTCACTTGGTCTAAATGCATTATTAAATGGTATAAGAACAGTTTTGAATACATTATTTCCATTAATTACGTTTCCATATATTTCCAGAGTTCTTTCTGTCGAAAATGTAGGGAAATATAATTTTGCATTATCAGTTATTCAATATTTTTTACTGATTGCCGCATTGGGGATATCGACATATGCAGTTAGAGAAGGAACAAAATTTCGGGATGATAAAAAAAAGTTCAGTATATTTGCTAATGAAATATTTACAATTAATATTATATCAACAATAATAGCTTATATTTTATTAGTGTTTACAGTTGCAGCTGTTCCTAAATTTAAAGATTATGCGGTGATAATTGCTGTGTTTAGTATTGAAATTCTTTTTACAACGATCGGAACAGAATGGATTTACTCTATATATGAGGAATACGCGTACATAACGATTCGAAGTATTATATTTAAAGTAATTTCAATTATCTTGCTGTTTTTGGTTGTTAAAAAACCTGATGACTATATTGTATATGCAGGAATAACAGTATTTGCAAATGCAGGATCTAATATATTGAATTTTATTCATGCTAAAAAGTATTGTTCGTTAAAATTTGATATAGGTTTGGCATTAAAGAGACATCTGAAACCTATTATGATTATTTTTGCATCTACAGTTGCAACAACTATTTATATTAATTCCGATACGACCATGTTAGGATTTATGGGAACAGATTTCGAAGTAGGCATATATTCTGTTTCCTCAAAAATATATAGGATCGTAAAACAGATGTTGGCGGCTATTTTGATTGTTACAATTCCGCGGTTATCATTGTTAATGGGACAAAAAAGGATAGAAGAATATAAAAATATTTTAACTCAGATTTTTAATGTCCTGGTTATGTTGGTGTTTCCATCGGTTACCGGATTGATATTATTAAGCAAAGAAGTCGTATTATTGATTTCTGGAAAAGAATATATAAAAGCTACAGGTTCATTGAAATTATTAAGTATAGCGCTTATATTTTGTATTTTTGGATGGATATATAATCAGTGTGTATTAATTCCGGCGCGTAAGGAAAAAATCGTGCTTATAGCAACCTTGGTTAGTGCATTAGCAAATATTGCAATAAATTTTGTTTGTATTCCATTTTGGAGAGAAAATGCAGTGGCTTTTTCAACTATAGTTGCAGAAGCTATAATGATGCTTGTTTGTGTTTATGTTGGACGGAAAATTGTTCGACTTAATGCAGGCGTAGCATATAATATTTGTACGGTTTGTGCCGGATGCATTGGTATATGGATGAGCTGTAAATTTGTAAAACATTTTTCTCTTTCAAGTATTGCAACATTAGTATTATCTATATTATTATCGTGTATTGTATATGGAATGTGTCTTATATTGATGAGAAATAAAGTTATATGGGCATTTTTTAAGAAAAAAAATAAAAGTGAATTACATTAGAATAGAGTATGAAAATGCTCAGGAAGCAAGGTACTTCCTGAGCATTTTCTCAAATCATCATTTCTCCCGCAATTTCAGAACATCCTCAAGTGGCAGCCCTGAAAATCTGCTGATATCCTCGGGTGAGAACCTGGGATCCTCTAGCATGCGCTGTGCAGTAAGTAAAGCATGTTCCTGAAGACCTTGGGATAGACCCTGGGCGTGACCTTGGGATAGACCTTCGGCGCGTGCATCATCGCACATTTCCTGAACAGCCTGACACATATTAACACTCCCTTCTGTTTCTGTGAAACGTAAATTGATACCGGTTATGGAGTCAATGACTCGGGCTGCTTTGAGCTCGAGTGAGCGGAAGCCAGGGGTCTGTGATGTGAGTTCCTGAAGCTTCCGTTTATCTTTGGAGTATTTGATGAAGAGCATGACTTCTTTGAGATTGCTCTGGAGTTTGTCAAGTTCTTCATCTTTTATCTCGGCGGGTGAGAAGAGATTGATCCGGTAATCCGGGACCATGGAAAGAATTTCGGGGTCCTGGACAGAGAGCATTTCGTGGAGGCTTCTGGGAGCTTTCCAGGTGTCGGAACCGAAGTACACGACTGTGGGTATGACCGGGATCAGCCGGTCATCCTTGTAGAAGCCGGTGAGATATTCTCCGGATGTGGAGGGCCATTGCTTTGCTTCTCTGTGGGTTGTCAGCCATGTAATCTTTGGTGATGGTATCCTTTGTACCCATAGGTTTCACCACCTTCGATCTTGTTATGTGATCAGAGTTATTTTATCATCTGATCCATTTTCAGGGTAACATAGTTCATTGCTTTTGGAAAGAGGATTTTGTGAAAAAGCTTCAGAGCTGCGCAGGTAAGGCGGATATGTTTGTCGAACGGAGTCGAAATAAATCAATAGACAAAAAGAGCGTATTGTGCTACTCTGAAAGCACGAATCACGTGGCGATTGGCATATTTGTATGTGATTTTTCGCATTGAAAGGGAGTGGAACGCGGAATATGAAGAGACCGAAGCTACCGGTGGGAATTGAGAATTTTCAGGAAATTCGTCAGGCGGATTTTTATTATGTAGATAAGACCAGGCTTATCGAACAACTGATCGATCAGTGGGGGAAAGTAAATCTTTTTACGAGACCTCGGCGTTTTGGGAAAACATTGAATATGAGTATGCTTCGTTGTTTCTTCGAGATCGGGGCAGATGAAGCGCTGTTTGAAGGTCTTTATATTTCCCGGAAACAGGAACTGTGTGAACAGTATATGGGGAAATTTCCGGTAGTGTTTTTATCGCTGAAGAATGTTGATGGACTTACCTTTGAGAATGCACGCTATCAGCTGACAGAACTGGTAGGCAGAGAGGCCAGTCGTTTTCTGTTTTTATTGGAGAGTGACAGACTGACAGAAACGGATAAAGATATATATCGTACATTGATCTCTGTGGAGAATGGCCGATATTCTATGGATGAAAATATTCTTTCTTCTGCGTTGCAGATATTGTCTCAGCTGTTGCATAAGCATTATGGGCAGAAGACGATCATTCTTATAGATGAATATGATGTTCCTCTGGATAAGGCTTTTCAGCATGGATATTATAAAGAAATGGTGCTCATGATACGCGGTGTGTTCGGACAGGCACTTAAGACTAACGATTCTCTGTATTTTGCAGTATTAACAGGGTGTCTTCGCGTGTCTAAAGAGAGTATTTTTACAGGACTTAATAACTTCAAAGTGCTTTCGATCACGGATCATCGATTTGATGAGCATTTTGGTTTCACAGATGATGAGGTCTGCAGATTGCTTACAGCATATGGCATGGAGGATCATCTTTCCGAAACAAAGGAATGGTATGATGGATATCATTTTGGAAATACGGATGTGTACTGCCCATGGGATGTGATCAATCATGTAGATTGTCTGCGTGGGAATCCGGATGCGGAGCCGCTGTCTTACTGGATCAATACCAGTGGGAATGAACTGGTAAGGAGATTTATTGACAGGGCAGATAAGACTACAAGAGATGAGATAGAGCGTCTGATCGCAGGTGAGTCTATTGAGAAAACGGTCCGTATGGAGTTGACCTATGATGAAATCGATAATAGTCTGGATAATCTCTGGAGTGTATTATTTACTACAGGATATCTTACACAGGCAGGGAAGACCGAACGAGGAGTGTATCGTCTGACCATTCCGAACAGGGAGATAAGAGAAGTTTATGTGCTTCAGATAAAGGAATGGTTTGACCGCGCAGTGCTGAAAGAGGCGGAGCCGACGAAAAATCTGCTGAAAGCAATAAAAGAAGGGAATGCAGGTGAGATTGAGGAACGCCTTACAAAGATTCTGGGAAATACGATCAGTATTTTTGATACAAAAGGACGAAATGAAGAAAAAGAAATTTTTTATCATGGACTTTTGTTGGGGCTTTTGCGTAGTAATCCAAACTGGCTTGTTCAGTCTAATGCGGAATCTGGAGATGGTTTTGCAGATATTCTGGCAGAACCGGAAGATCCGGATGCCGGGATCGTTATCGAGCTGAAGTATTCTCAGACTTTTTCAGGACTGCAAAATGCATGTGAAAGAGCGCTGGCACAGATCAGAGAAAAGCGGTACGATGAACGGTTACGTAATGAAGGAAGAAATAATATTCTGGCGTATGGAGTTGCTTTTTGTAAGAAGCGATGTAAAGTGGCTGTTCAGAGGCTGTAAATCTGCTGGAAATATAGATAATATTATTGATGTTCATACAGAAAGATAAGAACAATTCTGATCAATCTGTATGACACATCAATATATAAGATAAGTTATAAATATTAACATACAAAGGAGAGCTAGAAATGGGAAAATATTTTGGTACAGATGGCTTCCGTGGAGAAGCGGGTGTTTCGTTGACGGCGGATCATGCATTTAAGATCGGACGTTTTCTGGGATGGTATTATAATGAACTGCGCAGAAGAGCGGGAGAGACGGCTGCAGCCAGAATCGTGATCGGCAAGGATACCCGACGTTCCAGCTATATGTTTGAGTATTCGCTGGTTGGCGGACTGGTGGCGTCCGGAGCGGATGCTTATCTTCTCCACGTGACAACAACGCCGTCTGTGGCTTATGTTGCCCGTACCGATGGCTTTGACTGTGGTATTATGATCTCTGCCAGCCATAATCCCTATTATGATAACGGGATCAAGCTGATTAATGGCCAGGGTGAAAAGATGGAGGAGGAGATCATCGCTCTGGTGGAGGATTATCTGGATGACCGTCTTCAGCTGTTCGGAGAGAAATGGCATGAGATTCCTTTTACAAAGGGCGGTGAGATTGGCAGGACGGTGGATTATTCGGCAGGCCGGAACCGTTACATAGGATATCTGATCTCCCTGGGAGTATATTCCTTTAAGGGAATGCGGATTGGTCTGGACTGTGCCAACGGAAGTGCATGGAATATCGCAAAGGCGGTTTTTGATGCGCTGGGAGCGAAGACTTATGTGATCAATGCTGAGCCGGATGGTACCAATATCAATAACAATGCCGGTTCCACCCATATCGAGGGTCTCCAGAAGCTTGTAGTGGAGAAGGGGCTGGATGTTGGCTTTGCCTACGACGGAGATGCGGACCGTTGTCTCTGTGTGGATGAGAAGGGAAATGTGGTCAGCGGGGATGCGATCCTTTATGTGTACGGCCGTTATATGAAGGAGCGCGGAAAGCTTCTCACCAATACGGTTGTAACTACGGTAATGTCCAATTTTGGCCTTTACAAGGCTTTTGATGCTCTTGATATCGAGTATGCGAAGACAGCAGTAGGGGATAAATATGTTTATGAATATATGATGCAGAATGGCTGCCGTATTGGTGGTGAGCAGTCCGGGCACATTATTTTTTCCAAGTATGCATCTACCGGGGATGGCATCCTTACAAGTCTGAAGATGATGGAAGTTATAATGGCAAGGAAGAAAAAGCTCAGTGAGCTTACTGCTGATCTGGCGATCTATCCCCAGGTTCTTGAGAACGTGCGTGTCCATGACAAGGCAGCAGCGCAGGCAGATGTGGATGTGCAGGCAGCAGTAGAGAGTGTGGCTGAGGCGCTTGGAGACACCGGAAGGATCCTGGTGAGAGAATCCGGCACAGAACCTCTGCTTCGTGTTATGGTTGAGGCAGAGAGTGAGGAGCTTTGCAGAAAATATGTGGACCAGGTGGTTGAGATCGTCCGTAAGAAGGGGCATGTGGCAGAGTGATGTCCTGGAGGCAGACCACAGGTGTCTGAAGAACGGAGCAGTCAGAAGAATATAAAAATGCAATAAGAGGAGAAAAAATCATGTGTGGAATTGTAGGTTTTACAGGCAGGCATCAGGCAGCACCCATCCTTCTGGACGGGCTTTCCAAACTGGAATACAGAGGATATGATTCCGCCGGCATCGCAGTGCGTGACGGGGAAAAGGATATCGAGATCATTAAGGCGAAGGGCCGTCTGAAGGTCCTTCTGGAGAAAACAAACGCAGGTGAATCTGTTCCGGGTATGTGCGGAATCGGTCATACCCGCTGGGCAACTCACGGAGAACCATCAGAGGTCAATGCCCATCCTCATGTCAGTGATAACGGAAATGTGGCAGCTGTGCATAACGGCATTATCGAGAATTACCAGGAGCTGAAGGAGAAGCTTCTCCGCAGGGGATATTCTTTTTATTCTTCCACAGATACGGAGGTTGCTGTGAAGCTGGTGGATTATTATTACCAGAAATACGGCGGATCTCCGGTTGAGGCAGTGCGTCATGCCATGGTGCGTATCCGTGGTTCCTATGCGCTGGCAATGATGTTCCGTGATTATCCGGAAGAGATCTTTGTAGCGAGAAAAGACAGCCCTATGATCCTGGGTGTGGAGAATGGAGAATCCTATATCGCATCGGATGTTCCTGCGATCCTGAAGTATACAAGAAATGTTTATTATATCGGAAATCTGGAGCTGGCATGTGTAAAACCGGGTGAGATCACTTTTTACAATCTGGATGGCGAGGAGATCGCGAAGGAGCCTAAGATCATTGAGTGGGATGCAGAGGCAGCGGAGAAAGCCGGTTTTGAGCATTTCATGATGAAGGAGATCCATGAGCAGCCGAAAGCAGTTGCAGATACACTGAACTCCGTTATCCGGGAGGGCAAGCTGGATCTGACGGAGATTGGTCTGGATGATGAGAGGATCCGCAGCATCAGCCAGGTTTATATCGTGGCCTGCGGCTCTGCTTACCATGTGGGAATGGCTGCACAGTATGTGATCGAGGATCTTGCGGGTCTTCCGGTGCGTGTGGAGCTTGCTTCGGAGTTCCGTTACCGGAAGCCGCTTCTGGATCCTGACGGCCTGGCAGTGATCATCAGTCAGTCCGGTGAGACTGCGGACAGTCTGGCTGCGCTTCGGGAATGTAAGGAGAAGGGGATCCGCACGCTGGCTATTGTCAATGTGGTGGGCTCTTCCATTGCAAGAGAGGCGGATCATGTATTCTACACACTTGCAGGACCGGAGATCTCGGTTGCTACCACCAAGGCGTACAGTACACAGCTGATCGCGTCCTATGTGCTGGCATTGCAGATGGCACTGGTCCGCGGAAAGATCTCAGAGGAGCAGTGTGAGTCCTACATTAAGGAACTGAAGACACTTCCGGACAAGATTGGCAGGATCATCGAGGATAAGGAAAGGCTTCAGTGGTTTGCCTCCAAGCAGGCTAATGCAAAGGATATCTTTTTTATCGGAAGAGGGATCGATTATGCCATCAGCCTTGAGGGCAGCCTTAAGATGAAGGAAATCAGCTACATCCATTCTGAGGCGTATGCGGCTGGCGAGCTGAAGCATGGCACCATTTCCCTGATCGAAGACGGTACACTTGTGATCGGTGTCCTGACACAGCCGGAGCTTTATGAGAAAACAGTCAGCAATATGGTGGAGTGCAGAAGCCGTGGGGCGTATCTGATGGGGCTTACTACGTTTGGAAACTATAATATCGAGGATACTGCAGATTTTACGGTTTATATCCCAAAAACAGATCCGCATTTTGCAACTTCTCTGGCAGTGATCCCGCTGCAGCTTCTGGGTTACTATGTCAGTGTAAATAAAGGTCTGGATGTGGATAAGCCGAGAAATCTTGCCAAGAGTGTTACCGTGGAATAAGGAGATCCATTTCACAGAAGGAACATTTTAGAGGCAGTTCCGTGACATCGTGAGAGTATAAAAGGATCATGATATCACGGAACTGTTTTTGCATTTGGCGATTTACGATATTTCTTGCTTTTATCAATAAAAAAGCGTAAAATGATTAGGATATTTGAATCTGTACAGAGAGTGTCCATATGTAATATTCTCTGTACCATCAAAAATGGAGGATTGCATATGAGAAAAATGGGAAAACATATCCCAGGGCTGATCGTGACGCTTGTGGTTCTGATCACAGCGATCGTATTTGCGGTCATGCTTCTGAATATGAAGGTGATCCCGACGAAGTTCATTGCAGTGATCGGACTGGTAATGCTGGTCCTGATCGTGATCGTCGGGGCGCTTGTATGGAGTACGGATGGTAAGATAAGATTTGTAGTGGGAGTGATCCTGGCAGCAGTTTTTGCAGCAGTATTCATTCTCGGAAGTATGTATGTTTATAAGACACATTCCACACTGGCAGGGATCTCCGGTGTGAACACAGAGATTACGGAGGTCGGCATTTATGTCCGTGCAGATGATTCTGCAGATTCCATAGAGGCTACAGCAGATTATGTGTATGGTGTGCTGACAGATCTTGACAGAGCCAATTCGGACAAGGCTATCCAGGAGGTGGATTCCGAGACAGGCAAGACTGTGCAGGTCCAGGAGTATGCAGGACTTACAGAGCTGGTTGACGGTCTTCTGAACGGACAGACAGGTGCGATCGTGCTGAACAGCGCATATTTAAGCGTTATTGAAGAGATGGATGGATATTCCGATATTTCTTCCAGGATCAAAGAGCTGACCGTGAAGAAGGTGGAGACGACCATTGAGCCCCAGGAGACAGAGGCGAAGGCTGAAGAGAATACCAATGACGGTTCTATATATACCATCTTTATCAGTGGTATCGACAGCCGCAGCGGCCTTGTTGCAAAGAGCCGAAGCGATTCCAATATCATTGCTACGGTAAATACAGCTACCAGACAGGTGCTTCTGGTTTCCACACCTCGTGATTACTTTGTACCGCTTTCTATTTCAGGCGGACAGAGAGATAAGCTGACACATGCAGGTATCTATGGTATCAATGTATGTATGGATACTCTGGGAATGCTTTACAACGAGGATATCAACTATTATTTCCGTATCAACTTTGCGGGATTTGAGCAGCTGATCAATTCGCTTGGCGGAGTTACTGTTTATTCTGACTATGACTTTGATTCCAAGAATGAGACAGGATATCACTTCAATCAGGGAGAGAACTACCTGAACGGTGAGCAGGCTCTGGTATTCAGCCGTGAGCGTTATGCCTTTAAAGAGGGCGACCGTCAGCGTGGCAAGAACCAGATGGCAGTGATCAAGGGTGTGATCAACAAGGCTCTTTCACCGGAGCTTCTGAAGAATTATTCTTCCGTTCTTTCCAGCATCCAGGGATGCTTTGAGACCAATATCTCCTACGAGGAGATCGCCAGACTGCTCCAGCAGCAGCTGAACAACGGCGGTGACTGGAACATCGTAAGCTACAGTGTAAATGGTACCGGTGACACACAGAAGCCGTATTCTATGAGCCAGAAGGCTTACGTTATGATTCCGGATGAGTCTACCGTTCAGAAGGCGGAGGCCATGATGAAGAAGGTTCGTGACGGAGAGACTGTTTCCCAGGAGGAGGCAGACAGTGCAACATCAGCGGCAGCAGCTACGGATAATGATGCACAGGCAGCTGCAGAGGGAAGTACAGCAGAAGCGCAGGGTGAGACTGCAGCTGCCACACAGGATGGCACAGCAGATGCCCAGAGTGCAGACGGAACTGTTGCACAGCAGTAAGATAAAATTATTAAATTTTAGCATAAGAACAGCCGGGGAAGCGTAAAGCTTTCCACCGGCTGTTTTTTCATGAGAAACAGAACGAAAAAAAATCCACCGGCGATCACCGATGGATTTTTTTTTACAGGATCTCTTTCAGATATCTTTCCAGGGCATCCTGCCATGTTGGAAGTGGCTGAAAGCCGTTTTTTACAAGCTTGGATTTATCCAGGCGGCTGTTGAATGGACGTACAGCCTTGGAAACGCCGTACTCTGCAGTTGTGACAGGAGATACCTCTACTTTTTCGTATTCCTTGTGGCCGAGGGCAGCAGCCTGGCGGAAGATCTCTTTAGTGAAATCATACCAGCTGATGAAGCCGCCTTCGTTGGTTGCGTGATAGTAGCCGTATTTCTCTGTCTCGACCATGTCTACCAGAAGACGTGCAAGGTCGTAGGTGTAGGTCGGAGTTCCGATCTGGTCACTGACTACGGTAAGCTTGTCATGGGTTTTTCCCAGATTTACCATGGTACGGATAAAGTTTTTGCCGTTTTTGCCGAATACCCATGCAATACGTACGATAAAGAATTTATCTACAGTGCCGGATACTGCCAGTTCACCGTCAAGCTTGGTCTGACCGTATACGTTCTGTGGAGCGTAGTCCTTGCAGTCCGGATCCCATGGTGTGGTTCCCTGGCCGTCAAAAACGTAGTCTGTGGAAATATACATCATCTTGATGCCAAGCTCCTTGCAGATGTCCGCAATGTTCTGTGTTCCTACAACATTGACAAGACGTACCTTCTCACGGTTTTCCTCGTCCTCTGCAGCGTCTACGGCTGTCCATGCGGCACAGTGTACCACTGCATCAGGCTTTACCTCACGGATGGTTTTTGCTACCGCTTCTTTATCTGTGATATCAAGCTGCACATAAGGCATGGTGGTAACAGGAGTACCATCAGCGATGCCGCTGTAGGAAGGAGCAATGTCACTTCCTACGCCTTCATGTCCACGGCCGGACAGTTCATTCATTACGTCATGGCCAAGCTGGCCGCCAACACCTGTTACGAAAAATCTCATGCTTTAACCTCCTCGCGGTTTCCATACATTTTTTCGTAGTAGTTCTGATACTCACCGGAGATGATAGTTTCCCACCATTCCTTGTTGTCAAGGTACCATTTGATGGTCTTTTTGATTCCGT
>OLQK01001937.1_pt1 | contig 12096 bp, 11 predicted proteins | sample 1672501 | NCBI WGS metagenome assembly OLQK01 (sample SAMEA3136693, study PRJEB25190) | human gut metagenome | biome: human gut; feature: human-associated habitat; material: faeces | place: Austria | collected 2013 | reverse complement strand
GCGGGCATTCGCAAGAAGAGCACCGTGTACGAGAACATCGAGTACTACTCCATGGTCCGCGGCCTGCGCGCCATCGACCGCGCCGACGTGGCGCTGCTCGTCGTCGACGCCTCCGTGGGCGTTACCGAGCAGGACCAGAAGGTCATGGGTCTTGCCATCGAGCGCGGCTGCGCCATCGTGGTGCTGCTCAACAAGTGGGACCTGCTCGACGATGACCGCAAGCGCGAGGCCTGCATGGAGACCGTCGACCGCCGTCTGGGCGTCATGGCTCCCTGGGCCCAGTACCTGCGCATCTCAGCCCTGACCGGCCGTAGCGTCGAGAAGATCTGGTCGATGGTCGACGCGGCCGAAAAGACGCGCTCGCAAAAGATCAGTACCTCACGCCTCAACACGTTCCTCACCGACCTGCGCGAGTTCGGTCATACCGTGGTGGACGGCAAGCGCCGCCTGCGTATGCACTACGTGACCCAGACGGGCGTCAACCCGCCGACGTTCACGTTCTTCGTCAACCACAGTGACCTGGTCAACGACACCTACCAGCGCTACGTGGAGAACCGCATGCGCTCGACCTTCGACTTTGCCGGCACGCCCATTCGACTCTTCTTTAGGAAGAAGGAGCAAAAGGATGCATAATCCGATTCTGCTGACCGCCATCTGCGCCGTGGTCTCGTTCTTTATCGGGGCGATTCCGTTTGGCCTGATCTTGGGCCGCGTGTTCAACCACACCGACATTCGCAAGGCGGGCTCCGGCAACATCGGCACCACCAACGCCCTGCGTGTGGCCGGCCCCAAGGTGGCCGCGCTCACGCTGCTGCTCGACTGCCTTAAGGGCGCCATCTGCGTCCTTATCGCGCGTCCGCTCATTGCCGACTTGGGCTATGGCTTCCCCGTGAGCATTATGGCCCCCGGTGCCGCAGGCGACTGGATGCTCGGCGTCATTTGCCTGGCAGCCGTGTGGGGCCATATCTTCTCGCCCTATCTCAACTTCCACGGCGGCAAGGGTATCGCCGTTGGTCTGGGTGTCATCCTCGCCTGGTACTGGCCTATTGGTCTGTCGCTGCTGGGCATGTTTATCGTGGCCGTCGCCATCACCAAGTATGTGTCGGTGGGCTCACTCGCCGCTGCCATCGGTCTTCCCATCGCTGCTTGCGCGGTCTTTCCGTACAGCAGCCTAGGACTTAAGTTTTGCATGGCGATGATCGGCATTACCGTGGTGTGGGCCCATCGTGCGAACATCAAAAAGCTCATGACCGGTAAGGAGTCCAAGCTCTCGTTTACCAAGCGCGTCACCGAGCCCGACGATAAGTAGGAGAGAGTCATGAATGTTGCGCTGATTGGCTCTGGCTCCTGGGGAACCGCCGTCGCCGGCCTTGCCGCCGCGCGAGCCGAGCGCGTGACCATGTGGGCCCACAGTGAGCAGACGGCCGCCGGCATCAATAGCGAGCACCGCAACCCCCGCTACCTTGTGGGCTACGAGCTGCCGGAAAACGTGGTAGCAACGACCGAGCTCGCCCAGGCGCTCAACGACGCCGATGCCATCATCTTTGCCGTGCCCTCCACGCACCTGCGCAGCGTATGCCATCAAGCGGCACCTTGTATCGCCACCGACACCCCGGTGCTCTGCCTCACCAAGGGCATTGAGCCCGAGTCCGGCCTGCTCATGAGCGAGGTCATCGCCAGCGAGATCGGCAACGAGGCACGTGTTGCGGCGCTCTCGGGCCCCAACCATGCCGAGGAGATCTGCCGCGGCGGACTTTCTGCCGCCGTCATCGCCAGCAAAGATCCGCAGATAGGGGAGACCTTTAAGGACCTGCTCCTGTCCACGGCCTTCCGCATCTACCTGTCGCAGGATATGACCGGCGTCGAGGTATGCGGCGCCATGAAGAACGTTATCGCCATCGTGTGCGGCATTTCCGCCGGCTCGGGCGCGGGCGACAACACGCTCGCCCTCATCATGACGCGTGGCCTAGCCGAGATCAGCCGTCTGGTGCACGCCCGCGGCGGTCAAGCTATGACCTGCATGGGACTTGCCGGCATGGGCGACCTCATTGCCACCTGCACCTCGGAGCATTCGCGCAACCGCACCTTTGGCTACGAGTTTGCCCACGGCGTGTCGCTCGACGAGTATCAGACGCGCACGCATATGGTGGTCGAAGGCGCCGTCGCCGCCCGCAGCGTCAGCGAGCTTGCCCGTTCACTGGGCGTAGACATTCCGCTCACCTTTGCCGTCGAGCAAACGCTCTACAACGGTGTTACTTTGGATAGGGCGCTCGAGATTCTCACCGACCGCGTCCCTTCTCAAGAGTTCTACGGACTCACCGACTAGCGCAGAAAGGCTTCTACCATGGGTTCCATCAAAATCGCTCCGTCCGTCCTTTCGGCCGACATGACCAACCTCAAGGGCGAGCTCGACAAGATCGCCGGTGCCGACTATGTGCACTTCGACGTTATGGACGGTCACTTTACCGGCAACCTCACCTTTGGCGTTGACATCCTTAAGGCCGTCAAGCGCTCCACCGACGTGCCGGTCGATGCGCACCTGATGGTGTCGAACCCCGACGAGACCGTCGATTGGTATGCCGACGCCGGTGCCGATATGATCACCGTGCACTACGAGGCTTCCACGCACCTGCACCGCACGCTCACCCATCTGCAGCAGCGCGGCGTCAAGGCCGGCGTGGTGCTCAACCCCGCCACCCCCGTGTGCGTGCTCGAGAGCATCATCGACGTTGTCGATATGGTGCTGCTCATGAGCGTGAACCCGGGCTTTGGCGGTCAGAGCTTTATCCCGGGCACCATCGCTAAGCTGCACGAACTTACGGCCATGTGTGAGCGCCACGGCGTGTCGCCCATGATCGAGGTCGACGGCGGCATCTCTTCCAAGAACATCGCCGAGGTCGTTAAGGCCGGCGCCAACGTGCTCGTGGCCGGTTCTGCCGTATTTAAGTCCGAAGATCCCACTGCCGAGGTTGCGCTGCTGCAGAAGCTGGGCAACGAGGCCGCACAGGAGGCATAAACCCTTATGACCGCAGGTCAAAACCGCATACCCGTGAATCTTGACTATGCCGCCTCGACGCCCATGCGCGCCGAGGCGCTCCTTGCGCAGCGCGAGTACGACGACAGCGAGCTTGCCGGCGTCAACCCCAACTCGCTGCATTCGCTCGGCCGCAAGGCCGCTGCGCGCCTAGAAATGGCGCGTCGCGAGATTGCCCGCAGCTTTGGCGCACGCGTCCGCCCGTCCGAGATCGTCCTGACCAACGGCGGCACCGAAGCCAACCAACTGGCGCTCCTCGGTCTTGCCGAGGGCGCTCGCCAGCGCGACCGCAAACGCAACCGCGTGATCGTATCTGCCATCGAGCACGATTCTATTCTGGACAACCTGCCACTGCTGCGTGCCGCCGGCTTTACCGTCGACCTGGTGCAGCCCTGCCGTGCGGGCTACATCGAGCCTGCCGCGCTCATCGAGCTGCTCGGCGACGACGTCGCGCTCGTGAGCATTATGGTTGCTAACAACGAGACCGGCGTGGTGCAGCCCATCCGCGAGCTTGCCGCGGCCACGCATACCGTGGGCGCCCTGTTCCACACCGATGCCATCCAGGGGTATCTGCACATTCCGCTCGATGTCACCGAGCTGGGAGTTGACGCCATGACCGTTGCCGCGCACAAGATCGGTGGCCCCGTGGCATCCGGCGCGCTCTACCTTAAGAGCCGCACGCCGCTGCGCCCGCGCATTTTTGGCGGCGGACAGGAGGCCGGTCGTCGTGCCGGCACGCAGGACCTGCGCACGCAGCTGGCCTTTGCCGCTGCCGCCCGCACGCTGGCGCCCCATGTGGCCCAGGAGCGTGCGACGCTGCAAACCCTTTCCGACAAGCTCTACGCCACGCTTACGGCCCACCCGCGCATTCACGCCACGATGGGCGTCTACGCGCAGGCCGACCGTCTGCCCGGCATGGTATCGATATACATTGACGGCATGGACTCCGAGGAGCTCATCATTAAGCTCGACGCCGCCGGCTTTGAGGTATCGGCAGGATCGGCGTGCTCGAGCGGCAGCATGGACCCGAGCCATGTTTTAAGCGCGATGGGCATCGGTCGCGAGCAGGCATTGGGCGCACTGCGCATTTCCTTTGATGACCGCGTGAATCCCGACGATCTGGACGAGTTTGCCCAGACGCTGCTCACGATCGTAGGCGCCGCATGATCGTCGCCGAGCTTGAGCGCGCGCTGCTGGCACGCTATCCCAAGACCGATGCCGAGAGTTGGGATCATGTAGGACTCTCCGTCGGCGACCCTGCCGCGGAGATTACCGGTGTTGCCTGCGCGCTCGATGCGACCGAAGCTAATGTTCGCCGCGCCCAAGAAGCCGGCGCCAACGTGCTGCTGACGCATCATCCCATATACATCAAGGCGCCCGAGGCGTTTTGTCCGTCGGATTCCGCACGCCCCCAATGCAGCGCGGCGCTCTACGAGGCAGCGCGTTGCGGCGTGAGCATTATCTCGCTCCACACCAACCTGGACCGCTCGCACGAAGCCCGCGTCTGCCTGAGTGAGCTGCTGGGTGCCGTACCCGTGAGCTCACTGGAGCACGTGGACGACCCCGAGCCGACCGGCCTGGGCGCGCTTGCAACGCTCAACGACCCGTGCACGCTGCGCGATCTTGCCACCCGTGCTGCCACAGCCTTCGGCAGCGACCCGCGTGTGTGGGGCGAAGTTGATCGCCCGTGCCGCACCGTCGCCATTTTGGGCGGCTCCCTGGGCGACTTTGGAGAGCTCGCCATCGCCGCCGGTGCGGATGTTGTCGTGACGGGCGAGGCAGGCTATCACGTGGCGCAGGACCTTGCCTTGCGTGGGCTACCGGTGATCTTGCTCGGCCACGACCGCTCCGAGGAGCCGTTCGTTGATATATTGATGAACTCTGCAGTTGACGCCGGGGTCGACCCCCGTCATGCGATTAAAATACTGAACCCTTGCCAATGGTGGACTGTGACAAAAGGAGAGAACTTATGAGCGCCGGCGCTACGCTACTCAAGCTGCAACAGATCGATTTGGAGCTCGCCCGCAACAAGAGCGAACTTGCCAATATGCCGGAGCTCAAGGAGCTCGCTTCCAAGCGTAAGACCTACGTTAAGCTCAAAGCCGAGATGACCAAGCTCTACGCCCAGCGCAAGGACCTGGACATTGAGCTCGACGATCTCAACACCACCGAGATTCAGACCAACAACGCCATTGAGGCTGCCAAGAAGCGCCACGTCGACGGTTCCGACTACCGTGAGGTTCAGGACCTGGAGAATGAACTCGCCACCCTGGCCAAGCGTCTGGACAAGATTGAGCACACCCGCAAGGACGTCGTTGTCGCCCATAAGGAGGCGCTCGACCGCGAGGCCCGCGCACAGGCAATTATCGCCAAGTTCGAGGAGGGCGTGAAGGCCGATACCAAGGCCGCCCGCGCTAAGGCTGCCGACCTGCAGGCTCAGATTGACGCCGCCACTAAGGAGCGCACCGCGCTTGCTGCCACGCTGCCGGCCGACGTGCTCACCGACTACGAGCGTCTGCTCAAGCAGTTCCGCGGCCTGGCCGTCGAGACCATCCAGGGCAACATCCCCACGGTCTGCCACACCGCGCTGCAGGCATCGTCCATGAGCGACCTTAACCACGACGGTAGGTCAATTACGCACTGCCCGTACTGCCACCGTCTCCTGGTGCTCCCGAGCAAGGAAGCTTAAACGATGGCGGCATCCAACAATTCAATGCAACTTGAGGGAAAAACGATCCTGCTGGGCATTACCGGCGGGATCGCCGCCTATAAGTCGTGCAATATCGTGCGCCTGCTGCAAAAGCGCGGCGCGCGCGTCAAGGTCGTTATGAGTGAGCATGCCACCGAGTTTGTGGGCCCGCTCACCTTCCGCGCGCTCACCAACGAGCCCGTTGCTGTGGGCCTATTCGACGATCCCTCCGACCCCATCCACCACATCTCGCTCGCACAGGAGCCCGACCTGGTGGTCGTAGCGCCCGCGACGGCCAATATCATCGCCAAGATGGCCAACGGCATCGCCGACGACCTCATCTCCACCACGCTGCTTGCGACGCCGCGACCCATCGTGATCGCACCCGCTATGAACAACGGCATGTGGAAGGCGCCGGCGACACAGGCCAACATGTCCACGCTGCGCGAGCGCGGTGTCCATGTGGTGGGACCCGGCAGCGGCTACCTTGCCTGCGGCGACGTGGACACCGGACGTATGAGCGAGCCCGAGGACATCGTCGAGGCTGTCTGTGAGGTGCTCAACCCCGCGCCTCAGGACCTGGCAGGTAAGCGCATCGTGATTACCGCCGGCCCCACGCACGAGCCGATCGATCCGGTGCGATTCATTGGCAACCGCTCTTCGGGCAAGATGGGCATCGCCCTGGCGGGGGAGGCCGCACGCCGCGGTGCCGAAGTCACGCTCGTGTTGGGTCCGACATCACTCGATGTGCCCCGCGGCGTGGCGTGCGTACGCGTGCAGACCGCCGCAGAGATGCTCCAGGCGGCCCTGAGCGCCTTCCAGACGGCCGATGCGGCCATTTGCGCGGCCGCCGTCGCCGACTACACCCCCGCGGCCCCTGCCGACCATAAACTCAAAAAGTCCAACGAACGCTTGGATCGCATCAAGCTTGTCGAAACGGTCGATATTTTGGCCGAGCTCTCGCGCCAGAAGGGCGAGCGGTGCGTGATCGGATTTGCGGCCGAGACCGATAACGTTGTCGAGTACGCCGAGCGCAAATTGGCCCGCAAGGGCTGCGATGCCATTATCGCCAACGATGTCTCGCGCGCCGATTCGGGCTTTGGAACCGACACTAACAAGGCCTGGATTGTGAGCACAACGGGTACGCAAGAGCTTCCCGTGCTAACAAAACCCCAGCTCGCAGATACAATTTTGGACTTGCTTCAAAATTTGTAAAAAAGTTCTTGCACAAGTCTAAAGTTTCGGGTTAATATACTCCCTGTTGCGAGCGAGAGCAGAGCAACAAACAAAAGCTTCGGGACGTGGCGCAGCTTGGTAGCGCACTTGACTGGGGGTCAAGGGGTCGCTGGTTCGAATCCAGTCGTCCCGACCAGAAGTTTGCAGGTCAGGCACCTAGTGCCTGACCTTTTTTGTTTTAAGCAATTGATTAATTTTGATTAATCAACAGGGTGCCAAAAATCTACCTACGCGATAATCGCCTTTTGCGGCTACTTGCGCGTTTTGCACACGCTTGAGCCGATTTATTAACGCGTTATGATTCTACATACGCGCAGCAGGTACACGCCGAGAACGGGTAGCATTTATCGCGGCGATTTACACCGATATAGCCACTGTAACGAACAAGCGTGTCGCTGTATTTATTCCAGTAGTTCACTTGATCTGTGGACAAGTGGGCTGTCGCGACGAAACGCCAAGTGGAATGGGCTCTATACGAGGACGCCGCAGATATAATGGCGGGGGAGTGCAGCAGGCGCTCTGAGAGCCGTTGTATGACCCCATTTCTCCTCAAGCCGATTACCTGTGCCACGAACCTCAAATCGTTCGTGTGGTTGCCAAAAGAAAAGCCCGCGCGGGGTCGCGCAGGCTTTTCGCTAGACAGGCTAGAAGACAAACTAGAAGCACCATGCGGGGCAGATGCAAAAAGTGTCTGAAGCGTTTCCATTAACCTGAGGATTGCCGTTATTGTGGACTCGAAGGAAGAACGTGGTGCTTCCCGGATAGGCAGTACGCTGCCACCAGAAGACGCCGATTGAAATGGCAGCATTTTCGGAATGATTGTTGGTCACCTTGTTCTCAAACGCCTCGTACTGCGCACCCTCCGAAGAGGTCCATTTATAATTATTCGCCCATAATGACGTGGGGACGATTTCGGAATAGCTGAGCAGGAACAACTTGTCGATGGTAGCCGTCACGGCGGAGTTCTTATCGATGGCAGAACCGTTATTAGTGAGCTTTGTGACGGCCTTCACCTTGGTCTGGAAATCGCTGGGCATCAGGTTCCAAATCTCGCCGGAGTTCATCTTCGCGCGAACATCCGATTTCTCCCAGCCACCGGCATTGACCTTCTCCATATTCATGCAGGAACTGATGCCCGTCGAGGTAGTCAGGAACGTCAGGCCCGCCTTGCCGGTGCCGTCTGCGAGGTCGTCGTGATTGATGCCGATAATCTTGTACTCGAGCGTCTTTCCGTTCGTCAGCTTCATCGAAAACTTCGTGCCGGCATCCATGGCGGCCTTGGCTTTGGCGTAGGCGGGCGAAGCCTCGCCCTTGGCGGCGAGTTCCTCGGCCACGGCCTTCTGCTCATCGAGCGTCCAGTCATTCGCGTCCTTGGCGATAGCCGCCTGGACGGTCGCGGAATCGGCCCCCGCGGAGCCGCCGCCGGATGCGCCGCCGCCCTCGATGCCGCCGGTCGTCCCATTATTCACCGTGTTGCCGACCAGGTTGAACTGGTTTCTGATGGCCCCGGCCACGCCGGGTCCCGCGAACACGATGACGAGGCCGATGATGGCGATGATTAGGACGTACTCGATGATAGATTGCCCTCGGAGGCGGGTACTCCTAGGAGATACCCCCCCCCGAAGGTTCTGCGCCGCTGCATGCATATGCGACACTCCCTTCGTATGGGATTGATAATGCATGCAGGAGAGTACGATGGAGCGGGCTAATCAGCCATCAACGTGCCGCAGCGGCAACGATGACGGTAGGGGAGAAAACCGAGTGTCTTGAATACGGTCAATTGCCCTCTCGAAGCCCTCGCACGGCTGTACCTTGTCGATATAGAGGCGATTGCGGGCGCACCCTTGTACCGCCCAATGTTTAACAACCTTGCTCGAGTTTCCTTCGCCGGGTTTGGCAGCTGAACCAAAGGCGTAAAACGCAAAGTTATAATATCGCTCGTATGAAAAACAACGTGATTCGAACTGTCTATTCGCCCACGAGAAAGAATCGTCCATGAGCATATTCGACAAAGGCTTCGACCCGCTGCAAGAGATCCAGAGGGCCGCTAAGACTGCCGGCGAGGCGACAGCCAGGATTGCCGAGGGCGCCACTGGGGCAGCGACAGCAGCGGGCGCGGCGATCGTAGACGCGGCGTCAACGGCGGGCGCGGCGATCGCAGGGGCGGCGGGCGGCGCGAAGGCCGTCCTCGACGAAAAAGAGGCCGAAAGACTTGATGCGGAGAAGGCGGAGTACGCGCCCAAGGTACAGGAAGCCTTGAGGGCGATTGAGGCTACCCGCGCACAGGAGCTACTCGGCTCATTCCAGGAGTCTCCGCTCCCGTTGACGGAAGCCAATGCCGCCAAGGTGAAGTCAGCCTTCCCGATACCGATGGAACAGACCGTCGTCTGGACCGACGCCGAGTTCGACCTCAGGCCCAGCGGCATCGCCATGACCGAAAAGGGCGTCTACATCAAGGCAGACGCCGACGCGTTCGCCGTCCCGGGGAAGGAAAAGAGGCAGTCCCGCCTCTTCTACTTCGAGTGGGCGTACTTCGAACCCGGCTCCTTCGCCTCCGACGGTGAAGGCAACCTTGCGCTCACCGTCGACGAAGCGTGCCGGAGCCAGTTCGTATCCCGCTGCAAGGCGCTCCGTGGCCTCGAGGATGACCGCGCCGCCGGCATCGACAGCGGGCTTGCCGCAGTGGACGATACGGCGGTCAAAGCCGCAACAGTCGCGGCGGCGGCAACCATCAACAGCAACGGGGAGGTCTTCGTTGAGCAACGTGCAGCGGTCAACAACCCTGCGGGCCATGGAGAGCTTGCCGAGGAGGCGAACAGCATTATCGACAGGCTCCAGGGACACCAGGCCGAGATTCTGGGGAGGGACAACGCGAAGAACGGCCCCGACCGAAGTGTCGACGGAGTTCTGATCCAGACCAAGTACTACAAGACGGCACGCGGCTCCCTCGAAGCATGCTTCGATCCGAGCAGCCATCAGTATCGCTACCTTGCGAAAGACGGCACGCCGATGCAGCTCGAAGTCCCGAAAGACCAGTACCAGCAGGTGCTCCGCGGTTTTGAGAAGAAGATTAGCCAAGGCAAGGTCCCCGGCGTCAGCGACCCCAAGGACGCCGAGAAGATCGTCCGCAAGGGCAAGCTCACATACGACCAGGCGGTGAACCTCGCCAAGCCGGGAACGGCGGATTCGCTGAAGTATGATGCCGCGACCGGCGCGGTCACATGCTCCTGCGCATTCGGCCTGTCGTTTCTGGCGACGACGTTCATGGCGTACAGGGAGACCAGAGACATCACCGGTGCCGTCCAGGCGGGCATCGCTGCCGGCGTCCAGGTGTTCGGCTTGTCCTTTGCCCAGCATATGGTCGTCTCGCAGCTCTCCAGAACGGGGCTTTCCAACGCTTTGATGGCACCCAGCCAGGCGGTGGTCGGCAAGCTCGGATTCAAGGCGTCCGCAACGATCGTCAACGGCCTGCGTGCCCTCACAGGCAAGACCGCCATAAGCGGAGCAGCCGCCTCCAAGCAGCTCGCGAAGATGCTAAGGGGCAATGCAGTCTCGGCAGCGGTGACCCTCGCCGTGTTCTCAGTCCCCGAGACCTACAGGCTCTTTCAAGGCAAGGCGAGTGGCGCCCAGTACGCCCAGAACATGGCATGCCTAGCCACCTCGGTCGCCGGGGGAATCGCCGGCGCCACCGCGGCAGGAGTCGCGGCGGCTAAGGTTGGCGCCACGGCCGGCACGGCGGTGTCGCCCGGCGTGGGGACCATCGTCGGTCTCGCGGGCGGCATGGTCGGCGGAACGGTCGGCACAGCGGCCGCGGGCGTAGTCGGCGGGATACTGTTCGAGGGCGACAGCGCGTCTTTTGGGCGGTACTTCAACGCCATGGTGTCGTGTATGGCGGTCGAGTACCTGCTCGACGGGCATGAGATGGACGAGCTGCTTGCTGTCCTGAACGGCGTAAAGCCGGAAGAGTTCAAGACGCTGATGGAGGAAACGCTCTCATCGCAGTTCCAAGAGGTGAAGGTCCGGGCGTTCCTTGTCCCGATGTTCGATGAGATCGTGTCGCGCAGAGAGCGCTTTGCGCTTCCCACCAGCAGTCAGATATCCGACGCCCTTGTCAAGTTCGAGCAGACGATGCATGCGGATAATCACTCGGCCTCCGCCGCCATGCGCACGACTTCCTCCATCGTGTAGCGGACGCCACCATCCCCATCCAAGGCCTCGTTGTAGGCCTCGATGTCCGCCATGTCCTCAGCCTTCTCGAGCGCGGCCCTTCTCACGAACTCGGAAAAGGACATGCCCGCGGCGTCCGCATGGCCCTGAATCAAGGCCCATTCGATCTCATCGAACTCGATCTCGCACATCGCCATGGTTGCTCCCGTCAACGCCGTCATCGAAGTGCATCCATTATCCACCCACCGTATACTCCCTGAACTCGAAACGCCAAGCAGGATGGGCCCCATACGAGGATGCCGCAGTGGTAATGTCGGGGAAGTGCGGCAGGCGCCCTGAGAGGTGCTGTATGACCCTATTTCTCCTCAACCCGATTAACCTGTGCCACGAGCCTCAAACCGTTCGTGCGGTTGCCAAAAGAAAGGCCCGTGCGGGGTCGCACGGGCTTTGAGCTAGACAAACTAGAAACACCAAGCGGGACAAGCATAGTTAGCGCTTAGGACATAACCGTCACCGCTTGCCGGGTCGCCGTTCTCATAGACGACAAGGAAATCAACAGTGCCAGCGGGATGAATCGTGCGCTCCCACCAGCGACTGCCATTTCCGACAACAAGATTCTCGCCGTAGTTATTCGTCACTTTGCACTTGAAGGCCTCGTATTGCGTACCTTCGTTGCCAATCCAAGGAAATTTGGACCATTCACTATACGGAGTCTCGACTATCTCGGAATAGCTGAGCAGGAACAGCTTGTCCGAGGTAATCGTCACGGCGGCGTTCTTATAGGTTCCGCTGACATTGTTCGTGAGCTTCGTGACGGCCTTCACCTTAGATTGGAAATCGGATGGCATGAGGTTCCAGATCTCGCCGGAGTTCATTTTCTGGCGGAGTTCCGACTTTTCCCAGCCGCCGACTGTTGTGTTCGAGACATTCATTCGATGTTCTCCAACGACATTGTTTGTCGTGAGAAATG
>OLQK01001934.1_pt1 | contig 12132 bp, 9 predicted proteins | sample 1672501 | NCBI WGS metagenome assembly OLQK01 (sample SAMEA3136693, study PRJEB25190) | human gut metagenome | biome: human gut; feature: human-associated habitat; material: faeces | place: Austria | collected 2013 | reverse complement strand
AAGCAAAGGCGCTTGAAAAAATAAGTTCCTTTGCTTTTTTTGTATTCTTTCTTAGTTTCAATTATACGCGCGCTTATAGTTACAAAGAAACCAGACAATCTTTACGAAAGAAATGAGGCGAACAATATGGAAAAGAAACTTACCATAAAAGATTACTTAAAAAGTCTTGGACCTGGAGCAATTATGGCTGCCGCAATTATCGGACCAGGTACTGTAACTACAGCGTCAACTCAGGGAGCAAATTATGGATATGAAAGCCTTTGGTTGATCCTTCTGGCATGTGTGATTGCATATTTTTTTCAGGAACCAGGAGCAAGAATCGCACTTGGATGTAAGACAGATGTAATGACAGGCATCCGTTCCCATCTTGGAAAAGGCTGGGCCATTTTCCTGTACATTGTAGTACTTGTTGGCTCCCTTGCTTTCCAGGCAGGTAACCTATCCGGTGCAAGCATGGCACTGGAATATCTGATCCCAGGAACCACCAATTTATTCTGGGCAGTAGCCGTATCAGTTTTTGCACTTATTATTGTTCTTTTAAAGAAATATAACATCATTGAAAACGTAAATCAGGTTTTGATCCTTTTAATGGTAGCAGCATTCGTGATTACTGCTTTAACCTGTAAGGCTGATGTAGGAAGCCTTGTTACAGAAGGTTTTTCCTTTAAAATCCCAGGTGGAAATGCAACACTTGCACTTTCTCTTCTGGCAACAACTGTTACTCCAAACCTTGTTTTGGGATATTCTTCTTTCCTGAAAAAGAAATACAGTGAAAATACCACAGAGGATGTGACAACTCTTATTAAAACCAATAAATTTGGTCTTGGATTTAACATGGTGGTTACTTTCCTGATCACAGGCTCCATCATTATCTGTTCCGGTACTTTGTTACATCCACAGGAAATCCAGATTACATCAGCAGGAGAGATGGCACAGCAGCTGGTTCCTCTTCTTGGCAGATTTGCAGGAGTATTCTTCTCCTTTGGATTATTTGCAGCAGCTTTTTCCTCTGTAATCTATCAGATTTCACTTCACAGCATGCTTCTTCCAAAAGCATTTGGGCTTAGCGAGGATGACAGTGCAAAACATAACGTTGCCATTACATTAATTGTATTTATCGTTCCGGTTATTCTGGTTGCATTAATTGGCGGTTCTCCAACACAGCTTATTATTGCTGCACAGGCGCTTAACGGTGTTGCGCTTCCTCTTGTATTTATTCTTTGCTGGGTGCTTTGCAACCAAAAAGAGTTTATGGGAGAGTACAAAAACAATCTTCGCCAGAACATTATTTTTGGAATTGTAACATTACTTACTTTAATGTTCTCTTTAAATACCATTATCAACAGCGTATTGCCTAAGATTTTCGGATAAGGTTTACTTAAAAACTAAGATGTCAGGAGGAAAACTCAAATGAAAACAGAAGTGCTGAAAAATGTGGATGCAAATAAAGAAAAAATGATCCAGCTTGTATCAGATCTGGTAAAAATTCCAAGTGTCAGTGGAAATGAAGCAGAGCTTGCAAAATTTCTTATGGATTACTGTACGAAGCTTGGATTTGAATGTGAGATTGACCGCCATGGAAACTTTTTCGCTTTTATAAAAGGTAAAAGACCAGGAAAGCGACTGATTTTTAACAGTCATCTGGATACCGTTGAAGTTGGAGAAGGCTGGAGTGTGGATCCTTACTCTGGAAAAATTGATGAAGATAAAATCTGGGGACGTGGAAGTACAGACTGTAAGGCAGCCATGGGAGCACAGATCACAGCAGCACTTTCTGTTCTGGAAGCAGGAGCTGATTTTGCAGGAGAAATCTGCCTGATGTATCCGGTTGAAGAGGAAGTTCAGAACGTTCAAAGAAAAGGAACTTATTTATCTTTGATGGATGGATTTACCGGTGATTATGCTGTAAACGGTGAAGATACAGACCTTCATGTATGCCTTGCCTGTGAGGGAATGCTGGAAGTAAAGATTACCACGCATGGTGTGGGAGCCCACGGTGCAACGCCCAAGCAGGGGAAAAACGCAATCACAATGATGTGCAAAGTTGTAGAAGAGCTGAATAAAATTGTTCCTGGAACAAATGAATATACAGGCAGCGGCTCTATTAATCCTGGTGTAATTGAAGGTGGCTGTCGTTCCAGCGTTGTTCCGGACACCTGTGTGCTTAAATGCTCCAGATTTATTGTCCCAGGTGAAAACGGACAGTTATTTGTGGATCAGATAGAGGAGATTTTCAGAAAATTAAAAGCCGAAGATCCGGATTTCAAAGCAGATGTGGAACTGGTTTATGACTCCAATCCATCTTTGGTAGACAAAGAGTCTCCTATTGTACAGGCAATTAAAGAAGCACATGGTGATATTGGAAAAGAGTGTCCGTTTTATGGGACACCACAGCATGATGATGCAGATTTTCTTACCAATGTAGCACATATTCCTACTGTTCTGTATGGACCTGGAACCGGAGTTCTGGCACATATGCCTGATGAATATGTAAAAATTGCAGAGGTCGAAGAAGCTGCAAAAGTTTATGCTATGACAATCCTGAATATTTTAAAGTAGGATGTTAGAATCAAAATAATAAAAATACAACGATGTATGGAGAAGCAGAGTAATTTTCAAAAGGGAAAGACTCTGTATTCTCTATATAAAAAGAAATGGAGGATGGTAAACGTGGGCAAAAAACTTAGGGTAGGTATTGTAGGTTTTGGCTATATGGGAAAAATGCATGCCATGTGTTATGACAATATCAAATATTATTATAACAGTGATTTTGAAGTGGAACTGTACGGCGTGGTTTCCTCGAAAAAACCGGAAGAACTTCCTGTTAAGTTTGAAAAGTATTTCCAGTCTGTAGATGAGATGCTGGAAGATGAGCTTGTGGATATTGTGGATATCTGCGCTCCCAATTATATGCATGAAGAAGTTCTTACAAAAGCAATCAATAAAGGAAAATATATTTATTGTGAAAAACCACTTACAACGGATCTGGAAAGTGCCAAAAAGATAAAATCGCTTGTGGAAAAAACTGGCTACAACAAAACAAGCAGGGTAACGTTTGAGTACAGATTTGTACCTGCTATTATAAGAGCAAAGCAGATTATTGAAAGCGGCGGTATTGGTAAGATCATTCATTTTAATTTCCGCTATTACGGCTCTGAATTTCTGGATCCGGGACGGCCCATAAGCTGGCAGTCCACAAAAGAACTTTCCGGTGGTGGAGTCCTTTATGCACTTGGAACTCATTCTATTGATCTGATCCGTTATCTGGTAGGAGATGTAGAAGAAGTATTTGCCCAGAAGTTTACCCATTATAAAGAGCGTCCGCTGAAAGAAAATCCGGGAAAAATGGTAGAGGTAGGAATTGAAGATATAGTAAATACCCAGCTTACCTGTAAAAACGGTGCAATAGGAACCCTTTTACTTTCCCAGGTAGCTGCCGGTGCAGGAACGGATTTTACTTTTGAAATTTACGGAGAAAAGGGTGCAGTAAAATTTGATCATGCAAATGCAAATGTAATCTATTACTTTAATAATGAACTTCCAAAAGATCCCGTTGGAGGATTTGGGGGATATCAGGCAATTGAAACCACACAGAAATATGGCGGTGAGGCAGTTTTCCCTCCTGCAAGAGTGACCATTTCCTGGAGCAGATACCACATTGCCAGTGTGTATGATTTTCTTCATGCTGTGGCAGAAGAAAAACAGGTTTCCCCGGATCTGATGGATGCATTTAAGGTACAGCAGATTACAGATGCGATTTACCGTTCAGCAGAAACAGGAAAAATAGAAAAAGTAGAGGAGGAGTAGAAATGGAGCATTTGGAAATGTTGCATGGAGCTTTAAATCTTGTAAAGATAAATGCGGGATTAAAGCCAGAGGAACGAGCCCTGATCGTGTGTGATACAGAAAATATCAGTATTGCAAAGGTTCTGGCTTATGCTGTAAAAAGTGTGGGGGCAGAGTATAGCATCTGTATTATGGAACCTCGTTCCACACACGGAGAAGATCCAACAGAGGCAATATCAAAAGCAATGCTTGGTGCAGATGTGATTTTTGCACCTACGAAATTTTCCCTTTCCCATTCTAATGCAAGAATTAAGGCAAATGAAAATGGAGCACGTTTTATCAGCATGCCGGATTATACAGAAGATATGATGAAAGGCGGAGCACTGGATGCAGACTTCCTTGAAATTTATGAAAAAGTTCAGAAGCTGCGTGATATTCTTACAAATGCAAATCTGATTCATATTACAACAAAAGCCGGAACAGATATTACTATCCACGCAGAAGGCAGAGTGGGAAATGAAGTATCTGGTGTATGCAGAACCTGTGGAACCTGGGGATCCCCGCCAAATATCGAAGTCAATGTTTCCCCAATTGAGCAGCTTACCCAGGGCGTGGTAGTGGTTGATGGAAGTATCCCTATGCCGGAAATCGGAGTGGTGACACAGCCTGTAGTTCTTACGATTAAAGATGGTAAAATTGTTGAATTTAAAGGTGGAAAAGAGGCAGAAACATTCCAGAGACTTCTGAAAGTGGAAGAAAATCCAAATAATAACGTACTTGCAGAGTTTGGAATCGGAATGAATGACAAGGCAACCTTGAAGGGCTCTATGCTGGAAGACGAAGGTGCATATGGAACCTGTCATTTCGGTTTTGGCCATAATGCAGATCAGGGCGGAGTAAACGAAGCTTCTGTCCATATTGATTGTGTATACAAAAAAGCAACAGTGGAAATTGATGGAAAAATTGTGATTAAAGATGGCGTATTACAGGAGGTAGAAGGATGAACAAAAATATAATGCTTATGGCAGGTCCTACCGCTTTACCAGAGCGTGAAATAAAAGCTATGGACCGTCAGGTGATTTTTCACAGATCACAGGAGTTTGAAGATATTACAAAGGAATTAAACGAAAATCTGAAAAAAGTATTTAAAACAAAGCAGGACGTAATGGTTCTTACCGGTTCCGGAACAGCTGCGATGGAGGCTACCATCCAGAATTGTTTTTCTCCTGGAGATGAGGTTGTTGCTGTTGTAATTGGTGTATTCAGCAAGCGAATGGCAGATATGGCAGAGGTTTACGGCCTGAATGTAATCCGTGTGGAAAAACCTAATGGAGAAGTTGCACTTGTAGAAGATGTTCTGGAAAAAATGACAGATAAGACAAAAGGTGTTTTTGTTGTACATAATGAAAGTGCAACTGGTGTTACCAGTGATATCCAGGCATTTGGTGATGCTTTAAAAGATACTAATGCACTTCTTTGTGTGGATACGGTAAGTGGAATCGGAGCTTTGGATTTTGCATTTGATGACTGGCATGTGGATGTGGCTTTTGCAAGTTCCCAGAAGGCTCTTATGGGAGCTCCTGGTACAGCAGTGATCTGCCTTAGTGAGAAAGCCTGGGAAGCAACAAAAACTTCAAAATTCCCTAAATTTTATCTGGATCTTACTCTGGCCCGTGATTTCGGGGTAAAAGGACAGCATCCCTGGACCCCGGCTGTATTTTCCATTATTGGATTAAACGAAAGTGTGAAAATGATCTGCGAAGAGGGGATTGACAATGTAATTGCAAGAAACACTGAACTTTCCGACATGACAGTAAAGGGGCTTGCAAAGCTGGGAATCCATTTGTTTGCAAAGGATCCTATTTATGCATCTAAGTCAGTAAATACATTTTATTATGAAAAAAGCCCCCAGTTTGTTGCAAAATTAAAAGAAGAATTTGGAATCGAGATTTATAACGGACAGGCTGATCTTCATGATACCACTTTCCGTGTGGGAACTATGGGATATGTTGCCAAGACAGATATTGCTGCATTTTTGTATGCAGCAGAGCAGGTTGTAAAAGAACTGGAAGCTGAAGAATAAGAGAAGACTTTCGGAAGCAATAAAACGATAAAGAGACATGTAAGAGGAGAAGCAAATCATGGATTATATTACTGAGAAATTTGCAAAACTTGGAGTGGACAGTGCACCTGGACAGGAATTAAGACAGAGTGTGGATAATCTGAAGATGATCGGAGACAAGATTGAGGGGATTCCGGTGGATTTTTCCCATGGAGATGTAGATGCCTTTACCCCTACACCAGGAGCAATTGAAGTGTATCTGGAAGGCTACAAAAAAGGTGGATTTCAAGCATATACAGAATACCGTGGAAAAGAATTTTTAAGGGAGCAGGTTGCAGCTGATCTGTCAGTCTTTACCGGAGCACCGGTGTCTGCAGCAGATGGCCTTATTCTGACTCCTGGAACCCAGGGCGCTCTGTTTCTTGCAATGGGTTCTGTGATCGGTCACGGAGACAAGGTGGCAATTGTAGAGCCGGATTATTTTGCAAACAGAAAACTGGTTGAGTTTTTTGACGGAGAACTGGTTCCAATCCAAATGGATTATATGAAATCTTTTGATAAAGCTGGTTTAAATCTGGAACAGCTTGAGGAGGCTTTTAAAAACGGAGTAAAATTATTCCAGTTTTCCAATCCAAACAACCCTACAGGTGTCATCTATTCTCACGATGAAATTGTGGAAATTGCAAAACTGGCAGAGAAATATGGAGCAACTGTTATTGTAGATGAACTTTACTCCAGACAGATTTTTGACAATCATCCATATACCCATCTTCGTGCACAGAATATTGTAAATCCGGATAACCTGATTACCATTATCGGACCTTCCAAAACAGAGTCTTTAAGTGGATTCAGATTAGGTGTGGCATTTGGTTCACCTAAGCTTATTACAAGAATGGAAAAACTGCAGGCAATTGTTTCTCTTCGCTGTGCAGGATACAATCAGGCTGTTTTCCAGACATGGTTCCATGAACCGGAGGGATGGATGAAAGAGCGTGTAGCTGCACATCAGGCAATCCGTGATGATCTGCTTCAGTTATTTGGAAGTGAATCAGGTGTCAGCGTACGTCCTACAGAAGGCGGCAGCTATATTTTCCCAAGAGTAGAGGGATTAATTCCAAATATTAAAGATTTTACCAAGATATTAAGAATTCAGGCAGGGGTAACCGTAACTCCGGGAACAGAATTCGGACCGCAGTTTACAGACTGTTTCCGTCTGAACTTCTCACAGGATGCGAAAAAAGCCCATGATGCAATTGTAAGAACCCTTCAGATTATAGAACGTTACAGATAAAAATAACGGAAAGCCAGAGGATAAAAAAGTGAAAAAAGTTGGATTTTTAGGCTGTGGAAAAATTGGAAAACATATGCTAAGTGATCTTTTGGAGGGCGGTATCCATAAAGTTACATTTGTTCAGGATCCTTTTTATGAAGCAGAAGATACCCCTTATGTAATTACCAAAAAAGCAGGGGAAGAGCTGCTTGAGGAAACGGACCTTGTTATTGAATGTGCCATGGCCAGTGTATTAAAAGAAAATTTTGATGCAATTATCAAACAGTGTGATTTGATGGTATTTTCTGTGACCGCATTTGCAGACGAAGCATTTTATCAGCATGCAAAAGAACTGGCATCCAAATATAAAAAATCTATTTATCTTCCTCATGGGGCAATTCTGGGGGTAGACGGAATTGCAGATGGCAGAAAAATTGTTAAAAGTGTATCAATTGAAACCATTAAAAGTCCTAAGAGTCTTGGGCTTACCACAGATAAATATGAGGTAGTATATGATGGAGATACCCGGGGTGCATGTGCTGCATTTCCAAGAAATGTTAATGTACATGCAACTATTGCACTTGCGGGAATTGGATTTGACAAAACCCATTCAAAAATTGTGGCAGATCCTTCAGCGACTACCAATTCGCATATTGTACGTGTGGAAGGTGAAGGAATGAATTTTGAAATTCATATAAGCAGCGAGTCAAAAGGTGCAGTTACAGGTAAGTATACTCCTTATTCCGCAGTTTCCAGTATGCATAAAGTGCTGGGAGAACATGCAGAATTTAAATATGTTTAATTAAAAAGCGAGGAACATAAAGATGAATGCAGCGCAAGTCCTTGTGAAATGTCTGGAAAACGAAGGTGTAAAATATATTTTTGGAATTCCGGGAGAGGAAAATCTGGAAGTGTTGAAGGCACTGACAGAATCTTCTATAAAATTTATTACGGTTCGTCATGAGCAGGGAGCTGCCTTTATGGCAGATGTATATGGCAGACTTACGGGAAAAGCCGGAATCTGCCTTGCAACATTAGGACCGGGGGCAACCAATCTGATGACAGGCGTGGCTGATGCCAATTCAGATGGGGCACCGCTGGTTGCTATCACAGGTCAGGTGGGAACAGAGAGAATGCATCTTACTTCTCATCAGTATCTGGATCTGGTGGAGATGTTTGAACCGGTAACAAAGAGAAGCAAACAGATTTTAAGACCAGACACAGTAAATGAAATTGTAAGAATAGCATTTAAATATGCGGAAAGTGAAAAGCCAGGTGCAGCACATATTGACCTTCCCTGCAATGTGGCCGGAATGGAAGTACCAGAGGGGCAGGCTTCGCTTCCTATCAGACATCCCCAGAAACATATTGAACTGGCAGATCTGGAGAATATTGAGGATGCGGCTGCCATGATCTTTCAGTCAAAAAATCCTGTAATTCTGGCAGGACATGGGGCTGTGCGCGGGCATGCGTCAAAGGCAATCGGAAAGTTTGCCCAGACCATGAAAATTCCTGTGATCAATACTATGATGGCAAAGGGAATCGTAGCTTATGACAATCTTTATTCTATGTGGACGGTAGGGCTTCCACAGGAGGATTACCAGAATGTTGTGCTTAAAGAAGCCGATCTTGTGATTGCGGTAGGATATGATCTGGTGGAATTTGCGCCAAGGAAATGGAACCCGGATGGGAACCACAAAATCATTCACGTTGATACAAGAGGCAGTCATATTAACAAGTTGTACCAGCCCAATGTGGAGGTTATAGGTGATATTTCTGATTCTCTGGAAAGAATTCTGAAAAGATGTGGACAGACAAAAGAATCAGAGCGCTTCAGGGAAATTAAACATATGATGGAAGCTGAATATCAAAGCTACAAAGACGATACCAGCTTTCCTATGAAACCCCAGAAAATTTTGTATGATATCCGCCAGGAAATGGATCGGAATGATGTAATGATTTCTGACGTAGGGGCTCATAAAATGTGGATTGCCCGGCATTATAGATGTTACGAACCCAATACCTGTATTATTTCCAATGGATTTGCGTCTATGGGAATTGCCATTCCGGGAGCAATTGCTGCGAAACTGGTTTATCCGGAAAGAAAAGTTCTGGCTGTAACTGGTGACGGCGGCTTTCTTATGAACTGTCAGGAATATGAAACGGCGGTTAGAATGGGAATACCCTTTGTTACCGTTATTTTCCACGATGACAGCTATGGCCTGATCAAATGGAAAGAACAGGATCGGTTCGGAGAGGATTTCTTTGTGAATTTCTCAAATCCGGATTTCGTAAAATTCGCAGAAAGTATGCATGCTGTAGGCTATCGGGTTACAAAAGCGGAAGAGTTTCCTGGAATCCTGAAGGAGGCTTTTTTGCAGAAGGTACCGGCAATTATTGACTGTCCGGTGGATTATGGAGAGAATACGAAACTTACAGAATATCTGAAAAATCTGTGTGAAAGATTATAGAGGATATTTAGGGAAAATAAGGTTGTCGCAGTGGAGCGTGACAACCTTATTTATTTAATTTTCTGCATCAGCCAGATTTTTCTTAAATTCAATCATTTTATCACGAAGCTGTGCTGCCTGTTCGAAATTCAGATCGGCAGCAGCCTGACGCATCTGTTTTTCAAGGGCTGCAATAATATTTTTCAGCTCTTTTTTGCTCATGGATTCCGGATCTTTTTTCAATTTTACCTCTGTCTGTGCTACTGCTTTAGAAACTGCAATCAGGTCACGGACAGCCTTCTTTATGGTGGTTGGAGTGATGCCATGCTGTTCATTGTAGGCTTCCTGGATTTCACGGCGGCGGTTGGTTTCCTCAATGGCATTTCGCATGGAATCAGTCATCACGTCCGCATACATGATAACGTGTCCCTCACTGTTCCGGGCTGCACGGCCAATGGTCTGAATAAGTGAGGTTTCAGAACGGAGAAAACCTTCTTTGTCTGCATCCAGGATGGCAACAAGGGTGATTTCAGGAATGTCAAGTCCCTCCCTTAAAAGATTGATTCCTACAAGAACGTCAAATACATCCAGACGCATGTCGCGGATAATCTCGGCGCGCTCCAGGGTATCAATGTCAGAGTGAAGATAACGGACCCGGATTCCCACATCTTTCATGTACTGTGTAAGGTCTTCTGCCATTCTTTTTGTGAGGGTGGTAATGAGGACTTTATTTTTCTTGGCAGTTTCTTTATTTACTTCTGAAATAAGATCATCGATCTGACCTTCTACAGGCCGCACCTCTACCTTGGGATCCAGAAGTCCGGTAGGGCGTATGATCTGCTCGGCACGAAGAAGCTCATGGTTGTATTCGTAATCTCCGGGAGTAGCAGAAACAAACAGAACCTGATCCAGCTTGTTCTCAAATTCTTCGAAACTAAGAGGGCGGTTGTCCTTGGCGGAGGGAAGGCGGAAACCGTAATCTACAAGAGTCTGTTTCCTGTTCTGGTCACCGGCGTACATAGCACCCACCTGTGGAACTGTTTTATGGGACTCATCAATAATAAGGAGAAAATCGTCTCCAAAGTAGTCCAGCAAGGTATAAGGCGGCTGGCCTGGCTCAAGTCCGGAAAGGTGGCGGGAATAATTCTCAATACCGGAACAGAAACCGGTTTCTTTCATCATTTCGATATCAAAATTGGTGCGTTCGGAAATACGCTGTGCTTCCAGTAGTTTATCTTCGCTTTTGAAATAGTCTACCCGTTCTTTTAGTTCTTCTTCAATGGCAATGGCAGCTTTCTGAATCTGCTCGGCCGGAACTACATAGTGAGAGGCAGGGAAAATGCCGATGTGAGAGAGCTGGCATTTTATTTCACCGGTGAGGACGTCAATTTCGGAAATTCGGTCAATCTCATCACCAAAAAATTCCACTCTTATAGCAGTGTCAGAGCTGTTGGCCGGAAAAATCTCCAGGGTATCGCCGCGGACACGGAAGGTACTGCGGTGGAAATCCATTTCATTGCGGGTGTACTGAATGTCAATTAATTCCCGGATGACTTCATCACGGTCCTTGGTCATACCTGGACGCAGGGAAATCATCATGTCCTGGAATTCCTGGGGGGAACCAAGTCCATAGATACAGGAAACAGAAGAGATGATAATAACATCTTTCCTTTCGGACATGGCGGCAGTAGCGGAAAGGCGGAGCTTGTCAATCTCATCATTGATGGCAGAGTCCTTGGCAATGTAAGTGTCAGAGGAGGGAACATAGGCCTCTGGCTGATAATAATCATAGTAGGAGACAAAGTATTCCACTGCGTTCTCAGGGAAGAATTCCTTAAACTCACCATATAACTGAGCCGCAAGTGTTTTATTGTGTGCAAGTACCAAAGTTGGCTTGTTTAACTGGGCAATGACATTCGCCATAGTGAAGGTCTTACCGGAACCTGTGACCCCCAGCAAAGTCTCGAACTGGTTGCCTTCCTTGAAGCCTTTGACCAGTTTCTCGATGGCCTGAGGCTGGTCGCCGGTTGGTTTGTATTCGGAATGAAGTTTGAAGATTTGTTGTGAATTCTGCACAAAAACACCTCCTGGTTTTTATATCAAAAAAGTTCGTCTATCAGGCAGAAATTCGTCGAAGCACATTCTCTGATTTTGCCCAAATATGCCTCTCGACGAATTCTGTTCACCACCTGACATTTTATAGACTTATAAAAAGTAGTAAAACTGACGTGGACGAATTAACACTCAAATGTAAGAGATATTATATCATGGAAATATGGAATTGTATATACAAACCGAACGTTAGTTCTTTAAAAATTTTTCTACATTTATCATCGTATCCAGAACATTTTCTGTATTATCCTTCTTCTTTTCCGGTAACACTTCTTCCATATAAGAAAGCAATTCCGGCTGGATCTCCTCAGCTATAATATTTCCATTATCTCCATGCACATCCATGGTTATCAACTCTCTTGCATGTCCCATCAACTTGGATACTGCCTTAGGAGAGAAATTTAGATACCATCGTATCATCCACGCACAGAAATACAGGCTGCGTCTGCAAT
>OLQK01001925.1_pt1 | contig 12192 bp, 9 predicted proteins | sample 1672501 | NCBI WGS metagenome assembly OLQK01 (sample SAMEA3136693, study PRJEB25190) | human gut metagenome | biome: human gut; feature: human-associated habitat; material: faeces | place: Austria | collected 2013 | reverse complement strand
TAGGCCCTGTCAGCAGAGCTGCAGGGATGGATTGCGAATGTCCGCTTTACCGCAGCCGGGAAAACGGCCGCCTGCCGGCACAGACATTGACCCGCAAAACAGACAAAAGCCCTCCGGATGAACATATCCTGTCTCATCCGGAGGGCCTTTTTTACATTTTTGAGCGCTTGCGCATCGCTTTCATCTGATACATCTGAAGATCCGCCATATCCTTGACCTTATTGATATCATCTCCGACCCGGAAGACTGCAGAGCCAAAGGAAACCTCCGGCAAAACAGCAAGCGTTTTTCTTCTTTTTTCCAGCTCCTTTTGCAGCCTTTTCTCACAGGCCTCTGTATCCGCATCGCTGTTGAGCAGGACAAAAAATTCATCGCCGCCAATCCGGTAGCACAGCCCGTCATTGAAATAAGCATTCCGAATACTGTCTGCGACCTCGACCAGGCACTGATCTCCCTTCAAATGCCCGTACTGATCGTTGATATCCTTAAAATCATCAAGATCAAACACCATCAATATCGCATCCTGATTGAACGATGCGGTTTTGTTCAGATAGCTGCTCTGATTCAAAAGCCCGGTCAGCCCATCCAGCTCCTGCCACATAATATTGCAGTATACGTAATAAAGGATGGACAGAAGCGTGACACAAAACCATGTCACGTGTATCTGAGGGCAGATCACCTGTATCGTTGAGCCTATGCTCAGAAAAACAGCAATCAGATAAATGCAGTTTTTGCTCTTATTCTGATATTTTCTGATCGTTCTGGCCGTTATGACAAGCAGATAAACGATGCCCATGAAATAAGCGGCAAGATAGATCCAGAACGCATCGCCGCGCATGTAATGATTGTTCCGGTCAACGGAAAAAACACCTCCGAACAGAAGCGATATACCGAGCACTGCCAGATATACCAGCTCTGCGGCAGCCATTATTTTCTGTGACCGGTTTTTCCCAAGTGTAAAAGAAAGCACAATGGAAACCGCCGGTGTCAGTCCGAACCCGAGATAGTTTGCGAGAATGTTCAGCCAGCGAAGCGATGCCGGTCCATCATCCACCACAATCGTCAGAAGCTCCAGTATCGAAATCAGAATAATCAACAAAAATGCACTGATAAACCAGAACCTGAGCCTTTTCCGTAGTATTCCGTTATATCTTACAAACACGCACATGATGCTAAGCGTAAAAATATCTATAATTGTAATAATCAAAAAGTAATAGTCCATTGGCCGCCTCACATTCTTGCCGTCCCTGGTCTGTGTCAGGAAGCATGCCCTGTTGTATTTATGAATTATCGGCCGCATCCGCTGTGTTCTCCGGATGCTCCTTTGCTTTTACCGTATCTGCCTCGTATCGCTGCAGATCCTCTTCGTAGCTGCTGTATGCGCGGTCCCCTCTGTGATCCGGCAATGCATAGTCCTTCGCCAGCCATGCACCCAGATCTGCCGTAAGCTTCCCGGCACCTTCTGTATTCAGATGCGTCTGATCCCGGAAATCTGTTGCAAAATCGATCAGCTCCGGCTCCTCCTTCTGATAAAACCGAAACGGAATCCCGCGCTCCCTGGCCCAGTCCTCCAGCGTCAGATTCATGCCCTGACGTTTCAGATAACGGTCTATGTCCGCTTCCGAGCCGTACGGAATCGCCAGCAGTACCAATTCTGTATCATTTTCCTCACAAAGCTTCCACAGCTTTTCCAGATATTCCAGACTGAGCTTTGGCAAATCAGACGCTTCCTCCGGAAGCCCCGGATCCTCCACCTTCGCAACGGTATAGTCGATCCGTGCCCCTCTCAGATACGGCTTCGTATGGAAGTCATAATCCTCCAGCGCATCCCACCGCTCATGATATTTCAAAAACGGCAGACAGTAGGTCATCCGCTCCTTCCAGTCCAGCTCCGGAAGCATCACATCCAGCATTTCACGCTTTGCCTTTCCGTACCGCATTCCGTCAAACGCCTGCCGCAGCCTCGCCTCGCCATTATACAGCTCCGGATACCAGAGATAATACGTCTCCAGCACGACCACCTCCGGCCTCTGATACGCGAGCGCCTCCTTCAAAAGAAAATAGGACGATGCCACAGTCTGCTCCGCACTTCCCATATCATAGGCGGCGATCCCGTACTCGCGCCACAGCACATTCGGCTGCACGCCATAATACAGATGGCTGCTCCCCAGGAACAGCACATCCAGCGAATCCTTTTTCACATCGTAAAAGGTATGAATCATATCCGCTTCCGCACCGCTCTTCCTGCGCAGCACCTCTGAAATCCTTCCATATAAAAGCAGCCCGATCCCAAGAAAAAGAACCGCTGCCAAAAGCCATCTCCAGCCTTTCACCGTTTTATTTCGCATCATCCGAATCCTCCTGCTGCCTATCCGACAACATTTTTCGTTCTTCTGCACAGCGTTCCGCAGCTTTTTCCCAATTCACATACTGTTCATCGCCACGGTGATCCGTTAATTCACATATCTCCGTCAAATATGTCCCCAACGCATCCGTCATTTTCTGCGCGCCATATCCGTTTAAATGCCCTTCGTCACGAAAATCCGTCTCATAGCAGAACCCCAGCTCCTCTGCATGCGCCTGCCAGGCATAAAATGGAATGTCCTGCGCCTGTGCATATTGCACTACCGCAAGCGCAATCGCCTGCTTTGACAGATATACGCTTTCATTTTTCTCATATCCGTATGGCGCTGTATAGAAAATAAGAGAAATGTCATTTTCTTTACATATGTCCTGAATCTTGCCCAGATATTCCAGATTGACCTCCGGAATATCGGATGGCTGTTCCGGCTGTGCCGGTTCCGGAAGCGGATGCATATTATAGTTTATCATCGCGCCATAGTGATAAGTCTTTGGATTAAAGTCACTGTCTTCCAGTTCTGTCCATCTGGAATGATAGCGCACAAACGGCACCGCATATTCCAGCTTTTGCTTCCAGTCCAGATCACCGAACAGATCCTGAAGCAGTTCCTCCTTTACTGCCCCGTTGCGCATCGCGTCAATCGCCAGTTGGTTCATATCGGTATATTTACCGTCAAACCATGCATAGTACGCCTCCAGAAGTACCACCTTTGGCTTCTGATACTCCAGCGCTTCCCTTAAAAGATAATAAGACATTGCCAGTGTCTGTCTTTCACTGGCAAGCAGACAGGACGCATATCCATACTTTCTCCACAACAGATCCGGAGCAAAGCTCGAATAGGCATGGCTGCTTCCAAGTACAAGCACATCCACACAGTCTCTTTCCAGTTCATAAAATGAATGAATCATATCAGATGATCCCCCGGCTTTTTTTCGAAGCACTTCGGAGACTTTCCCAAATGCTATCCCAAAGCAGATACTAAATATTAAAATCGAAAAAATCCATTTTACTGTCTTTCTCATCGCATCCTCCGATCTGCCAGACAGCTTGCTTCATTCAGTCAAAGCAGGGAGCCATCCCCTCTTCGCTATCTGCCTGCCACGGTCAAAACTGAAAATAAATAAACTGGCTGGCATCGTAGCCCGGCCCGTACACGCCGAAAATCAGGATTCCGAAAATCGCTGCAAAATAGATGAGCCAGCGGAACCAAATTCCCTGCTTCGTAATCCATGCAATCAAATGGATGTTCCGGTATTTGCAAATATCTGCTGCCGCCAGAATGCCAAGACAAACGATCAGCACATTCCTCGTCTGCTTCGTCAGCCCCATGACCGTCAGATTGTCGCCCCATGTAAACCAGTATGTGCCGGAAAATCCAAGGATCCGCTTCAGAATGTCTATTCCCTGCGACACCGAACCGGCCCGGAAAAAGATCCAGCTTACGCTGACCAGGCTGAAGGTCAGCAGGATCCGCAGCAGCCGGTGACTGAATGATGTCTCATCCACACAGAACCACTGCTTCAGTTTTTTATTAACCGGGCGCATCCATTCACCGAGCACCTGATAGGCTCCGTTTAATCCGCCCCAGAACACATAATGCCAGCTCGCCCCGTGCCACAGGCCGCTCACTAAAAAGACAATCATCAGGTTGAACCATTTCCGTACTTTTCCCTTCCGGTTGCCGCCGAGCGGAATGTACAGATAATCCCGAAACCACGTAGAGAGCGAAATGTGCCATCTTCTCCAGAACTCTGCCACCGACATGGAAAAATACGGGGTATTGAAATTTTCCATGAGCGTAAAGCCCATGACCTTCGCTGCGCCGATTGCGATATTCGAATAGCTTCCGAAGTCACAGTAAATCTGAAACGCAAACAAAACCGTGGCGATCAGCAGCTGGTAGCCGGTGCGCTCTGCGCATGTATTGTATACATTATCCACCGCTATCGCGAGATACTCCGCCAGCACGACCTTCTGAAAATATCCATACAGCATCAGAAGCAGTCCGTCACGGACACGCGCAAATTCAAAGCGATGCTTTTCATTGATCTGAATCAGAAGATTCTTTGAACGCTCAATCGGTCCGGCCACAAGCTGCGGAAAGAATGACACGAACAACGCATATTTCAGGAAATTCTTCTCCGCGTAAATCTCGCCCCGATACACATCAACCGTATAGCCAAGTGCCTGAAACGTGTAAAACGAAATGCCGACCGGAAGAACTACATCAAATGCCGGACGCTGCACCTCGATCTGTGCCAGTGCACACAGCCGCACGACCGTATCCGCTGCAAAATCAAAGTACTTAAAGAAAAACAGAATCGCAAGGTTACTGATAAACGAGAGCGCCACGCACCAGTGCATCCTTCGTCTTCGCCGCTTCTCCTCTTTGCTCTGTTTCGCTTTTTCCAGCAGCAGCCCGGATGCATACGTGATCGCCGTTGACGTCAGCATCAACAATGCATACTGCGGGTTCCAGCACATATAAAAGAAATAGCTGCACACAAGCAAGAACAGATACCGGATCCGATGTGGGATCACATAGTAACACAAACATACTGTCGGAAAAAACAAAAGAAATTCCAGTGAATTAAAAAGCATAGCTCCTCCATATTCTTACTTTCTGTCATTCGTTCATGAGTCCGTTTCTATCATATCGGCAGAGCGCTGATTTGTCAAACCAAGCAAACCAACTCCGTCGTGTTTACATTTTCCCCGGTCATCTGCCGGATGAAACCCCAGCTTGCGCGCCAGCGCATATCCCGCCACATTTTTCTCATGCACCTGCACCCAGACCGTATCCACGCGCAAATACTCACCGGCATACTGCAGCGCCATGCGGCACATCTCATTCCCAATGCCGCGATGCCGGTACGGGCGGCTCAGCATATACTCCAGCTCCAGCTGCAGGCCATGGCCGGATTCGTGCTCCGAAGCCTCCGCAAACCCACAGCAGCCGATCAGGCGCTCCTTCCCGTCCGCTTCCCCGGAACAGGCAGCTTCCTTTAAAAAAACGCCCCACAGGCCATATCCATACAACCGGTACTGCTCCTTGCAGTACGCCTTCAGCACCTCCGGCGTAAAGCCCGCCTTCCTTTGGGAGCCGCAAAATGCATACTCCATCCCGTCTTCCTCGCCGATCCGGCAAAGCATATCCACATCTTCTTCGGCAAGCTCCCGAAGAATCAGGCGCCCGTCCTCGGCAATCGTCGCCGGAATCCCATGGAAATGACAGTAGCACTCCCTCAGCATCTGCACATCCACATCCAGCAGATCCGGCAGTACCATCGCGGCACCGGCAAAATACCCGTCTGAATCCGAGATGCCAAGACAGGCAATCCCTTCCGTCTCTGCCTGCTCTGCAGCCGGCAAACATCCGTGATGAGGAGCGCATCCGAAATCACAGTATCCCCATGGCTACCCGGAACTGCCTCCCGGTTCTGCCAGGATTTATTTCTCTCACCGGCCACTATCCGGCAAATCCCCTCTGCTTCCAGCTCCTCAAACAGCTCCGACAGTCCGGCCTGATGGTTTTCTTCTAATTTATAATAAACATTTTTCAGCATTTCCATCTACCACAATCCTTTATCCACCATTCTATCATACCCGCCCGATAACGCAACCCGTTTTCTGCCTTGCATTCCATTCTTGTAAAAGTTATAATCGGGATGGCAGGTCAAAAGGTGTTTTGACAGCAATTTATAAATATGTATCAGAAAGGAAACAGAAAAATGGCACAGAATCCAATCGTAACCATTACCATGGAAAACGGCGACTGCATTAAGGCAGAGCTCTACCCGGAGGTCGCTCCGAACTCCGTCAACAACTTCATCAGCCTCGTAAAGAAGGGCTTCTATGATGGCCTGATCTTCCACCGCGTCATCAACGGCTTTATGATCCAGGGCGGCTGTCCAAACGGTACCGGCATGGGCGGCCCGGGCTACACGATTCCGGGTGAGTTCTCCCAGAACGGCTTCAAAAATGACCTTCGCCACACCGAGGGTGTCCTCTCAATGGCCCGCGCCATGCATCCGGACTCCGCAGGCTCCCAGTTCTTCATCATGCACAAGAATGCACCGCATCTGGATGGCGCTTATGCTGCATTCGGCAAAGTCATCGAGGGCATGGATATCGTAAATAAGATCGCAGATGTCCCGACGGATTTCCGTGACCGCCCGATGAAGGAGCAGAAAATCAAATCGATGACCGTAGATACATTTGGCGTCGACTATCCGGAGCCGAAAAAAGCATGAAGCTTTTGTATGCAGAGGATGAACCCACGATGGCAGAAGCTGTCGTGGACATCCTCACCTATCACAACTATCTCGTCGACGCAGTCTCCGATGGGGAGGATGCGCTCTCCTATGCACTCAGCGAAACCTATGACGGCATCATCCTCGACATCATGATGCCAAAATTAAGCGGGCTTGAGGTACTGCAAAGGCTCCGCGCTGCAGGCTGCCGGACTCCGATCCTGCTACTCACCGCCAAAACGGAGGTGGAGGACCGGATCCAGGGACTCGATGCAGGGGCAGATGATTACCTTCCGAAGCCATTTGCAATGGGCGAGCTGCTGGCCCGCATCCGCGCGATGCTGCGCCGCCGGGAGGAATTTTCCCCGGATATTCTCCGCTGCAAAGACCTCTCCTTAAATACGGCCAGCTATGAGCTCTCCGGCCCGACCGGAAGCGTCGTGCTGCCGCGTCTGGAATACCAGCTGATGGAGCTGCTCATACGCAATCAAGGTATCTACCTCTCCTCTGCAGATCTGCTCGTAAAAATATGGGGATACGACACCGACGCAGAGCTAGGCGTCGTATGGGTCTATATCTCTTATCTGCGGAAGCGTCTCACCGCCGTCGGCTCTTCCTGCGCGATCCGCGCAAAGCGGAACGTCGGCTATACACTGGAGGCGAAGGCATGATCCGTGCGCTGCAGAAAAAATTTGTCATCACCTCGATGACCGCCATCAGCGTCCTGCTCCTGGTCCTGCTCGGCGGCATCAATATCACAAATATCGTCCTCTCCGAAAAGGAGACGAGCCGTACACTTGGCTGGATCACTGCACAGGAGCTCGGCGAATTTCCGGATAAGCCATTCTCCGGGAACAAATCGACAGCTCCGGATGCCGATAAGCCGCCGGAGCCGCCCTCTCCGTTTGGACAGGAACGCAATGCAAAGGATGCGATCCTCTCCTCCAATTATTTTGTCGTGCGCACAGACCTTACCGGGGAAGTCCTCTCCACCGATGTCACCCGCGTCTCGACCTTAAGCGAGGAGGACGCGGCTGCGCTCGCCTCCGCCATCTGGCAGGCTGCCGACACCGACGGCACAAGCGGAAGGTACAAATATTCCGTGCGTGCAGACGAAGAAAAAGAAGAGGTCGTGCTCATCTTTCTGGACACCTCGCAGGATCTCCTCTCCTCCCTGCGTGTCCTTCTGCTCTCCGCCGCGCTCGGCGTACTCTGCTGGATCCTCATGCTGCTGCTCGTGATCCTGCTCTCGAAGCGCGCCATCCGCCCGTTTGCAGAAAACATGCAGAAGCAGAAGCAGTTCGTCACAAACGCCGGTCATGAGATCAAGACGCCGCTCGCGATCATTCTGGCGAACACAGACGCGATGGAGCTCTACAACGGAGAAAACAAATGGAGCCGAAATATCCGCGAACAGGTGAACCGCTTAAACGGTCTGATGAAAAACCTGCTCACACTGGCGCGGATGGACGAGGCCACCTTGCAGATCACACCGACAGACTTTTCCTTCAGTGCACTCGTACAAGAAAATGCCGATGCCTTCGCCGAGCCGTTTGCGCTGCGACGGATCACTATGCGATCCGATATCCGGCCGGATCTTTGGCTCCACGCGGATCAGGGACATATCACGCAGCTCCTTTCGATCCTTCTGGAAAATGCACTGAAATATACGAACGACGGCGGTTTTGTAACGGTCACGCTGAAAAAAGAGGGACGCGGTACACTACTGCAAATCGCCAATACCTGTGACACCCTCCCTGACGTCCCACCCGCCCGTCTTTTCGATCGCTTTTACCGGGCAGATGCGGCACGCACACAGAAAAAAGGCGGCTACGGTATCGGCCTTTCGGTCGCACAGTCGATCACGGAGGCAAACCGCGGACAGATCACAGCAGAATATAAGGATGGAAACAAAATCTGTTTCTCGGTCTTCTTTCGCTCCTGACAACGTTCACTCAGCACAAAAATTCCAAACGTGCGCCGCTAGGCGCACTTCACAAAGACTTCACAGAAATCATTCTGTGAAGTCTTTTTTTCTAAGCTAAGTCTAAGGTTGGCGTCCTATAATGCTGGTCAGGAAGCAAAGAAAACAGTTCAATCCACAAGGAGGAATTTACCATGAAAAAAAGACAATTATTCTTATATGCACTTTCCCTTTCCGTTTCCGCAGCAGCCTTCGGCGGCGTCAGCGTATTCGCAGACAGTGACTACAGCAGTCAGACGATCACCGCGAAGGTCACAGACATCGACGGCAGCAGCGTCGATCTGCAGGTCGGCGAGCTGAACCCGCCGGAAAAACCGGATGACAACAGCAATGCCGCCCCAGGCTCCGAGGGCTCAGCCGACAGCAATGCTCAGACCCCGCCGGAAAAGCCGTATGACAACAGCAATGCCGCTCCAGGCTCCGAGGGCTCATCTGACAGCAATGCTCAGACCCCGCCGGAAAAGCCGGATGATGCCGGCAACGGTATGGACTTCTTTACCGCAGGCGATGACACTCTGACGCTGGATTTTGCCGATACGGAAATCCTTGTCGAGAACGGGAATGACACCGAGGAAGGCTCCCTCGACGATATCGCGGCGGATTCCATCCTCTCCATTGAATTTGATGAAAACGGCGATGTCACCCAGGTGACTGTCCTCTCCACCCATCCGGATGACATGGGCGGAAACGGAGAAATCGGCGCACCGGACGGAAGCGGTGCTCCAAACGGCAACGGCGCTCCGGGCGGCTTCGGCGCTCCGGGTGGCTTCGGCGGCTCCGGCGAAGTGACACAGGGCGATGCAGCGACGACCATCAGTGAGGATTCCACCGTCTCAGATGAAACCTACACATCCACCGGAGATGACGAAAATGCGGTCCGCATCGACGGAGCGACCGTCACCTTAGACGGCATCACCGTCGACAAATCCTCCGGTTCAAGCTCCAACACCGAGGATGGCGATTTCTACGGCATGAACGCAGCACTGCTCGCAACCGGCGGCGCAGACGTCACGATCACCGGCGCGACTGTCACCTCCTCTGCACAAAACGGCAATGGCGTATTCAGCTACGGGGAAGGTACGACTGTCACGATCTCAGACTCCACGATCACAACGACCGCAGATAATTCCGGCGGAATCCAGACGACCGGCGGCGCGACTACAAACGCCTCCGGCCTGACCGTCGATACATCCGGAAATTCAGCTGCAGCCATCCGTTCTGACCGGGGCGGCGGCACCGTAAATGTAAACGGAGGCACCTATACCTCCAACGGCTACAACTCACCGGCTGTTTATTCGACCGCAGCGATTTCTGTTTCAGACGCCACGCTGACAGCTAATAATTCAGAAGCACTTGTCATCGAAGGACAGAATTCCATCACCCTTGACAACTGCGACGTAACCGGAAACATGAGCGATACAGAGGGTACCAGCTCCGATGAAAACGTACACAATGTCATGATCTATCAGTCCATGTCCGGAGACGCAGAGGTCGGTACCTCCTCCTTCACGATGAACGGCGGAACACTCACCTCGAACAACGGCGACATGTTCTACGTGACCAATACGCACTGCACGATCAATCTTACCGGCGTGACCCTAACTAACAACGACTCCGATGCATACCTCTTGAATGTGACCGGCAACAGTGCGAGCCACGGCTGGGGCACTGCCGGCAGCAACGGCGCACAGGTCGAATTTACCGCAGACGACCAGACGCTTGAGGGCGATATCATCGTAGACAGCATCTCCACGCTCGAGCTGACGCTCTCCGGCAGCAGCAGCTTCACCGGCATAATCAACATCACAGAAAATGCCGACGGAGGAACCGCCGTCGACGACAACGCAGTCGTCACCGTAGAGGAAGGCAGCACCTGGACCCTGACCGGCGACTGCACGATCACTTCCCTGACCAACAATGGGACGATCGACTTTAACGGACATACGATCACGCTCGCAGACGGCACCGTACTGGGCGAGTAACAAAGCTCCCCCTTTTCCAGACTCCGGCACCGGCCAAAATGAGGTGCCGGAGTCTTTTTGCCGTGTTGAAAAAAATAAGCGCTTGTGATAAGATAGCACGCGGAGTTCCGTATATTCGCAAGCATCCCAGCACAATTATTAGAAAGAGGAGACCCCCATGGCAGATACACAGATCGAAATCACCCCGCAGGAGCTGAAAATGCTTCCGCAGGATTCCTATCAGCTCATTGACACCCGTGACGACGCGAGCATTGCCTACGGAATGGCAAACGGCGCGATCCACATCCCGCAGGAAGCCGTAGTCGACCGGCTCACCTCCGAACCGGAGCTGCTCAAAGGCCGCACCGCGATCCTCTACTGCGCACGCGGTATTTTAAGCATGGAGCTCGCTTCCGAGCTGAACCGCCGCGGCATCCCGTCGCGCAGCCTGACCGGCGGATACAACGGCTGGCTACTCGCCCACTTGGCAGGCGATACGCCGGATGAAAGTGAAGAAGAAAAAGAAGAAGCCCGGCTGGCCCGCCAGAAGCGTATCGAAGACAGCATCCGGCGCAAATTCCATGTGCCGCTCTTCTCCCGCTTTGCAAAGGCGGTCCGCGACTATGAGCTGATCCAGGAAAACGATAAGATCGCAGTCTGTATCTCCGGCGGCAAGGACTCCATGCTCATGGCAAAGCTGTTTCAGGAGCTGAAGCGCCACAATAAATTCCCGTTTGAGGTCGTCTATCTCGTCATGGATCCGGGCTATAATGCAGCCAACCGGAAGATCATCGAGGAAAACGCCCGCATGCTCGGCATCCCGGCCACCATTTTCGAGACACAGATCTTCGATGCCGTCTACAATATCGACAAATCCCCGTGCTATCTCTGCGCCCGCATGCGCCGCGGCTATCTGTACCGCAGGGCAATGGATCTGGGCTGCAATAAGATCGCACTCGGCCATCACTACGACGATGTCATCGAGACAAACCTCATGGGCATGCTCTACGGCGCACAGATCCAGACGATGATGCCAAAGCTGCACAGCATCCATTTTGACGGAATGGAGGTCATCCGCCCGATGTACCTGATCCGCGAGGCCGACATCATCCACTGGCGGGATTACAATGATCTGCACTTCATCCAGTGCGCCTGCCGCTTTACCGATACGTGCACGACCTGTCGTCCGGACGGCACGAGTGTCTCCAAACGTATGGAGGTCAAAAAAATGATCGCCGAGATGAAAAAGACGAACCCATACGTAGAAGGCAACATTTTCCGCAGCATGGAAAATGTAAACCTCGATACCGTGATCGGCTACAAGCAGCACGGCGTGCGGCACTCGTTCCTGGAAGGCTATAATTTCACAAGTTTCAGTTGAATATTCCTGTCAGATCACGTAGAATAAGCTTTATATGATCTGCACAGACTAAAGCAGAGCGTTTGCTCTGCTTTTCTTACATAAAGCGGATATTCGCATTTTATTTCATTCACTTATCCATAGCGGAATGCATTCCTGTCATTCGGCTGCATTTGCTTTTGATAGAGAAAGGAGCTTTCATGAACATTTTTGATATCCTCGGGCCGGTCATGGTCGGCCCTTCCAGCTCCCATACGGCAGGCGCCGTCCGG
>OLQK01001923.1_pt1 | contig 12194 bp, 10 predicted proteins | sample 1672501 | NCBI WGS metagenome assembly OLQK01 (sample SAMEA3136693, study PRJEB25190) | human gut metagenome | biome: human gut; feature: human-associated habitat; material: faeces | place: Austria | collected 2013 | reverse complement strand
CCATGCCTCCTTGGTCACCCTCGGAGCGGTGAGCTCTTACCTCCCCTTTTCACCCTTGCCCGGCATGGGGGCGAACCCCATCCGGGCGGTTTGTTTTCTGTGGCACTTTCCGTCCGGGAACCCTTGGGAGATTCCCGTCTCCCGCTTTCACGGGACACGCTGCCTTGTGATGTCCGGACTTTCCTCTACTCCGGCCCGGAGACCGGAACAGCGACCACCCGAACCTGATCGGCATGGACTACATACGCTTTCATCGGCTCGCGGTAAAGCCCAAAGCAGACATGGAAAGCATTTTGTTTCTTTCTTCCTTCCGCTTCCTTCTTCAAGCCATGGGCGCCCTCTTCCCTGAACAAGGTAAAGCGGCCACAGGACTGCTCCCGTGGCCGCTCCAACTTACTACCTATGAAAACCAGCTTGATCCATTGATCCTGAAAAGCTCTCTCCTTCTTTTCAGGGGGATGCAGCCGATAACGCACATGAATATACGCCACCGTCCCGGAAAATCAACTCCATTCTGGAATGCCCCCTGATGCCTCCGCCCGTCTCGTAATTGGCTTGATTCTGCATCCGATACAGGGTAGTTCTTCCGGAAACTCATGAACCTTCATTCCCATTCCATTTCCTCCCTGCAAGGGGCACTGACCGTGCCCGGAGACAAAAGCATTTCCCACCGCGCCGCCATTCTGGGAGGCCTGGCGGAAGGAGTGACGGAAGTGGATAATTTTCTATGCAGTGAAGATTGCCTGAATACCCTGCGCGCCATGGAGCAGCTGGGCGCCAAAGTGGATGTGCTGGAAGAACGGCAGGGATACGGCCCCGTCCGCTTCCGAATTACGGGCGTCGCCATGAGCCCCAAGGCTCCTGAACGGCCCATTGACTGCGGCAATTCCGGCACGGGCATGAGGCTGCTGGCCGGGATGCTGGCGGGCAGCGCCTACGAGGTGGGCTGCAGCCTGCTGCAGGAGGCGGTCTTCGGCGCGGTGAGCTGGAATGATGCGCCCCATGGGCCGCATCATGCAGCCGCTGGAACAAATGGGAGCGCGGATTGAAGCCCGGGGAGCCAAACCGGGCTGTGCTCCGCTGAGCATTCACGGCGGGCGGGTGTACCCCATTTCCTACGCGCTTCCCATGGCCAGCGCCCAGGTTAAAAGCGCCATTCTATTGGCGGGCATGTTTGCGGACGGAACCACCACTGTGCGCCAGCCGGCCGTCACCCGTGACCATACAGAACGCCTGTTCCGCCATTTCGGCGTTCCCTGCACCGTGGATGGACTTACCGTCGGAACCTGCGGGCCGGCTCTCCCCGTCGCCCATGATTTGACAGTCCCGGCAGATATTTCCTCCGCAGCCTTCTGGATGGTGGCCGCCGCCAGCCGTCCGGGTTCCCGCCTGACATTGCGCCAGGTGGGGCTGAACAAGACGCGGAACGCTGTCATCAGCGCTCTGCAGCGGATGGGCGCGCGAATGGACATCGTGCCCACTTCTCCGGAAGATGCCGGCGAACCATACGGCGATATTACCGTGTACGGTTCGGGTTCCCTGCACGGCACCAGCCTCCTCCCGGAAGAAATACCCAACCTCATTGACGAGATACCCATCCTGGCCGTAGCGGGAGCCCTGGGCCGGGGAGACTTCATCGTCCGAAACGCCCGCGAATTACGCGTCAAGGAAACGGACCGCATCGCCACCACGGCGGCCAATCTCCGGCTTATGGGCGTGGATGTGGAAGAATTTGACGATGGCATGGTTGTTCACGGCGGCACTCCCCTGAAGGGAACGGAATTATCCAGTTATGGGGACCACCGCATCGCCATGAGCTTCCTGGTGGCCGGACTCAGCGCACAGGGAGAAACCGTAGTGACGGATGCGGAATGCATCAATACGTCCTATCCCGGTTTTGAACGGGATCTGGCTCAGTTCCTGTAAAAAACGCAAGATTCCAGCCGGATTTCACCCCGTCCATGGAATAATGCCGGAAGCAGAAAAAAATCTTGCGGCATTCCGGCCATATTATGCTTCTCGTTCCTCTCCCACTTCTCTGGCGCGGCACAAATCCCGCCAGCCGGGAAAATTCCATTTGTTGGGAAAATCCCGGCACTGGCGGGGTTTAACGGGATTGATCCGGCAGCCGTCTTTCGTCAGCATCATGCAGGCGCCGTCTTCCGCGTCCCGGATGGACAATCCGCGCCGGTTGGCTCTCAACCGGCAGCATGTGTCAATAAAAACCTGTTCGTCCATGTCTAGGAAACGGGAAATCTCGCGGATTTCATCCGTCTCAATGCACACATCCCCGGCCCAGCGGCAGCACGCGCCGCATCTGGTGCATTCATACCGCACCGCTTTTCCGCCGTCTTCCATACGCATTTAAGTGAAAATTCCCCTGATGACGCCTATGTTCATATGGGCGTTCCTCCATCGCGGGCTATTGACGGCATGTTCAAAATCCTGCGGCAATTTCCCGATGGAGCCGGACATCTGCTCCAGCCCCGTCAGAATCTGCCTGATTCTGGAACGTGCGATGAGCGTAGGCTGATTGGTCCACTGGAAAACCTCGCTGTCAATAATATAGCCTTCATCAATCTTGGTAATGTACTGGGGAAAGCGAAGATGCGGGTTCTGCTCCACATAAACGCAACGGCCTATCGAACGTTTGGAGCGGAGAGGGTGGAAGAAGCGCCGGATGCTTTTAATCCAGTCCGGCGCTTCCGACAAACCTTCCGCATGCACCCACATGGTGGCCAGCTGTTCCACGGGATAAAAGTAGGAATATGTATAAGCGGCCTTATAGCGCGTGCAACCGCGCCATGCATGGCGCAGGCGCACCATATCCGCCTGTCCGGAAATCAGCAGGTCCAATGCCCGTTTCAACTGCTTTTCCAGGTTTTCCCCGCGCAGGTGTTCCCAGATCATGCAATCATCCTCCGCCAGCAGCACGTAATCCGTATCAAGAGCGTTGACCGCCGTATGGAGGGCTCCTATAAAACCGCCTTCCACCGGGGCGGCCACCGCGGAAAGCCCATGGGAAAGGGCCGTCTCCCGCACCTTGACGGCGCTTTCCGGAAAAACGGCGCATGCTTCGTCAAAATAGCCAAGCAGCCCGGACCTGCCATAGGAAGCCAGAGTCATGGCCAGCGTATAAGGGGCGTTATCGCACAGCAGAGCCAGGCCGACTTTTTTATTTTGAAGAAGAATTCCCATCACGTAGAACGTTTTTGCAGTCTAAGACAACAGGAAGTGCGTTTCCAAGCAAAATAATTTTAAACAAATGTACTTTTTCCTTGCCGCTTTTCAGGCAAAGGGAAAATATAATCCGCCCTGTTTCGTCATCATGAAAGCATACGTTATCTTAAAAAACTCACTGCTGGCGGCCGCTATCGGCTGCGCTTTGTCCGGCTGCTACGATCCTTATTATGACAATTTCAGCGTGTCAGGCTCCTACAGCAGCGGAGGTTCCGGTGTGTCGTACATGTATGACAGCTCCGGCTACCCCATTTACGGATATTATGGAGGAAGACCCATTTATGCCTACGACACGTTCGGAAGCCCCATTTACTCCATCAACCTGATCCGTCCGAATTACTATATTCCCACGTGGGGGCCGGCTCCCTATTACCGCGGGCATTATGTCCGTCCCCATAACTGCCGCCCCATGGCAAAACCGCCGATGAAACCCCACTTCAGGCCTGACCATTTCCGTCCGGGAAACAACAGGCCGGTCCCTCAGCCCGGACGGCCCAATCAACGGCCGGACTTTGGAAAACCCGGTAATTTACAGCGGCCGCCAGTACATCATCCGGGAATCAACCAGCCCGGACGGCCTTCTCACCCTTCCGCCAATAATCCTTCCCGTCCCGGCGGCACGAATCGCCCCGTCATCAACCGCCCGGAAGGCAATCGTCCCTCCAGACCGGATTTCGGACGTCCCAGCCGCCCTTCCACCCTGCCGTCTTCAAGGCCTTCCGTCCCCAATCCAGGCCACTCCGGCATCAACCGCCCCGGCAGGCCCTCTCCCGTTTCCCGGCCTTCTTCCCCGCCCCATTCCGCCAGCGCACCCAGCAGGCCGTCCTCCCCTCATTCATCTGCGCCATCCCGTCCATCCCCTTCACCGAAACCCTCCAATCCCGGGAATTCCCACGGAACGCACAGGAGATAAGTTTTCCTGAACCGCTATTCATCGCAGGGCTGTTTTGTTCCGGGGATGCAAAACAGCCCTGTGTCATGGCTTCGTCCAGGCAGCGGCCATCCTTCTCCGGGATTGTTCAAAACCCGCTTCCCGCTGCGGGAGAGAACCGCCTCGCCGGAGAAAAACGTTTTCCGGTGCTTGAATGCCGGAATCCGTTTTTCAATGCACCAGCCCCATGGACAGGAGAACCAGCGTCACGATACCAATGGCGATGCGGTACCATCCGAATACGGAAAAACTGTGCCTTTGCAGATAGGATACCATCCATTTTACAGCCAGCCATGCGGAAAGCCAGCTGACCGCCGTTCCCACGGCAAGGGCTTCCCACCCAAAGGATTCCAGCATCAGAGCTCCGTCCTTATACGCATCATGGACCGTGGCCGCGCCCAGGGTAATCAATCCCAGCAAAAAGCTGAACTCCACGGCCGCTTCCACGCTCAACCCCACGAACATGCCTCCCAGCATGGTCATCAGGCTCCGGCTGGTGCCGGGGATCATGGCCACGCACTGGAGTGCGCCCACCGTCAGCGCCTTGGCCGGCGTCAGGCTTTCAATGGAGGCGCCGGAGTCCCCTTCATTGGAACGGCCCCCCCTGGCGCGCCAGGCGCAATACGCCAGAATAACGCCTCCCCCTACGATCCATGAATAAGCCACCGTATATGTGTTGAACAGATATTCCTTAATCAGTGAAGCGCAGCACAGGCCCACCACGGCGGCGGGAAGGAAGGCCAGAATGAGGTTGACCAGCAGTTTCAGCCCGGCGGGGTTATTGCCGCGCACGCCCTGCGCCATGGCCTTTACCCGCGGAAAATACAGGCTCAGCACCGCCAGGATGGCTCCCCCCTGGATGCAGACGGCCAGGGCATCCAGAGCTTCCTTGCTCTGGGACATGTTCAGCAGGGATTCCGTCAGGAGCAGGTGGCCCGTGGAGCTGACCGGCAGATATTCGGTCAGGCCTTCCACAATGCCCAGGATAATAATTTCCAGAAGGTTCATGATATTGGCGTGGGTTGGATGTATTTACTGGTTGTAGGGAGAATTGTTGTTGTTGAAATCTTCTTCAAACCGGGCGATTTCCTCCCGGGTGCGCGCGGCCTCCTTGCGTTCATGCATCCAGGCCAGAATGATGCATATTTCATACAGCGCATACATGGGAACGGCCATCAGCATCATAGTAGCTACATCCGGCGTAGGGGTGATAACCGCGGCCAGGACGGCGATAGCCACAATGGCATAGCGTCTCGTGGACTTCATCATGTCATAGGTCAGCACCCCCAGCTTGACGAAGGGCATCACTACCACAGGCAATTCAAAAGCCAGTCCGAACATTAAAATCATCTGCGTGGCGAAGGACAGGTAATAGCCGATGCGCCATTCATTGGAGATGCCGAATTCCAGGGAATAGGTGTAAAAAAACGTCAATACCCGCGGGAGGACGATGAAGTAACAAAACAGCGTCCCGGCCAAGAAGAGACCGAAGCCGACAGCCATGCACTTGTACAGCAGCTTGCGTTCATGTTCCAGCAGCCCCGGAATGATGAATTGCAGCAGGAAGTACAACAGAAGAGGGAAGGAAATGACCACTCCGGCATACAGGGAAAGCTTGATGGTCAGCATAAACGCCTCCCCGGGCTGGAACGCGCTCATCATCTTGAGGGCCCCCCGCCCCGTTCCGTCTGCCAGCACGGCTCCTTTGGAATACAGGGCTTCCGCCAGATCCCTCACGGCTGTGGAGGGGCTGCCTTCCCTGATGAAAACCTGCTTCCTGTCCTCCGGCAGCGGCTGCGCGCCGCGAAGCACCAGGGCAGCCTCCGTCAAATCTGCCTGGGACGGGGAAACCTGGCGGAGAAACAATGCCCGCTGGGAAGCTCCCAGGCTCGTCATGGCCGTTGCCATTTCCTTGGCCTTACCCCAGGCATCCAGACCAATCCCTGCCGGAAGATGGGATTCTTCAAACATATCCCACACCTGGTTGACGGGACGCCTCAGGATGTCCATCAGATTGGACGCAAACCCGGCGCACAGAATTGTGCTGACGGTCAGGCACAGAGCCATCCTCAGCAGCATGGTCCGCAGGTCGTCCAGATGCTCCAGAAAGGGCTTTTCCTCATCTTCCCTTTTAATCTGCCACTTCTCCCGCAGACGGAATATGTGTTTTAAAAAGAACACGGCGTTAAATGAAGCCTAAAAGCCCTCTCCACGCAAGCCGCAAGGCCGACAACGTCCTAAAAAATCCACTGCTTCCGCATCCCCGTTTTTTGGCATGCACCCCCTGTATCTGCTTGACGCGGGCAGACAGGCCCTTACTCTCTTACCCATCATGAGTCTCGTCAGAACAAGATTTGCACCTTCCCCCACGGGCTACCTTCACATCGGGGGCGCCCGCACCGCCCTGTTCAACTGGCTGTTTGCCCGCAAGATGGGGGGAACCTTTATCCTCCGCATTGAAGATACGGATAACGCCCGCAATACGGAGGAGGCTACCCGCGCAATCTTCACCGGCATGGAATGGCTGGGGCTGGACTGGGATGAGGGGCCCATGAAAGGCGGCGATTGCGGCCCCTATTTCCAAAGCCAGCGCAACGATATTTACGACGCCTATTTCAAGAAGCTCCAGGACGCCGGCCGCGTGTACGAGGATGAAGGAGCCTGGCGTTTCCGCTTTGACCGCTCCAACCCCGTCACCTTCCATGACCTGATTTGCGGAAACATCACCATCGACTACCGGGACGCCTCCAACACCCCGGACATGGCTATCCGCCGCGCGGACGGTTCCTACATCTTCCACTTTGTCAACGTGGTGGACGATATTGAGATGAAGATGACCCACGTCATTCGCGGGGAAGACCACATCATGAACACGCCCAAGCACATCCAGCTGTTTGAGGCCTTCGGCGTCACTCCCCCTGTTTTCGCCCACATGCCGCTGATTTTGAACCAGGACGGCTCCAAAATGTCCAAGCGCGACGTGGGCGCCGCCCTGGGAACCTACCCGGAAGAAGGCTTTCTGCCGGAAGGCGTCATGAACTTTCTGGCCCTGCTGGGCTGGTCCCCCAAGGACGATACGGAAATTTTCTCCCCCCAGGAGCTGATCGAACGCTTCTCTCTGGAAGCCGTGAACCACTCCGCCGCCAAATTCGATATCACCAAATGCCGCTGGGTCAACCAGCAGCACATCATCGCCCTGCCTGCGGAAGAATTCGCCCTCCGGGCACGCCCCTTCTGTTTGAAAGCCGGCCTGCCGGATTCCCCGATTCTGGACGCCGCCATCGCCACCGTGCAAACAAAGGTGCAGACCCTGGCGGAAGTCCCGGATAAAATCCGTTTCTTTTTTGAACTGGGCATGGATCCGGAAGCCGTCTCCAAGGTTCAGCCGGAAGCCCTGGAACTGCTTTTCAAACTGGCGGACAGGCTGGAACAGGAACCGGAATGGGATGGACATGAACTCATCGGCGTGCTGAAAGCCTTTGCCAAGGAAAACGGCGTAAAAATGGGAGCCGTGATGTTCCCTGCCCGGGTGGCCCTCACCGGGTTAAGCGGCGGCCCGGACCTTTCCTCCGTCTTTTCCCTGCTGGGCCGGGAGGAAACCGTAAGGAGAATCCGTTCCTTTTCCCTGGACTGATTCCCTCCGGAGTATTCATCTTTTCAAACGCACCGGAAAATTTCCGGTGCGTTTGCTGTTTACGGAAGGGCATCTTCCGGGAATTCGGGAAATGATGCCGGAAGATGCCCTGTCCTTTCCATACGGTTCGCGTTGAAAAAAGTTTTTTTCTGTGAAGCTCACCCTCCGTCAGCAGCAGAATATATAACCTTGACCGTAATGCCTGCAGCCCCTAGAACAGGGACCATTCATGAGCATCCCTGATTACCGGATCTTTTTCCGCCGCTGCACCGCCTTTTTCCTGGCGGTGGTTCTGGCCGCAGGTTCTGCATCTGCACAGCAGGCGGCTCCGCCTGCCGCCGCCCCGGAACAGGCGGAGGAAGCCAAGGCGGAACAGCCTCAGGAGCAGCCGGACCAATCGGAAATGGATACCGTAATCATGGCTCTGTGCCATGAAATCACCATTCTGAAAAAGAATGAGGAAAAAAGGATGTCCATCCGGAAAACGCTGGTGAGGGAAGCGGATGCTACCTATAATTATTTTGACACCAGGGTGTATGAAATGTCCGCTGTGCTTTACGCGCTGGACGACCAGAAAATATTTACGCTGGCCTTTTACTGTAAGGCCGCTTCCAGCCTGGTGAAGACGTATTACGCCCAAAAACCGGATTTCCAGGGGCAGGAGGAACGGCTGGACAAGGAAATAGAACGCATTAAAAAACTGGCGGCATCCCTGGAGGAAGTAAATACGGACACCCTGTCGCAAGCCTCCCTTGTTCAGCGGGACGAAGCCCTGTATGCCTGCCAGGAGCTGGAAGAATCCCTCCAAAGTGAAAAGGAGCAAATCAGCTACCTCAAGGAACTTTTCAGCAGCCTGAACGGCAAAATAGACGCGCTCAACAATGAAAGTGCCAAACTGTTCACCGCCCTGTTTAACAGGGTCTTCTACACGCCGTCCCACGCGGCCCGGTACATCTTTCTCAAACCGCACAAGACGTATGAAACGTGCATGGGGGCATGGGAAACATCCGCGGACAGCAAGCTCCAGCTTCCGTCGGACCCGGAAACGCTCAAGCATTACGGACTTATCCTGCTGGGAATCATCCTGTGCTCCTACTGCCTCTCCCGCCTCATCATCTTCCTGGGCTTCCGAAATACATTGAAAAAGACGGGGCATTACAACAAACGCCATGCTTTCGCCAACGTCACCACTATCCTTATCGTGGCGCTGACCCTCGTCATTGCCTCACTGCGCACGCCGAACTACCTGCTGGAAAGCGCGGCCTCCCTGGGCGCGGAATTCCTTCTTCTGGTCAGCGCCATCCTGTTCTCCCTGGTCACGCGCCTTCCGTACGGCACCATTAACTCCGGCATCCGCATCTACATGCCCTATCTGCTTTTGGGAGGATTCTTCATGCTACTGCGCATGTTCATGGCCCCCAACATCATCGTGGACATTTCCATGCCCATCCTGTTCACGCTGGTTTCCCTCTTCTCCCTGCTGACCTGGGTGCGGCAGAGGCACAAGCTGCCCCGGCTGGACCGTTTTTTCTCCACCGTATCTCTGGTATTCACCATCCTGGGCAGCGTCCTGTGCTGGACTGGATTCAGCTTCATGGCCTTCCTGGTGCTGATGACCTGGATCATGCTGATGACCAGCATCCTGCTGCTGGTGGGGCTGTGGGATCTGCTCCACCATTATGAAAACCGCCGGAAGGAACGGAACAAGAGGGCTATCCTGTGGTTCCGCCCCTTCATCTCCAAGCTGCTGCTTCCCTGCCTGACCATTTTCCTCATCCTGTTCAGCATCATCTGGCCCGCCGCCACCTTCGACATGGGGGACCTCATCATCAATAAAATTTTCGCAACCACGGAAATCAAGGATCTGCTCACTTTCAGCTGGAGCAGCGTCATCACGGTCATCCTGATTGCCATTGTTCTCAACTACTTGATATTCTTGGGGAAAAATACGCTGCATGAAATCTATGGAGAAGATTATGAAGTAGGCATCATCCCCACCTTCGTGACACTCTCCACCCTTTTTCTCTGGGGGCTCTTCGTTTTTACGGCGCTTATCATCATGAACGCCAACTACAACGGGCTGCTGATGGTCATGGGGGGCTTGAGCATGGGCATCGGCTTCGCCCTGAAAGACACCATTGAAAACATCATCAGCGGCCTCTCCCTAATGCTGGGTCGCCTGCGCCAGGGCGACATGATTGAATGCGACGGCTACCGGGGCCGCGTCTCCTCCCTGGGCTACCGCTCCACCATGATTGAGACGCTGGACGGCTCTATCATCGCCTTCCAGAACTCCCAGCTCTTCAACAAGAACTTCCGCAACATGACCCGCAACCACAAATTCGAATGCGTGAAGGTGGAAGTGGGCATTTCCTACGGGACGGACGTGGAAAGGGCGCGCAAAATCATTCTGGAAACGCTGGCAACTCTGCCCTTCCTTTCCAAAGTCAAGAAAACCAGCGTGGTGCTGGACAGTTTCGGAGACAGTGCCGTCAATCTGGGCGTATGGGTCTGGGTTCCCGTCATGACAAAGTCCTCCAGCCTTTCCTCCGTGCGGGAACACATCTATCATGCGTTCAACGAACACGGCATTTCCATCCCATTCCCTCAACAGGACCTGTACGTGAAAGAATTCCCCGGCGGAGCCCCCGTCCAGGGAACCTGAACATCCATTACCATACTACAACAACCATGTCCGACGACCATCTGACTCTATTAGGCTCTCAAAGCTCCTTCTTTACCAACCCCGACGACGCCAGGCTGGAATCCTTCCCCAACCGCGGCACGCGTCCCTACACCATCACGCTGGATACCCATGAATTTTCCTCCCTCTGCCCCGTTACCGGTCAACCGGATTCCTGTCACCTGACGATCACCTACGTTCCGGCGGAAAAGTGCGTGGAAACCAAATCTCTCAAATACTACCTGGCCTCCTACCGCAACTACCCGGCTTTTAATGAACAAATCGTCAACCGCATCACGGATGATCTGGTGGCCGCCATTTCCCCGCGGTGGCTGAAGGTGGAAGGCCGCTTCTCCCCCCGCGGCGGCATCCAGCTGACCGCAACAGCCGAACACAATCCGGAAAACCGCCCCCTGTAATCCAGACCATGGACAAAATGGAAACAGCCGTACTGCTCAGCGGGGGATTGGACTCCAGCGTAGCCCTGCACTGGGCCCACCGGAACCACCGCGTCCGGGTGGCCCTCAGCTTTGACTATGCCTCTAACCACGCGGAACGAGAGCTGAAATGCGCTGCCTGGCAGGCCGCCAGTCTGGGCATAGAACACCGCGTGATTGACATTTCCTCCATCTCCTCCCATTTGAAATCAGCCCTCCTCTCCGGCGCGGACGATATTCCGGACGGTTCCTATGATGAAGAACTGATGAAACAGACCGTCGTCCCCTTCCGCAACGGCATCTTCCTGTCAATCGCCGCCGGAGTTGCGGAAAGCTGCGGGGCGCAGCAGCTCGTCATTGCGGCCCATTCCGGGGACCATAGCATCTATCCGGACTGCCGGGAGGAATTCATGGCCGCCATGACAGAAGCCATTCGCCTGGGAACCTATGCCGGCCTGGGCATCCTGCGCCCTTTCATCCACATGTCCAAGGGCGGCATCGCCGCCATGGGCCAGGATTTGGGCGTGGACTTTTCCCGCACCTATTCCTGCTACAAGGGCGGAGCCGTCCACTGCGGCGTCTGTTCCACCTGTATGGAACGCCGGGAAGCCTTCAGGGAAGCCGGGATTCCGGATCCAACTGCTTATGCGCCTGCGGAATAGCATCCAAATGCCAGGAATGAAACGCTAAGGAAAAATCCCCGGCCTATGGCCGAAAGGAGATGCCTATGCCCCAATGACATCGGGGAAACGCACGGAAAGAGCCTTCCGCACTCTTGCCGCCACCTCTTCCTTCCCGGCGTCCGCGTCTATGCGGAGCATCCAGGGAGCATGGACGGATGCAAACACGCTGCGGCAGGCCGCCAGGCCCGCTTCCGTCTCAAAAGCGTCGCGTTCCCCGCGGTTCCCAATGCGTTCCAGCGCCACGGAAACGGGAATGTCCAGCCAGACCACGGCATCCGGCACCGGGGCAAATTCTTCATTGGCGGCGCGGATAACCTCCGGATCTATGCCGCGCGCGCCCTGGTAAGCCATCATGGAAAGATAGTAGCGATCCAGCAGAACCCATGCCCCCCGCGCCAATGCGGGAGCAATCAGCATCTCCACATGTTCCCTCCTGTCTTTCAGGAACAGGGCTACTTCCTCCTCTACGGAAAGGCGTCCGGTCACGGCGGAGTCCCGGAGCATCCGGCCCCACCGCCCGCGTGTGGGCTCAAAACTCTGCACCACTTCCAGTCCCTTCCCCTCCAAATACTTCCTCAAGTGGCCG
>OLQK01001922.1_pt1 | contig 12199 bp, 10 predicted proteins | sample 1672501 | NCBI WGS metagenome assembly OLQK01 (sample SAMEA3136693, study PRJEB25190) | human gut metagenome | biome: human gut; feature: human-associated habitat; material: faeces | place: Austria | collected 2013 | reverse complement strand
CTTCGTGCAACATCATCTAAGGAGGTGCAGGCATAATGGCAGATAAGAAAAAAAGTATTATCCCAACTATAATTCTTTCCGTAATTTCAATTATCTGGATCTACCCGATTGTTATGATCCTGTTTAACTCCTTAAAAGTGGAGTCCGCAATTACTACATCTGGTGTTTTCCAGTTTCCTACATCTGAGACCTGGAACGGAATCCAGAACTTTATAGCCAGCGTCACACAGATGGATTTCCTGAAATCCTTCTGGTACAGCCTTGTGATCTCAGTTATGTCTGTTGTTTTGATTCTGCTTTGCTGCTCTATGTGCGCATGGTACATTGTACGTGTAAACGGCTTGCTTTCCAAGGTTCTGTATTACCTTTGCGTATTCAGTATGGTTGTTCCTTTCCAGATGGTTATGTTTACCCTGGCAAAAACAGCAGATACTTTGAAACTGAATAATCCATACACCATTTGCATTGTTTACCTTGGATTTGGTGCCGGACTTGCAGTATTTATGTTTACCGGTTTTGTAAAAGGAAGCCCGCTGGAAATTGAGGAAGCTGCCATGATTGATGGATGCAGTCCTCTGCAGGTTTTCTTTAAGATCTTGATTCCGATTTTGAAACCAACCATTATCTCTACTGCAATTTTGGAGCTGATGTGGGTATGGAACGATTATCTTCTTCCAACACTGGTTCTGGATATTAAGAAATATAAAACAATCCCAATGGCAATCCAGTATTTCCGTGGAAGCTATGGTCATGTACAGATGGGACCGATGATGGCAAGTATTATGATCGACATTATCCCGATTATTGTTGTATATCTGGTTTGCCAGAAATATATTATCGAGGGAGTTGTTGCAGGTGCAGTTAAGGGTTGATTCCTTTGGGTAAAAGAACGGTTTTTACCTGAGAAATTTGGAGATTATTCCCTTTTCAATATGATACTTGAATGTTAAAATAAAGATAGTTCTTTGCAGAGATGCGAGGAGCTATCTTTATCTTTATATAAGATTTCATGTGCGCCAGACAGAAAAAATGGGGCAGAGGCAACAGGCGATATGAAATTTCTGATTTTTCTGACAGGCGGACATAAATGACAGTTGGAAGAGTTGTCCCGGTGTTAAATATAATAAAAGATCGGAGTACCAATATGTACAGAGTTTTGATAACAGACGATGAGAAAATTGAGCGGGAGGGAATTAAATTCCTTCTGGCACAGGAAGAGGGAGAATACGAGATTCATGAGGCTGCCAATGGCAGGCAGGCACTGAATGTATTGCGAAGTGAAGAGATTGATTTTCTTTTAACAGACATAAAAATGCCTCATATGGACGGTCTGGAGCTGGCAGGCAAGGTCAGAGAAGAGTATCCCAATCTCCCAATCGTAATTTTTAGTGGATACAGTGATTTTGCTTTTGCCCAGGAAGCTATGCGTTACGGAGTGAAGGATTATGTGCTGAAGCCAGTTGATCCGGATACCTTCCACACAACCATCGGGAAAGTAAAAACAGAGCTCCAAAGTATCCGGTCCAAGAAGCAGAAGGAAGAGAAAGGGAAGAATTTTCTTCTTCAGTATTTTCTTCAGACTTACCTGTATTCCGGAAATGAGGAAGTGTTGAAAAAGGCTGGGGAGATTTTAGATGAATCTAACTGGGAGCAGTGGCACTGTGCGATTCTTATCGAATCAGATAAGGCATTTTTTGACAATGTTCCAGATAATATTGATGAGGAACTGATGCAGGGATTGCACCGGAATTTCTTTTACCTGAATCTGAATACCAGACAGTCTGTGCTGTTTTTTTCCGATGTGTACTGCGATTATCAGCTGGTTGCCAAGCATTTATATGACCTTTTGAAGCAGAATTACTCTGCAAGTTTTCACCTTGCAGTGAGCAGCCGGTTTGAAGGGCATGAGGCGCTGCCTGAAATCATGTCCCAGCTGGAGCAGACCATGGAGGAGAAATTTTATCATCCAGATGTGCATGTGTTTAATAATGAGGCCTCTGACAGCCAGCCAGTGAATGCGGAGACACAGGATTCCCGTCTGATGGAGAAGATTTCCGAAGACATTTCCCGCAAAGATGTGGAGCAGCTGAAGAAGCATTTTGAGTGTCTGGTAAAGAAATATGAAAATGATACCCGTTTTTCTGCCATGTATGTGAAATTTGTTTTTTCCAATGTGATCCAGGAGCTTTTTCAGGAAAATCAGTTCTCTGAGGAGCGGAAGCTGGATCATGAGGTAGAGCGGCTGTACAGTTGTACCGATCTGAAGCAGATCCTTGCAATCACCCAGGAGAATATTAAGGAGTACGAGGAGTTTCTGGAGCGTTCCATGAGTGATTCCAGAGATGAAGTTGCTTCTGTGAAGAATTATATTTACCAGCACTATGCGGAGGATTTAAGTCTTGAGACATTGGCGGAGAAGGTGTATTTGTCTTCTGGCTATCTCAGCTTTATTTTTAAAAAAGAGACTGGTATGAACCTGAACCGCTTTATACGTGTGGTTCGGATGGAAAAGGCGAAGGAGCTTTTGTGTAATTCCAATATGAAGGTGGCACAGGTCAGTGAACAGGTAGGAATCCCCAATGTTTCTTATTTCTGCAGAAGTTTCAGGGAATATTATGGAAGCAGCCCGGAGTCCTATCGGAAAGGAACCGGTGAAGAGGATGAAAATACCGGCAGTCATAAAGAATAAATTTGAGAATATGAAATATCGTCATAAGCTGACTATTCTTCTTGTGACAGCCAGCCTGGTTCCCATGATCCTGCTTGTATTGTATAGTCATGACCGCATGAGCAGTCTGCTCCGGGAAAAAGAAATGGAGGATATGTCTTCCATTCTGGAACAGACCGGAGAGGGAATCGACAGCCAGATAGAAGTTTTTTCCAGTCTTCTGAATTATCTCACTTATTCCCCGGATATTGAGGATCTGATCACTGAGAAAAATATGGATAATTATCAAGCGTATATAAAATATACAGAAGTAGCAGATCCTCTTTTGTCTGTACCAAAGTCTTATCATGATGCCATTATACAGATCCAGTTGTTTGCAGAAAGCATTAAAGTGCGCCATGAGTATACACTTGTGCCTTTGTCAGAGGTGGATAAGGAGTGGTGGTATGACAAACTGGAAGAGGATGTGTCTGTGCAGTGGGTGGTGGACAGCCAGATACCGGAGATTGCAGCTGTAAGGCGGATTTATACTGGCAGAGAGCAGACAGCAGTTCTTTGCGTTACACTGGATTATAATAAGATTTTTCAGCCCTTTGAAAAGATTATTTCTGCAGAATCCGGGGGCATGATCCTGGATAAAGGGGGAAATGTTCTGTTTCAGAAGGAAATGCTGGGTGAAAAGGAAGAAAAGGATTCGGGAGAGGCTGTCTCCAGGGAGTTTCTGGAGTCCGGGCAGGGAGATTATGCTTTTGTAAACCGGAAGAACGCGGCTTGCGGATGGATTTTTTATCTGTATAAGCTGCAATCAGCAGTGGACAGCTCTGTGTCAGGAATCCTGGTCAGCGAGATTCCCCTGATTACGGCCTGTGTAGCCATAATTCTGGTGTTGGGACTTTCTTTTTCCAGACTTTTTACCAGAAAGATCGAGGAGCTTACCGATAACATGAACCGGGTAAACCAGGGGAGCCGTGAGGTTACGGTGGACAGCAATGCTGGAGATGAAATTGGCCTTCTGGTGCGCAGCTTCCGAAGCATGATGGACGAGATCAATCGTCTGATCCATGAGGTTTATGAGAATAAGATTGCGTTGAAAGAGTTTGAACTGAAGGCACTGACTGCCCAGATCAACCCTCATTTTTTGTATAACTCCCTGTCTGTTATCAACTGGATGGCTATTCGAAGCAATCAGAGGGAAATCAGTAAGGTTACTTTGTCCTTATCTATGTTCTACCGGACTGCTTTGAGTAAGGGGCAGGATATGGTAACTGTGGATAACTGTATTCAGAATATTAAGGCGTATCTGGATATCCAGCTGGTGATGCATGACAATGATTTTCAGGTGATCTGGGACATTGACCCGGAGGTGAAAGGAGATATTGTGCCTAAATTGCTGCTGCAGCCTGTTGTGGAGAATGCATTGGAGCATGGGCTGGACATGAAAGAAGAAGGAGAGAAGATTCTGAAACTGTTTTTTGTAAAGGACGGTGAGGACGTGCTTCTTGCTGTGGAGGATAATGGACCAGGAATGGAACAGGAAGAGGCAGATAAGCTGGTAACTTACAAGGCTTCCGGATATGGTCTTAAAAATGTCAATGACAGAATGCAGCTTCTTTATGGGATGGAGTACGGAATCAAGGTGTTTAGCCAGATTGATCAAGGCACCAGGGTAGAAATGAGAATTCCAAGAGAAAAAGCGGATGAGGAGGCTGTGGCAGCCGGAGAGTTTTCTACGAAAAAGTTTTTGCAGGAACCGGAAGAAGACACAGAGGACACAACAGGAAAGAAAGGTGGAAAAAGTGAAGAAAAAAAATAGAATTCTGGTATTGGGACTGACTTTTTCCATGTTGATTTCGTCTGGTTCATTGACTGGCTGTGATAGCGCAGTTGGAAATATGGGAAAAGAGACAACGGGTGTGGAATACGAAGAAGCAGATTATGAGCTTTCTGAGGAATCATGCAGTGATTCCGGAATTGATGCAGCTGACCCAGGCACTGTAGACAACGAGACGGAAAAGACAGCAGAAAACAGAACGGATGCAGAGAAAAGTACAGAAACAGAAGAATCCCAGACAGATAATTCTACAGATAGCGGATTGTGGAAAAAAGCTTCCACAACTCCGTATGGAAAGTACCCGGAGCTTGTGACTTATACTTTAGGACAGATGAGCGGTGCCAATAATTCCAATCTTCCAGCAGGAAATACCTACGAAGACAGCGCTTATACCAGATATCTGAAAGAGATTCTGAACGTGCAGAATGAAAATGCCTATATGGAGCGGGAGGATCGCTACGACGAGTATGTGAATGTGCTGGTAAATGATCACACTTTGCCGGATGTACTGGTGGTTTCAGACAGGGAGACTTTAAATGTTCTTGTGGAAAATGACATGGTGGAGGATCTGACTGAGGTTTATGCAAACTGTACCTCCCCGAGAATCAAGGCCATGTATAACAGCTATGGTCCCCAGCTTCTCGGTGCAGGAACCTTTGATGGTAAGCTGATGGCGCTTCCGGAAGCAGTAATCGACCACGGTCCCTGTCTTTTGTGGATGAGAAAGGACTGGATGGATCAGCTGGGTCTTGCAGAGCCAGAGACTCTGGAAGAGGCTATGGATATTATCCAGGTTTTTCAGGAAAACAGGATGGGAGCAGAGGAAGGGGAAGATCCTGTGGGACTTGTGTGTGATACCAATTTTGTGTCTACTACCAGTCAGAATTATTCGGTGGAACCTGTTTTTGAAAAATTTTATTCTTATCCAAGAAGATGGATCAAGGACAAAGACGGGGAAATTGTCTATGGTTCTTTGACAGAGGAGACCAGATCTGCCGTTGCTTATTTGCGTGAGCTATATGAAAGAGGGATACTGGATCAGAACTTTGCCCTGCGTGCTCAGAATAATCTCCGTGATCTGGTAGTGGAAGGTAAATGCGGTGCGTTTTTTGGACTTTGGTGGGCACCGAATAATCCGCTTATGGATGTGGCTGAGAATGATCCGGAAGCAGACTGGGAGCCTTATTACCTTACTGCTGAATATCAGGAAAAAGACAACGTTTATGCTTCTTTTCGGGACAACAAATATGTGGTTGTGAGAAAGGGCTACGAACATCCGGAAATTGTAATGAAAATTATCAGTGTTCTGTTTGATTACAGCCGGTTCGAAGATGAGGAAAATGCGGATGAGATCAACAGCTATTTTGCTTTGAATGTAGACCCTACAGCCAGACCGCTGGTTATTAATGTGGATTATAATGAGGCAATTTATAATGTTACGAAGGATATCAGGAGAGTAATGTCCGGCAAGCAGAAGGCAAGTAATTTAAGCGCACTGGAGAAGTCTTACTATGATGCCTGTATGAAGTATTTGAGCGGGAAAAATGTAACTGTAGAGGACTGGGCTGCGTACAAGTCCAGAATTTCAGCAGTGGGCGTGCTGGTTGACGGCCATTATAGTTCGGTGCGCAGAACATATCTGGTTGATTCGGATGGAGAGATTCCCAACATGCTTGCTTCCCTGGAGAAAAATGCCTTTATTCAGATGATCATGGGAGAGCAGCCCATGGATTACTTTGATACCTTTGTGGAAGAGTGGTATGACCAGGGGGGAAGGGAACTGACCGAGAAGATCAGAGAGGAGAATTCGTAATTTATGCGAGAAGAATTATTTAAGAATTGTACCTTATGCCCCCGGAAGTGTAATGTGAATCGTCTGGAGGGCAAAAGAGGATATTGTGGCATGGACAGTACTATAAGGGCTGCCCGTGCCGCTCTTCATATGTGGGAGGAACCTTGTATTTCAGGAAAAAAAGGATCAGGGGCTGTTTTTTTCTCTGGCTGCGGCTTGCGGTGCTGTTTCTGCCAGAACCGGGATATTGCCATTGGGGATTCCGGAAAAGAAATTTCAGTGGAGCGGCTTGCTGAAATTTTTCTGGAATTGCAGGAAAAAGGGGCGGCAAATCTGAATCTGGTCACTGGGGCTCATTATGTGCCGCATATTATTTCGGCGTTGGAGCTGGCCAGAGGAAAGGGAATGAATCTTCCAGTCGTGTACAATTCCAGTGGGTATGAGAGCGTGGAAACTATCCGGAGACTGGATGGTTATGTGGATGTATATCTGCCAGATATGAAATATATGGAGCCTGAATTGGCTGCTGCTTTTTCCAACGCAAGGGATTATCCGCAGGCGGCGCAGAGTGCAATTGCCGAAATGATGCGTCAGACCGGTTCCTGTCAGTTTGCGGAGGATGGATATATAAAACGCGGGACAATTGTTCGTCATCTGATTTTGCCAGGGCATACCAAAAATTCTATTGCAGTATTGAAATATCTGTACCGGACTTATGGGGAGGATATTTTTATCAGCGTAATGAACCAATATACGCCTGTCTGGAAGAATGAGAAATTTCCGGAACTGAATCGGAAAGTGACCAGACGAGAGTATGAAAAGGTGCTGGACGCTGCCATTGAGCTTGGAATTGAAAATGGCTATTTTCAGGAAGGGGAGACCGCGGAGGAAAGTTTTATACCGGCGTTTGATTATGAAGGGGTATGAAAGAAAAAGTATTATGCACGAATCCGATGATATAGTTCCAGAGGATATTTGTGGTGACTTTGAAGTTGAGTAAACGAACAATTGGCATGGGGAGAAAAAGCCTGCTGACTACTGTTTTGAAGCTGCCCAGCAATTGCCGGGCAGTATTAGAGCGTGTTTAAAAAAGGTTTTCTGTGAGATGTGTATTGCTGTTACGGTTATCTTTATGACCAGCAGCATATGCTATTTTGCTTCAGGTGCACAGCTTGCAGAGCAGGGATTGTCAAAGCCTGGATTGAAAGCGTAGAAGTTTTTAGCATCCAATTGTTCCTGGATGGAGCGAAGTGCTTCACCAAATCGCTGGAAATGTACCACTTCCCTTGCACGCAGGAAACGGATAGGATCAGCAACTTCCGGGATATTTCGTACTACACGGAGAATATTATCATAAGTGGAGCGTGCTTTCTGTTCTGCTGCAAGGTCTTCAAATAGATCCGTGATTGGATCACCTTTACTCTGGAATTCGCAGGCATTAAATGGAACACCCCCTGCTGCCTGTGGCCACACGCCAACTGTGTGGTCAATATAATATGGTCCCAGCCCGGAATTCTCAATTTCTTCCATAGTGAGGTCACGGGTAAGCTGGTGAACCATGGTGGAAACCATCTCCAGATGTGCCAGTTCTTCAGTACCGATATCATTAAGCACAGCTGCAGAGGTTCGGTTTGGCATGGTAAAGCGCTGGGAGAGATAGCGCATAGAAGCACCGATTTCTCCATCCGGGCCACCGGAGTCCGATACCCTATAATAGATAAAATTCACTTGTTTTTTGGAAAAAAGTTAAATCTGAATTAAGAAATAGTACAATCGTAACCAGTGAAAAATTGATATGTTTTAGATGATAATATCAAAATACACCATTTCAGCCTCTTTGTCAAATACAATCTGATCGACTATAGTTCGAATAAAGTTCCCTTTTGTACTACTTTCGGCAGCAGGATCCAGGAGAACGTCATACACACTTCGAATCTGCGAAAGGACATTATCCCTGGATGGATCTTCTGGTTTTTGTGCTTCCAGTTCTTTGATATTCTCTAAAAGAGATTCTCTTTGTTTCTGTAGTCTTATCTTGTTTTCTTTGTATTCTTCCAAAGTATCAATCTCATTTTCATAGGCAAGTTTAATTCGCAGCTCCCTGTTTGAAAGTCTGGCCAGTTCCTGCTTCAGCTGTTCCAGTTCCTCATTTTGCGCCGGCGCAGTTGTCTTGGGGACATACTGGAAATCAGCGCCATCCAGAAGCTGCTTCAGGTAATCGATGACAAGCTGCTCCATTTTCTTTACTGAGATGGCCACGGAGGTTTTGTGATAACCCTTTGCGTATTTCCAGCACTGAAAGTAAGGACAGGCTCCGGATCCGGTGTAGGAGAGGGTGGCGCCACAGATGGAGCATTTGATCAGACCGGAAAGCCAGTGCTTACAGGTGGAGGCATTCCGGTGTTTTGCTGGTCTTCGTCTGGCATCCATAAGCTTGATGCGCTTGTCAAGCTGCTCTGTGGTATAACGTGCTTCATGGGTTCCCTCAAAAGTCTGTCCATTCCAGTTTACAATGCCGGCATAAAAGGGATTGCGCAGGATATAGTCAATATTGCGCCGCTCAAACAGATTTCCCCGCTTGGTCCGGTAGCCCAGATCATTACATTTTCTGGCAATGGCAGTGGTGTCCTGGCAGTAATCATCATACTGCGACATGATGTAAGAGACAATTTTGAATTCCTTTTCATTGATCTTATATGGCTTTCCGTCCCCGACTGCATCATACCCAAGGGGAGGAGAAATCTGGTACCCCTGTTTTAATGCCTTTTCGCCCATGCCGCGGAGCACTTCACCAGACAGGCGGATAGAGTAGTATTCATCCATCCATTCAATAATACGCTCAATCAGACTGCCGAAAGGTCCATCTATAACCGGCTCAGACACGCTGATCACGTCCACACGGTCCTTTTTCAGCATACTCTTATAAACGATGGATTCCTCCTGGTTGCGGGCAAATCTGCTGAATTTCCACACCAGGATCACATCATAGGGATGTTCCGGAGATTTGGCCTGTGCAATCATTCGCTGGAATTCTTTTCGCTTCTTCACATTACGTCCGGAGACACTCTCCACAAACACGGCGTCCTTCTGGACAACGATCCCATTACTCTTGGCATAGTCCAGGAGCAGACGCTTCTGCGCGTCCGGAGACAGCTCATCCTGCTCATGGGTGCTGACACGGATATACAGTGCTCCCATGTGCAGATCATCAGATTTTTGTTCGGTCATGGTATCACCTCGATTATAATTATGTAAAAATAAGTACAAAAATAACAGCCAGCGCGAACAAAGGTTCCGCTTGCATGGCTGCCCCGAAGATGATACAATATTTTTGCTGAAAATAAGGTGCATCTTCGGATGTGCTGGCCGCTCTGGTGCTGGTAACACCGGGGCGGTTTTTCTTTATTCTTTTTCTAATTTACATTGTTCCAGTTCAATTTGTTTAATACTTTTAGGAGGTGTTGGTAGATCTTCTGGCATGGTACCACCTAGTTCTTTAATTGTTTGTCTGACTTTCTTACCAACTTCGTAATGCGTGTTATTGGCAGCTGCTTTTCCAACGATATGTTCCCGGCGAAGTTTTTCATCTGTTTGAGTAGCGCGGAAAAGATTAGCTGCTAATTCAGTACTTCCCATGTGATCTGATATTTTCTGACTTTTCTTCAATCCCTTTCGAGCGTGTATTTCTTTGGCACCAAGTCCTCCATATAATCCTTGATAGCCTTTATTTTGAAAAACAGCATATTCTTGTGGCGTTTCTACACCTGCCATTTTTGCTGCTTCTGCAAGAGATTTATTGTGGGCAATCATTTCATTACGGATTGCTAAACGCTTTTTATCTTCGGTAAGATCATCAAAATTTTCAATTAATTCCTGTTGTCTGGTTTTTACTGCAAAATAAGTTTGACCAAGAGCAATTACTTTTTTTCTGGCATCGCCATTCTGAACAATAAGATAACATGCATAACGAGATAATTCATAGTCATCAATAATTCTTGTTCCACCATTGGGGACAGGGGACATTTTGTTGACCTCAACAAAATGTTCATATACATTATTTTCACTATTTTGACAAGCAATGATAGCGCGTTCAATTACTTTAATAAAATTTCTCCATTCTTTGTATTCCAAAGCAATTTGCAATTCTCTTGCATACCAAAATTCGTTACCATTATCATCAATATGTTTAATTGATTCAAAGAGAGATTCGGAATAATCGATATTTGAAGGAGTTCCGGCATTTGCAGGTAAATTGTTATCATCAAAGAAAAAGAACATAAAATCCTCCTTTGAAATTATTTTGAAAATGCTTTAAAGAAAAAGCTCCCCTTTCCAAATAACGGTAAGAGGAGCTTTTGCTAGTCATCTCTACAACGACCATTTCTGTTAGACTTCATCTTACCATATTGTATGTAATTTGTCTATAACTAGTCTGCTTTAGATACTGCTTTCAGTGGATCATTTTCATTTACCCAGAAATATACAATATATCCACCGATTTTAAAAACTCGAGGCATTATCCATTCCTCCTTCGAATCCGCCTTCGCGGGCTAGTTGCATGATAATATGTGCAACAGAAGAGAGGTAATCTTGAAAATATTTAATTTCCTCTTCTGAGAAGCCATTTATTTTTTCCCATTTGTAATCAGGAAGCCAGCAAGTAGCTGAATGAAAATCCTCGAAGACAGGTTTTTCTATACATACTTTTACCTGTTCGCGTCCGTCTTTTTCAATTGCTTCTGAATGTACAATTTCCGTGTTGTCATTGAGTGTCATAAATGGATACATCATAAGGCAATCATCCTTTCTTAATCAAAATTTTGATTATTACTGACGGAGTGGAGCCCCGGTATTATCGCGGAAGCTTCCGAGAGCTATTTTGAAAATATCAATAATCCATCCAAATCCAAATATCCCGAAGGTACAGGTGTATAAAATACCTTTTCCAATCTTTCCAACATAATATTGATGGGCTCCGAACATCCCTAAAAAGATACACAGTAGAAGAGCTGTTTTCTTACTTTTATCACTTGTAACCGTAACATAGTTTGCCATAATCGCTTTCCTCCCAATTATCCTGTATTATTTGCTTTTTACTTCATAACTTGCTGATTTATAAGTAACCATTTCCCCTGATGGATCATCTGAATCATATTGTACAACTTGGACCATATGAGTACCGACGGAAAGCATATCACCAGTAAGATCAAGTGAAATCTGGCTGTGCGCAAGTTGTTCTTTGGTTGCCAGCATTCCATCAACATAAATATAAGAGAGTTTCGATCCATCAAAATCCAGTGAATCCAATCCTATTTGAATAAGTGTTTCGCTATCAACAAAAATTATAGGTATATTTTCATTTTCGGAAGATCCACCGGGAGTGTAAAGGCAAATAGTGCCAGTACCCATGTCTTGGTAGCTTTCATCTGGAAGATCTTTTTGGGCTGAATTAGTAGTTTCGGCAGATGTATTTGATTCTTCTTCAGAATCGGTACTTGCTGAAGCTGTGGAATTAGTTGGAGTACTTGATGCTTTTTCTGAACCGCAAGCAGTAAAAGAAAATGCCATTAAAGTAGCAAGTATCAGCGTTACAATTTTCTTTTTCATAAGTGTGTACCTTCCTTTTTTATTTTGTCCACTGTTTTCATCACAGAAAATGAAGGTTCAAAGAAAATTATGTAATTATCGATCGTAGCATAAACCCCATGTATGGAATGATAACAGTCAAGTGCTTCTTTAAAATATTCTTCTGTAGCATCCAGATATTCCGCCATTTCATATAAGCTACGGCATCCAGCCTCATAGGCGTGGGTGATCCCGATCAGTCCGATCTTAAGGTTGTAACCAAAGAGCCGGGCTCTGTATTCCTGTTTTCGGTTGCTGACCTCAGACTGATCAATAATGTCAC
>OLQK01001920.1_pt1 | contig 12229 bp, 10 predicted proteins | sample 1672501 | NCBI WGS metagenome assembly OLQK01 (sample SAMEA3136693, study PRJEB25190) | human gut metagenome | biome: human gut; feature: human-associated habitat; material: faeces | place: Austria | collected 2013 | reverse complement strand
TCCGGTCTTACTGGGTTGGGTTTGAGAATGATGTAAAAACGTATGGTACTGAAACCATAGAGTGCTCCGGTCTTACTGGGTTGGGTTTGAGAATGATGTAAAAACGTATGGTACTGAAACCATAGAGTGCTCCGGTCTTACTGGGTTGGGTTTGAGAATGATGTAAAAACGTATGGTACTGAAACTTAATTGCGTAATCTGTCGGAACCCAATAGTTTGAGAATGATGTAAAAACGTATGGTACTGAAACAATAAGATTGCTTGCTGGACTGCTTGAGGTGTTTGAGAATGATGTAAAAACGTATGGTACTGAAACGGATGCTTATAATCCAACAGATACAGAATGTTTGAGAATGATGTAAAAACGTATGGTACTGAAACTTTAGGAAGGGGCGAAAAAATGAAAACATTGTTTGAGAATGATGTAAAAACGTATGGTACTGAAACACTAATGAAGCTAAGTCTACGGATAACCCGTTTGAGAATGATGTAAAAACGTATGGTACTGAAACACATGGGGCTATGAAACATGCCGGATGAGTGTTTGAGAATGATGTAAAAACGTATGGTACTGAAATTCTTCAGCCGATACAATACGTTCCGGCATGTTTGAGAATGATGTGAAAATGTATGGTACTGAAACACAGATTCGACAGTTACAGTATCCACTGGTGTTTGAAAATGATGTAAAAATGTATGGTACTAAAACCGATAAGTAATCGGTTATAAAAAAAGGAACTTGAAATTGATGTGAAAACATATAAACTATAGCATACATTAAGATCCTCCCCATTAAGTTTGAGAGTGATGTAAAAGAATACGGCATTAAAAGTACAATTGTACCCAATTTGGATGCGTGGGCGTTTGAGAAAGATTGTAAAGTTAATGTATATGGAAACTAAAATCAATGTAATCTATTTATATTTGAGAATGATGTAAAAGGTTAAAGGCGGCAAGTTTTTTGCTGTCTTTATTTGTTTTAAAGCTTACAAAAGTCGCTTTATCGTATACCTATTTTGCTATGCTATAACTATCAAAGAAACATAAACGAAAAACGTTTTTCTATTAATATATTAATTATAAATAATTTCCTGTATAATATTGGAGAGGCAAAATTTGTAAAAACAAATTTAAATTAAAGATAATATATGAGGTGTTAGTTTTGAGCCATGAATTGAAGAGCATTAACGAATTTAATATAGAAAAATATTTAAGAGAAAGCAAGGATAGAGGAGCCAATATTATGACACTTAGACAACAATCCGATTACATTATCCGTTATGCACTCCACAGCGTTCTCCCGGACGAGGCGGTAAAAGCTGTGCTGACCGGGGATAGATTCTGTTCGGTTGTGGATGATAGTGGAAAACTATATCTTGTTGCAATCGGGAAAGCCGCATGGCAGATGGCGCAGGCGGCAGCAGAAATATTGGATGATCGGCTGGATGGCGGAATCGTTCTGACAAAATATGACCATGTAAAGGGAGAAATCCAGCATGTAGAATGCCTGGAAGCAGGACATCCGGTTCCGGATGAGAATTCGTTTGAAGGAACGCAGAAGATACTTGACATGACGGCAGGGCTGAGTCCGGAGGATGTAGTATTATTTCTGATTTCCGGTGGTGGATCGGCATTATTTGAGAAGCCGCTTGTATCCGGCAAAGAGTTGGAAGATGTTACAAAGCAGCTTCTTGCCAGTGGCGCAAATATTAAAGAAATGAATACGATACGGAAACGCCTGTCGGCGGTAAAAGGCGGTCGATTTGCTCAGCATGTCGCACCGGCGAAGATATTTTCGATTGTGCTCAGTGATATTATAGGCGATCCGCTGGATATGATTGCATCCGGTCCGGCATGTGCGGATCAGAGTACCTGTGAGGAAACACTGGAGATTGCAGACAGGTATGGATTAAAGCTGAAGGATTCCATAAAGGAACTGCTGAAAAAGGAAACGCCGAAAGAATTGCACAATGTCGAGACGGTCATCAGTGGAAGTGTGAGTGCGCTTTGCACAGCTGCAAAGGAGGCTTGTGAGGAACTGGGCTATGAGTCTGTCATTTTAACAGACCGGCTGGACTGCGAAGCGAAAGAAGCAGGGGCGTTTCTCGCATCGATTGCGAAAACACACTGTTGTAATATGCAAGGAAAAAGGTGTGGAGATATTCCGCAGAATATGCAGCAAAATGAACAGCAGAAGAATACAAATAAGCTTGCATTTATTGCAGGCGGTGAGACGGTTGTACATTTACATGGTACCGGAAAAGGTGGGCGCAATCAGGAGCTGGCGCTGTCGGCGGCAATCGGTTTAGATGGAATGGAAGGCGTAGCACTTTTCAGCATTGGAAGTGACGGAACTGATGGCCCGACGGATGCCGCAGGCGGTTATGTGGATGGAAAGACTTGCGAAATGTTGCGAAAACATAAGACGGATATTTACCACGAGCTTCGTAATAATAATGCGTACGCAACTTTGGAGAAATGTGATGGACTGATAAAAACAGGTCCGACCGGAACGAATGTAAATGATGTTACAGTTTTGCTTATAGAAGAAAGAAATATTTAACATTGCCAGTGTAATTATATAATGAATAAGAGAAGGAAAGGAAAACAATGGATAAAAAAGCACTTTATGAAAGATTTGAATTTCGGAATATAGAACAAGGAGAAGCGGAACAGGCAGCAGAGATTGAACGAATCTGTTTTCCACCAAATGAAGCCTGCTCTGAGAAAAACATGTGTGACAGAGTCAGGGATATTTCGGAACTATTTCTCGTTGCAGTAGATAAGGGAAATGGAAAGATTGCCGGATTTTTGAACGGACTTGCGACAGACGAGCCAAAACTTCGGGATGAATTTTTTACTGACGCCGGTTTACATAACCCGAACGGGAAAAATATTATGCTGTTGGGATTGGATGTTTTGCCGGAATACCGTAGACAAGGACTTGCAAGAGAACTGGTTGCCGTGTATTTGCAGAGAGAACAGGCGAAAGGGCGCAGCGAGATTATTCTTACCTGCCTGGATGCGAAAGTAGAGATGTACGAAAAATTTGGCTTTATTGACCGTGGCATATCTGACTCTGTCTGGGGTGGCGAAGAGTGGCACGAGATGAGTGTAGTTTTGGAAAAATAATAGATTTTTTGAAAATAGCAAAAATTTTGCCGGGTGGTTTAGGATGGAAAATACATTCACGGGGAAATGGATTGAAATTTGAAATAATATAAGCAGATCATAAAATAATTTATATTATGGTTTTATTTAGATTTAGTGATAAATAAAATCAGGAAAGCAGGTAAAAAATTATGGAATTTAAATATTGCAAATTAGAGATTTTTATTCCGGAAACGAAATATTGGAACTACAGAAAGCGTTACAGAAAGTGGACGCCGGACATATTGGGAATTATGATTCCTGCATGTCAGTAAGTCAGGTGACGGGATATTGGAGACCGTTAGATGGATGTGATCCGTATATTGGCGAGAATGGGAAAATAAGCAGCGAGCCGGAGGCAAAAGTAGAAGTGACAATCTATGCAGAAGCGGTAGAGCGGACGATTCAGGCAATCAAGGAAGTGCATCCGTATGAAGAACCAGTCATCAACGCAATTCCAATCTGGAAGACGAGCTTTTTATAAAAAAATAGTTAGATGTTTTGGTTTCAACATTATATTAGTTATTATAATCAGAATATGTATGGAAGCGTTACAGAGGAATTTTAAGAAAGCGGGGGAATAAAAAATGGTGCGAATGATAATGCATGATCCGGTGTTTTTGAGTCAGAAATCAGAGACGGCAACAGAAAAGGACAGACAGATCGCAGTCGATCTGCTGGATACTTTAAAAGCACACGAAGAAGGCTGTGTTGGCATGGCTGCAAATATGATCGGTGAGAAGAAACGGATAATTGCAGTGAATATGGTATTTATGAATGTGGCAATGTTCAATCCGAAAATCATAAAAAAATCAGGGAGATATGATACAGAGGAGGGATGTCTTTCGCTGCCTGGAGTGAGAAGCTGCACAAGATATCAGGAAATAGAAGTGGAATATCAGGATATAAATATGAAGAAACAAAAGCAGAAATATTCTGGCTGGATCGCACAGATCATTCAGCATGAAGTAGACCACTGTGATGGGATATTGATTTAGTCGAGAAAAACGATCCTGCCCGGAGACAGGATCGTTTCGTGAATTTACCGGATTCAATTATCTGATAAAAATAATTCAATTATTTAATGATACTGCTTATTACTGTGCATTCCATGCAGCAGCGCCGCCTTCAAGGACGATTACTTTATCTTCGCTTACACCGAGTTCTTTCAGATAGTTTACTGCTTTTTCTGCATAATTATTACCTGAGTAGCATTCAACAACATAGTATTTGTTCGGGTTAGCTTTAACAGCTGCGTCAAGGTTTGCCTTGCATGTATCATCTGACAGATCTGTTACTTTTCCGTCAATACTCTCACGAAGTGGTGTAGAGATTGCACCATCGATGTGGCTTGTATTATAAGCAACAGCATCACGAAGGTCAAATACTACGAATGGAGTATTACCGGCATCAAGGTTTGCTTTTAACTGTGCAACAGTCATACCATGTTTGAAGAATTTACCTTTTGTAGAAGTATAAGATTTAACAAGGTAGTTTGCTTCTGTCCAGCCTTTCATTCCGCCTGACAGAGTAACGATGTTTGCACGGTCAACACCGTTTTTGATCAGCATCTCAGTAGCTTTCTGCGCATATCTGTTACCAGAGTAGCAGATGATTGCATATTTCTGATTAGCAGAATCACCTGTGATTGCAGCTTTTGCGTTTGCAAGTGCTGTAGCTTCGTCAGTTCCGTTTACAACACAGTCCATATCAGCGGAAACAGCACCAACGATGTGGCTTGTTGCGTAATCAGCAGCTTTACGTGCATCGATTAATTTGTAAGACTGTGTACTGTCGATGTCAGCTTTTAAGTCAGCAGCAGAGATTTTCACGCTGGATGTCTGGAATCCTGTCCATCCGGCAGCTCCACCTTCGAGAACAATGATTCTGTTCTCACTTACACCGATTTCTTTTAAGTAATTGACAGCTTTGTTTGCATATTTGTTACCAGAATAGCATTCTACAACATAGAATTTATTCGGGTTAGCTGTTACAGCAGCCTGAAGGTTTGCTTTAGACTGCTCGTTAGACAGGTCAGCACCGGTTGTATCACGAAGCGGTGTAGAAACAGCCTGCAAAATATGTCCTGCAGCATAAGCATTTACATCACGGAGGTCAAATACTACGAAAGGAGTATTGCCTGCATTTAAATTTGCTTCTAACTGAGCAGATTCCATGCCATTTACAAAATCAAATCCACCTGTGGACTTGTAAGATTTAACACAGTAATTCTCATAATCCCATCCACCGGCATCTTTTTTCATTCCACCCGTTAATGTAAAAATATTTTTGTTGCTAATACCAGCTTTGATCATAATCTCAGTAGCTGCCTGTGCATAGCGGCTTCCGGAATTGCATACAACTGCATATTTTGTACCTGCAGGATCATTTTTGATTGCAGCTTCAATATTCTTTGTAGCAGATGCCACATCAGTACCTGATACAGCACCGTCAACGTCAGCAGAAACAGCACCGGCAATATGAGATTCAGCATATTTAGCAGCCTGACGTACATCTAAGATTTTGTATTCCTGTTTTCCGTCGATGTCAGCTTTTAAGTCTTCTTTTGAAACATAGTTGTATGGAGCTTTGTATCCATCAACAGCGATTGTAATTGTTACAACAGTACCTGCTTTTGGAAGGTTAGCGGAGTTTCCAATCGTAGTTCCACCCATTGCAACATCTTCACTTGCACAGATACCTGCATAACAGCTTGATGTACAGATTTCACATCCGGATGGGATAGCTTTCTGAACAGCACCGCTGTTTGCGTATACAATTGTTCCGGTATATGCTGACTTGTCAGCATTTTTAATAGTATCCTGCATTGCTACAGCATCATGTCCTGCCCAGGAAACGCTGATATTCAGTTTAGAATAATTAGCGTTTGTTCCTTTTTTGTCTTTTACGGCGGCAATAGATTCACCATTCGCTAATACAGTTTTTGAATCTGTATTCCATGCAGTTGCTCCGAGAGAATCCAGTGCATTTGCCAGATCAATACGGTCATTCAGACCTGTGAAGATCGGATTTCCCCCAGAAGCTCCAAGATTAGCAGTCACGAGATAATGCATAGTTGGTTTTTTAAATGCAGAAGCATTTAAGATACCTTTTAAAGTAACAGTTCCGGCGTCTTTGTCAACTTTCACCGGCTCAGTTACAGTGATAAGGCATGTAGCTTTTTTGCTTCCACCCTTTTCAGTAGCTGTAATAGTAGCCTGTCCTGCTGCGATACCTTTTACAACACCTTTGGAAGTTACAGTAGCAACTTTTGTATTGCTTGATTTCCATGTAACACCCTGATTGTAGAATCCAGTAGCACCTTTTACAGTAGCTTTTAAAGTAGTTGTCTTTCCGGAAGCTACTGTCTTGGAAGTTGTGTTCAGCTTAACAGAAGAAGCTTTCAGATCTTTTACTGTGATCTTGATTGTAGATTTTACTTTCTTGTTCTTCTTGGAAGTAGCAGTGATCTTTACAGTACCTTTTTTCTTACCGATAACAGTGCCTTTAGAAGATACAGTAGCAATCTTCTTATTGCTTGATTTGTAGGTTACAGATTTGCTTGCTTTAGAAGGTTTTACAGATTTGACAGAAACCTTCACTTTACCCTTGATATCTACTGTTTTAGAAGTAGCTTTGAGGGTAATCTTTGTTGGCTTTTTCGAAGCCGCCTCACTGTTCATGCCTGTAGAAGCTGCCATAGTAAGAACTACAGCAAGTGAGAGCATAAACAGGGAGATTTTTTTGATTGTTGCTTTCATTACAACATTCCTCCTTGTCTTTTCGCTTTCAAGCGAACGCTTTGTATCCACTTAAGTATAGTTTCATATATAAATATAAGCAAATTGATAATATCTATAAAATGACTAAATAATAGATAATATCTATAAGATGAAAAATAGCCTAAATCCTAGTAAAATCGTGGGCTTTAGGCTATTTATTAAATAAATTATTTATTAGCTTAAATAGAAGAAAAAGCAAGAATTTGACATTATCCTTCAATAGCAATCTGTTTCTTATTTTCTACGGCAGGTTTGGCTTCTTTTTTCAGAATGGTCAGTTTCAAAATGCCATGTTTGAAGCTTGCTTTAATATCTTCTTCAGTTACATCCTTGCCAACATAGAAACTTCTCTGGCAGGAACCGGCATAACGTTCACGACGGATATAATGTCCGGTTTCTTTTTCTTTCTTATCCTTCTCCAGTCCTTTTGCGGCACTAATCGTCAAATAACCATCGTTTAACTCAATGGTAAGCTCATCTTTCTTAAATCCAGGAAGGTCAATATCGAGAACATAACTGCCTTTTCTCTCGCGGATATCGGTCTTCATTAAGTTGTGAGCTCTGTGTCCGTAAAGTTTCTTCTCCATACGATGTTCATCTTTGGCATTATAAAATGGGAATCTGAAAAAATCATCAAATAAATTATCATTAAAAATACTAGGCATCATCATAAGTCATTCCTCCTTGAATCTCTATCTATATTATGTGCTACCGGAGCTTTTCACTCCGGCTATGAGCAACTTGTCGACTATAAGTTTAATTATAAGATTATCCTTCGATGGCAATCTGTTTTTTGCTTTCCACAGCAGGTTTAGCTTCTTTTTTCGGAATGGTCATCTTCAAAGTGCCATCTTCGAAACTTGCTTTAATATCATTTTCTGTGACATCTTTGCCAACATAGAAACTTCTCTGGCAAGAACCGCTGTAACGTTCACGACGGATATAATGTCCATCTTTATCTTTTTCATCGTTGTTCGTATCTGTGCTTGCGCTGATTGTCAGATAACCATCATTCAGTTCAGCCTTTACATTATCTTTCTGTACGCCCGGCATACTCATCGTCAGTTCGTAATCCTTTTCGTTTTCTTTAACATCTGTGTTCATAAGGCTTGTGTCACTATAACCCCATGCATTCCAATCATCATCAAAGAAATCGTCCAATAAGTTCTCTCCAAAAATACTAGGTAACATCATAAGTCATATCTCCTTTCAAAAGACATTCATAAAATATAATTAAGCACTGTCGGAGAATCCGATGTGTTGTTGTCTCATAGGAACATCTGGAATCAAGATCCTTTCTTTTTATCTCTCTTCCTTTGCTCTAACTGTACTATAACATCTATTATTAGCACTGTCAAGAGGTGAGTGCTAATTTCTGGAATTTTTTTATTAACTGAAAAACAAACTTCTATTATGTAGCATATTTTTCTGCAAAGTAAAACAAGGGGTGGCATTTAGTCTTACAATCGTTTATCCTATAAGAAGTACAGTGCTTTCATGTTCTATTACACAGATATAATGTAAAATGTAAGATTCCAGACAGACAAAAGAAAGCGAAAACATATAGGGGATAAGAAAATGATAAGAAACATAGATATGAAAGAAATCTCGGATGGTAATTTATATACGGCAAATGACATGGTAAAAGCAGATTGTCAGGACTGCAAAGGCTGTTCTGCGTGCTGCCGTGGTATGGGTGATTCTATTGTGCTGGATCCTTATGATGTCTGGCAGATGAGTGCCGGGCTGGGTGAGACATTCGAAGAATTAATGAAAGGAAAGATCGCGCTCGGAGTTGTGGATGGCATGATCCTGCCGCATCTTGACATGGATGACGGGACGTTAGGCTGTCCATTCTTAAATGAAGCTGGCAGATGCAAGATTCATGCATTCCGTCCGGGAATCTGCCGGTTATTTCCGCTTGGACGATTTTATGAAGAAGATGGATTTAAGTATTTTTTGCAGATCCATGAATGTCAGAAGAAAGACCGAACGAAGATTAAGGTGAAAAAATGGCTTGGCATTGCAAATCTCAAAGCATATGAAAATTACATTACTTTATGGCATGCTTTTCTGAAAAAATGCGAGACGGCAATGGCAGATTTAAGTGCGGAAGAAGCAAAGATTTTGCAGGTTTTCATTTTGCGGACATTCTATCAGACACCATATCAGGCAGAACTTGCCGCTGGGGATGCATTTTACAGTGAATATGAAAAACGCAGGGAACTGGTGCGGATGAAGCTGGATTTATAATACAGAAAGTGAAGAAAATATGAGAAATATTACAATCGGAATACTGGCGCATGTTGATGCGGGAAAGACAACACTTTCAGAAAGTATTTTGTATTTGAGTGGCAAATTAAGAACGTTGGGAAGAGTGGATCATAAAGATGCATTTCTGGATACGCATGAACTGGAGCGGAGCAGAGGAATTACGATATTTTCCAAACAGGCGGTATTTCCGCTTGATCCGTGGCAGGTGACTTTGATGGATACACCGGGACATGTGGATTTTTCAGCGGAGATGGAGCGTACTTTGCAGGTCCTCGATTATGCGATTCTTGTGATCAACGGAGCAGACGGAATCCAGGGACATACAAGGACACTCTGGGGCCTCCTGAAACGCTACAATGTACCGGTATTTTTATTTGTAAATAAGATGGATCAGGAAGGAACAGACAGGAAACACCTGCTGGAAGAACTGAAAAATGGACTGGACGACCAGATTATGGCATTTGATGTAGAGAAAGATACTTCTTTCTATGAAAATGCAGCAATGGGAGATGAACGGGCGCTGGAAGAATACCTGGAGGCAGAGAAACTTACGGAAGAGACAATTGCTGGACTGATCATGGAAAGAAAGGTATTTCCGTGTTATTTTGGATCTGCGCTTAAAGTCGAAGGTGTACAGCAATTTCTGGACGGGCTGGCAGAGTATATGGAAACGAATGCAGATGAACCGGCAGATTTTGGCGCGCGTGTGTACAAGATTTCAAGAGATGATAAAGGGAATCGTCTGACACATATGAAAGTGACATCCGGGAAACTGAAAGTCAAAGAAGTTCTGGAAAATCATCCGGAAGATGGTGAACACTGGGAAGAGAAGGTGAACCAGATCCGCATTTATTCAGGGGATAAGTTTGAGGCAGTTCCGGAAGTTTCGGCTGGAACAATTTGTGCAGTGACAGGCCTTAGTATGACAAAGCCGGGAGAAGGTCTCGGAGTGGAAGCGGAGAATGTAGAGCCGGTGCTGGAACCGGTACTGACTTATCAGGTGTTATTGCCGGAAGGATGCGAAGTATCGGAAATGCTCCGGAATCTGCGCCAGTTAGAAGAGGAAGATCCCCTGCTTCGTGTTGTATGGAAAGAAGAACTGTCGGAGATTCATGTATGTCTGATGGGAGAAGTGCAGATCCAGATTCTGCATGAGCTGATCTTAGAACGCTTTGGCGTGGATGTAACATTTGGGGAAGGCAATATTGTATATAAAGAGACAATTACGAACCGCGTAGAAGGCGTCGGACATTATGAGCCACTGCGCCATTATGCAGAAGTGCATCTGATCATGGAACCGGGCGAGCCAGGAAGTGGTCTTACATTTGATACGATCTGCAGTGAGGATGATCTGGACAGAAACTGGCAGAGACTTATTTTCACACATCTGGAAGAAAGAGAGCACAGAGGTGTCCTTACTGGAGCGCCAATCACAGATATGAAAATCACGCTGGCGGCAGGAAGAGCACACTTAAAGCACACGGAAGGCGGTGATTTCCGTCAGTCTACTTATCGCGCGATCCGGCAGGGACTGATGCAGGCGGACAGTGTGCTGTTGGAACCTTATTATGCATTTGAACTTGAGATTCCGGCTTCAGTAACAGGAAGAGCGCTGAATGATATGCAGAGGCTGGCAGCAGAGGCAGAGGCGCCGCAGCAGGAAGGCGATCGGACACGGATCAAAGGGCTGGCACCGGTGGCAACCATGCGCGATTATCAGAGAGAAGTTGCAGCTTATTCTCATGGAGAAGGAAGGTTTGCTTGCGTATTTTCCGGATACCATCCTTGTCACAATGCAGAAGAAGTTATAGAGGCAATTGGCTATGATGCGGAGCGTGATATGGAAAATCCGACAGGTTCCGTATTCTGTTCGCACGGAGCAGGCTATTATGTGCCGTGGGATGAAGTGCCGGAGCATATGCATATAGAAAGCCAGCTTGCACGGATAGAGGCTGCCGAGAGACAGGCAGAAGAAGCAAAGATGGCAGAGAAAGAATTGAAAACTGCCGGAAATCAGAATCCTGGGGCAGGTGAGAAATATTCCAATACAGGCAGAAGAAGCAATTTTGTCGGGAAGACGGCTCCGGGCGCAGGTTATGGAAGCTGGGAAGAAGAGAAAGAACTGGAAGAGATTTTCATCCGCACGTATGGAAAAATTGAGCGGAAATTATCGAATACTACAAGAACGGTTGCTACACCGGTGAAAAAGAAAAAATCGCAGGAGCATTTACCGGAATATTTGCTTGTAGATGGTTATAATGTCATTTTTGCGTGGGACGAGCTGAAAGAGCTGGCTAAAGACAGCATTGAAGCGGCGAGAGACCGATTGATGGATATTCTGTGCAATTATCAGGGATATAAAAAATGCACAGTGATCCTTGTGTTTGATGCATACAGAGTGGAAGGTCCGTATCTGGAAATCCAGAAATACCACAACATTCATGTTGTATTTACGAAGGAAGCGGAGACCGCGGATCAGTATATCGAAAAAGTTGTTCATGAAGTGGCGAAAAAATACCGTGTAACGGTAGTGACTTCCGATGGAATCGAGCAGGTTGTCACTGTTGGTCAGGGTGCAAATCTGATTTCTTCCAGAGAGTTTTATGAAGAAGTCGAGATTATGAAAAAAGAGCTGCGGGAAGAATACATCGAGCGTCATCAGGGTGGGAAAAATTATCTTTTTGACCACATGGATGAGGAACTTGTCAAACGAATGGAGAAATTAAGACTGAGTGACGAAGAAATCGAAAACTGGTAGAGAAATCAGTGGATGAACCTACATTAAAATGATTATGTAACAGGCAAAAGCTACAAGAAAAAAGAGGAAAATCAGGGTATGAGAACTTTGAAATGGAGCAGCTGTAATACAAAATACGCAACTGTGAACAGCAAAGGAAAAGTTGTAGCAAAGAAAGTCGGAAAAGGTAAGAAAGTGAAGATCACTGCGCAGGCACTGGATGGAACCAGTAAGAAAGCAAGTGTGACGATAAAAAAAAGGGGACGGGGATTTTCTAGAAAATCCC
>OLQK01001911.1_pt1 | contig 12286 bp, 11 predicted proteins | sample 1672501 | NCBI WGS metagenome assembly OLQK01 (sample SAMEA3136693, study PRJEB25190) | human gut metagenome | biome: human gut; feature: human-associated habitat; material: faeces | place: Austria | collected 2013 | reverse complement strand
CAGGAGGCGGCTGGGGCTGGCCGCCTAGGCCGTCCGGAAAAACGTCCGCACCCCCCCTGAAGTGCTAAAAACCTTCTCTGTGCAGAAAAAAGTGCGATCGTGCGAGTTTTTCATCGTAGAAAACTCGCACGATCGCACTTTTCTTTACATCAACGCCAGAAAACTCGGTTCGAATCCCGCGTCGTTGCAATTTCTTGTCTTAATGCGAGTTCACTAATGTCGCAACTAAACTGGCGGAGGAGGAGGGATTCGAACCCTCGTCACCGGGAGCACCGGTGAAACGGTTTTCGAGACCGCCGCATTCAACCACTCTGCCACCCCTCCGCAGGGGCGATGCGCCCGCAAAGGGGCGCCATATCAAAGCGAGCCTGGAAGAGGCTCGCGGGATTAGTCTGGCGGAGAGATGGGGATTCGAACCCCAGATACCCTTTTGGGGCATACACGATTTCCAATCGTGCTCCTTCGGCCAGCTCGGACATCTCTCCGCATAGCGTCTGCCCCGCCCTAAGACGAAGCGTCTAAGAAGTATAGCGCAGCACCGCCGCTGTCTCAAGAAGTTTTTTTGCCCAACAGAGAAGAATCGGATTGATGATCGACAAGAGCAAATCCGGTTACATAGCGGAGCGCCCACGCATCGGCGCGGGCGCTCTCGTCTCTTCTCTCGCAAGGTATCCCTCGCGACGTTGTTTCTCGAGTGTGCTACTGGGCGGGAGTCTCCGCAGGCTGGATGCCCTCGGCCGCGCCTTCGGTAGGCTGCTCGGCGTCGTCGCCAGCAGGCGCTGCGCCCTCGGCGTCGGCAGCAGCCTCATCGGCAGCGGCCGCGGCAGCATCTTCAGCACCTTCAGCGCCCTCATCGACGCCCTCAGCCACGGGCTCCTCGCCCTCGGCGCTTGCGTCGGCCTGCTCGCCGGCGCCCTCGCCTTCGACAGCGCCCTCGTCAAGAACGATGGGGTTGCCATCAGCGTCAACCGCCGTCACGCCCGTGCTGTCCTCGGAGCTTTCCTCCTTGGGATAGTTCGCCATATCGACCCAGTAGGGCAGCCCCTCGGGCATGTCGTTGATCTGAATGTCGGCGGCGTTACGCTGCTCCTCCAGCCACGAGTAGTACGCGTTGGACTGGTTGGAAGACTGCAGCATGGCGCGGATGGAGTCCTGGAACTCGGTCGGCAGCTGATCGAGGCTCGTCAGCTCCTCGGGGGCCTCGAACACATCGGTGCACTGAATGATGTGAATGCCATAGGTGCTGGTCACCAGCCCGCTCACGTCACCCTTGTTCAGGTCGGCGAGCGCCGTGGTGTACTCGGTCACCAGGTTCGAAAGACGATCCCAACCCACATTGCCGCCCTCGGCAGCGGAAGCGGTGTCCTTGGAATAGGACTCGGCCGCCGTCGCGAAATCAAGCTCGCCCGCGTTAATCTTGTCGAGCACTTCCTGGGCCTGAGCCTCATCGGAGGCCTCGAACAAGATGTGGGAAGACTTCTTCGCGCCGTCGTAAGAGCTCACGTAAGTCTTGGCGCTCTCAAGCACTTCCTCGTCGGTCGGCTCAGCAGCGCCCTCGCCCACCTTCTGCTGCAGCTGCTGAGACACCAGCGACAGCGAGATATTGTCACGGTACTCGTCCTCGGTCATGCCCACGGCCTCCAGCGCCTCTGCCCAAGCGGTATCGGAGTCATAGTGGCCACGCATGGTTTCCACGTACTGATCGACCTGGGCGGAATCCGCCGTGATTCCCTCGGAATCGGCGCCCTGCTTCACGAGCTCCTGATCGACATAAGAGTTCACGATCTCCTCGCGCACCGACTCGGGCGTGTAGTCGTTCTCGGCAAGCCACTTGCCCCATGCGTCCTCATCGGTAAGGCTCATCTGGGCGCGAATGTCCTGGATAGCCTGGGTAACCTTGTCCTCGGGAATCTCCACCCCGTTGACCGTGGCTGCAACACCACCCGTATAAGTGGGCGTGTCGCTGGTCTGCTCGGAGCAACCGACGATACCCAGGGCGCACACGGCCGCAAGACTCACCGAGGCAAGCGATTTCGCGAAAGACAGCTTCTTCATTAAATACCTTCCTCATAGGCGACGGAAACTGCCAGGCTTCAATTCACGAGTGCGTCTTGAGACAGTTCCCGATGATCTCAAAGCGCATTTTCCCACGCATGACGGCACGGTAACAACCGTCGCACAATTTGCCCACTTTTGATTCACGGTACATCAATGAGCGCGAGGAAGAAATCCCACTTCAAAGCTTATGAATCGGGTCATGTTCGAGAATATGACCCACACAATTTCGCAACCTGTTTCCCGCAGGGGCGGCGCGCGGTCAACACCGAGAATTTCGTAGGACCTGACCTTGGTCAGCCCTCTCGGCCATGGCGGCCATAGGAAGTCGGGAGGGGCGACCAAGGTCGCCCCCTACGGAGAGATCCATCCATGGGAGCCCCCCGCTGCAGAAAGGGGCGACCGAAGTCGCCCCTGCGGGTGGTTATGTGGCCCAGCTATTGAGCGCGGGACTAGTTCTTCTTCGCCTTCTTGCGGTCGGTGGCGGAAAGCAGGCGCTTGCGCAGGCGCACGGACTGCGGAGTGACCTCCACCAGCTCGTCGTCCTCGATGTATTCCAGAGCCTCTTCCAAGGTGAAGGTGATGGGCGGCGTCAGCTGGATGGCCTTGTCGGCCGAGCTGGAACGCTGGTTGCCCAGGTTCTTCGTCTTCTCGACGTTCACCACCATGTCGCCTTCCTTGGCGGACTCGCCCACGATCATGCCCTCGTAGCAGTCGTCGCCCGGCGCCACGAACAGGCGCCCGCGCTCCTGCAGCGTGTCCAGCGCGTAGGCCACGGCTTTGCCGGTGGACATAGCGATCATGCCGCCGTTCTTGCGCCCGGCCATCTCGCCAGTGTAGGGGCCGTACTCCTTGAAGTGGTGGAACAGCATGGCCTCGCCGTGGGTGGCGTTCAGGATGCGCGTCTTCAGGCCCATGGTGCCGCGCGAGGGGATGGAGAAGGAGAGGTGCGTCATGGTCTCGTCGGAGGCCATGTGCTCCATGATGCCGCCGGCGGTGCCCATGACCTCGATGGCCTTGCCCGCGTACTCGTTGGGCACGTCCACCGTGGCCTCCTCGATGGGCTCGAGCTTCGTGCCGTCCTCAGCGGTCTTGTACACCACGCGGGGGCGTCCCACCTGGAACTCGAAGCCCTCGCGGCGCATGGTCTCCATGAGCACGGACAGGTGCAGCACGCCGCGGCCGGCCACCTCGATGCCGGATTTGTCCTCCAGCTCGTTGATGCGCATGGAGATGTTGCTCTCCTTCTCGCGCATGAGGCGTTCCTTCAGCTGGCGGCCGCCGACGATCTCGCCCTCGCGACCCACCAAGGGGCTCGTGGACGCCTCGAAGACGACGGCCATGGTGGGCTCCTCCACGGCGATGGGGGCCATCTCGGTGACGGGGCTTTCCGGGTCGGTGATGATGTCGCCGATGTCGGCATCCTCGATGCCGATGACGGCCACGATATCGCCAGCATCAGCTGCGGTGACCTCGGCCTTGCCCAGGTTCTCGAAGGTGTACACCTTGCGAATCTGCGCGCGGCGCTCGGCTCCGTCGGGCTTCACGACGAGCACCTGCTCCTTCTCGTGCAACGTGCCGGAGGACAGACGGCCCACGCCGATACGGCCCTCGTAGCTGGAGTGGTCCACGGTGCAGATCTGCAGAGCAACCGGGCCGTCGATGTCCACGTCGGGGGCGGGAATCTCGTCCAGAATGGTGTCGAGCAGCGGCACCATGTCCATGTTGCCGTCGTCGGGATCGAGGCGCGCGTAGCCGTTCACAGCCGAGGCGTACACCACGGGGAAGTCGAGCTGCTCGTCGCTGGCGCCCAGTTCCACCATGAGGTCGAAGACCTTGTCCACGGCGCCCTCGGGATCGGCGTTGGGGCGGTCGATCTTGTTCACGACCACCACAATGCGCAGGCCGCGCTCGAGCGCATGGGACAGCACGAAGCGCGTCTGAGGCTTGGGACCCTCGTAGGCGTCCACGATGAGCAGGGCGCCGTCGGCCATGTTGAGCACGCGCTCAACCTCGCCGCCGAAGTCAGCATGGCCCGGCGTGTCGATGACGTTGATCTTCACGCCCTTGTAGGTGATGGAGATGTTCTTGGAAAGGATGGTGATGCCGCGCTCGCGCTCCTGATCGTTGGAGTCGAGGACGCGCTCTTCCACCTGCTGGTTCTCGCGGAAAACGTGGGAGGCCCACAGAAGGCGGTCTACGAGGGTGGTCTTGCCGTGGTCGACGTGGGCGATGATAGCGACGTTGCGGATGTTCTCTTGCTTCATGAATCTTCTTTCGGTTCGTTTTTGGGCGCAGAAATTATAGCGCTTTGCGGGGATGATGGCGGCGTGCGGCCGCAGACGGCACCGGGACGACAAACGGGCGCGGCAGAAGGGGTACGATGCGCACGGCCGGACGAGGCGGCGGGAGCAACTACTCCTCGAGGAGCGCCTCGTACTCCTTGCGTTCCTCGGTGAGCTTCGCCAAGTGCTCGTTCAACGTGTTGAGATTGCGCTGGGCACCGAGAAACTGGATGATGCCCCACACGGTGGCGGTGCCGGCGACGGCGGCGATCATGCCGAGGATGCCGAAAGGCCGCCGGATGGTGAGCAGCGTGGCCACCGCGCCAATGGCCGCCATGGCCAGGCCGTTGCGGCGCTCATCGGAGACGGTGTCGCGCTGGGCCACCAGCTGGGCGCGGGCGGCGGCGATGCCAGCGAGGCGCGCCTTGATCTCGGCCTCGGTGAGGTATTCCACTTCCACGCCATCTTCGACCTCGGTCCAGGCGCGGGCAGCGCCGGATGAGGTAGCCGGGCCGGACGAGGCGCCCGACCGCGAGCTGCGGCCCGCACGGGCGCTGCGACCGCCACCGGAACCCGAGGTCAGCAGGTCGTAGGCCTCTTGCAGCCGCTTGAACTGTTCGGTAGCGCGGTTTTGCAGCTTCTCATTGCCCGCGAACTTGTCCGGATGCAAAATCTGCACCGTCTCGCGATAGGCGATTTTGATGTCGTCGGCCGTGGCGTCGTCTTCCAGGCCGAGTATATGCAGGGCTTCAGTTCTGTTCATGGGCAAAGCCTAACATGATTTTACGGCCCATGCCAGCAGAACCGTTGTGATCACCAAAGGTACGAGATCGGCCGGATTGCCCGTGAGGTAGGTAGAGGGCAGCACGCCGCCTGTCAGCAAAAGGGGGCCCCAGAACAGCAGATCGAAAAGGCCGTGAACGATTACGGGTGCCATCAGGGAAAGCGCCCGCTGCGGGAAAGGACGCGAGCCGTAGGGACTACGAACGACGAGCAGCGCCATGACAGCCCCGAACAACGTCGCCTGCGCCACCTTGAGAACGCCCTGGATCGCAGCAACACCAATGTCGGCTCCTGGCGCCATCAACGATCCTTCAGGGAACAGGTGGGCCAATCCGAATACGAGGGAACTCGCCATTACCGCGAAACCGGCGGGATCAACGACAGCGCGTAAGCCAGCAAACCGATGATCGCGCGATGCTCTTCTGGGGTATGCTTCATTCCGGCGACGCGCCCAAGACAGGCATGCCCACAACAACACGCCGCGGAAAAGCACCTCTTCCACCGCCGCCGCCTCCCAAGCCTCGGCAAGCAACGCACCACAGCGCGTCAGCTGCACTGCTTGCGAACCTCCGTCGGGCCACCACTGACCGAGGCCGCCCACGACGCCGGCGAGCAGCACCAAGACGAGCGCAGGCCCAAAGCCACGCGGTATGATTTTGGTATTTCCCATGGCGCATCATTATAATAGGTGCGCCTCTTTGACTGCGCCGGCACCTTTCAGCCGGCCTCGCGAAAGGATCCCCATGAAGCCTATGCCCTCCGTTACCGCCTTTGCGTTGAAGGTGGCAGCTATCGTGGGCATGACGTGCAACCATATTGCCAACGTGTTCGGCAGCGAGCTGCCAGGGGGCGCCATGGTCGCTTTGTATTCTTTGGGCGGCCTCACCTTCCCCATTATGGCATATCTGCTGTGTGAGGGGTATCGACACACCTCCAGCGTGCGACGTTACGCAGAGCGACTCGCCGTGTTCGCAGTTGTCTCGCAAATTCCCTATTCGCTGCTGTTCGGAGCGACGGGCAACGTGCTTATTACGCTGCTTATCGGGCTCGGGATGCTGTGGCTTGTCGACCACCAGCGGCAGAATCTCGCCCTGTGCGCGCTGGGCCTCCTTGGAGGGCTGGCCGTCAGTTCCTTTTGCGACTGGGGCATTATCGGGCCGCTTATGATTCTGCTTTTCTGGCATTTTCACGATCGGCCACGCGGGGTAGCGCTCGCGATGCTCGTACCTTTTTTGGGCCTAGGACTGCCGGCTCTTTCATGGGCGATCAGCGATCCTGTACCGCTGAGCCTGGGCGTGCTCGGCTATTACACCGTTGGGTTCGGGTTGGCAACAGCGCTCATGCTGAACTACAACGGCCAGCGAGGCCGACCGTTGAAATGGTTCTTCTATGGGTACTACCCTGGGCATCTTCTAGCACTGTGGGCGCTGGCGCAAGCGCTTGCCCTCTAGCTGAAACGCCAAACCCTGGGGGCGCGGCCGCCCTTCAGAAGCTTTCCCTTTAAAGCAAGGCTAAAGCGCTTGATGCCCGGCATTTGGAACGGCGACGGCATCAGCCTCGACAGCACTATTGCCCAGCACCTGGCTTTCGAATGTGGCCAGCTGCTGCGCCATCACGAGGCGCCGGCGCACGGCGACAACGCCCCACAGTGCCGTTCCAATAGCCCCCAGACCCGCGACCCAAGGAGCCGGATCAACCGGAGCATCGAAAGCCCCCATGGGAACGTCCTCTTCGGCGATAGCTTCGGCGCCGCCGACCCGAGCAACCATCGGTGTTGCGTCATCGTCGATGGAAACCGTCTCGGCTGCAGGCTGCTCGGCGGGAGCCGTTTCAGCAAGCACGACCTTCGCAGTGCCGGCCTGGGGCGCGGGCTCGGACACGGTCGTGCGCTCGCCCGCGTTGAACCCGCCGCCGTTGGCACCATCAGCGTTATCGTTGTTCTGGGCATTGCTCTGCGACTGCTGAGGTGTGGACGGCGCGGGAACCTTGATGCTTGGTACCTTCGGGGTTTCGTTATCGGAAGGTGCCTGCGGCTTCACGCCACCGTTGTTGTCGACCGACCCGTTACCATCATCATCGGGAACGACGGGCTTGTCGGTAGGATCGTTATCTCCAGGGTTTTCGGGCCTGACCGGCTCTTCGGCTTTCTTTTCGTAGACCAAGGTCATGCCGGAAACGGAGGATCGCGCGAGAGGTTCAGCCGCTACCGTAACGGACTCGCCGCCGTTCTTCTCTGTAGTTAGATCTTTCGAATATTCGTAGCCTTCGATGTCGATGATTTGGTCGTCCGCAGCTATCTCCGACCCAACGGCAGCCAAAATGGTGCGCGTGTCGGTCTTGTTGCCCTGATCATCTACATCGCCCACAGCAAGTGCATTGCCCTCGGCGTCAATGTAGCGGACATCGAAATTCACCAGCTGATCGCACAGTTCTCCGTCGAGGTGCCACGTATGCCCTGCCGCTGCATAATCAGTCGCTCCGGAGCACACCTTAAGGGAAGTCCACTTCGCAGCACTCAGGCTCAGTGCTTGGGCACCAGGGTAATAGTTGATCGACCGCAAAGCCGTGTCTATCTGACTTTGCATAGCTTCAAGCTCAGGTTGGTCAACCTCGTAATTCAAGGGCTTTTCACTCGGTTTCGCAATGCCTTCCAATGCAATGACGCCTACCGTGAACCAGCCCTCCCGGTTAACCTCCAACCCGGCCGCCTTCGCCGTATCCAGAGCCGGCCCACTTAAATGCAGGTACACGAAGACGTTCGATCCCGCCTCGGGCTCCTCGGGTGCAGGCAAAACAAGGTGCTCAGTAGCCGCATCGACGCCGTCGGCCTCTTCTGCCAGGGCAGTGCCGGGAAGCACCGTCAGATTCAAAAATGTCAGAGCGAGCAATGCGGCCAAGCCGGCAGCCAAAACCCGCATCGCCAAACCCATTCCTTTATTGGTAAACCGCGTGATGTCTCCCACGATCATCACCCGCTTCCTTCCCATTTCAACATCTCGCTAAAGATGATCCAAGTTTACCAAATATTGACAGAATTATCAGCTCGTCAACCGCATTATTCGGCCTGGGAGACGCCAAACTCACGCATCAGCTCATCCCGGTAGCTCTCATCCACAGCTGCACGTCGAGCGTCGTCGAGCCGTTCGGCGCCCAAAAGCAACGCCATCAGCGAAGCAACCTCGCTAGCCGCTTCCGCGCGGCCCTCTGCCAGGCCCTGCTCTCGGCCCTCGGCCAGGCCCTGCTCCCGGCCCTCGGCCAGGCCCTGCTCCCGGCCCTCGGCCAGGCCTTGCTCTCGGCCCTCGGCCAGGCCCTGCTCTCGGCCCTCGGCCAGGCCATGCTCCCGGCCCTCGGCCAGGCCATGCTCCCGGCCCTCCGCCAGGCCCTGCTCAAGTCCCTCGGCCAGGCCCTGTTCAAGCCCCATCTGGAGGCCGATTATCTGACCGCGCTCTTGCCCCTTTTTCTCAGCAATGCGCCTTTGAATTTCCATGTCTTCCTCAAACGTCAGCAACGCCATCTTCTCCTTCCGCCAATTCTCGTTTTTGTTGGCCTTTTTCACCGCAACGGCAAGCTGGCCCATAAGCGGATCTTCCCCGGCTTCCCCCGTCCAAACATAGTGTAGCAGGTTCTGCAAGCGCCCCTCGGGGAGCTTGTCCCAAGCAGGAGCGGATAGGGCTTTCCAAAGAAAGCCATGACCGATGCGCGCACTGGGTTTCTCCAAGCAGTTCACATCGAGCGTATACACGGGAAGTCCTTCATCAAACGGATCGTGCATACAGATGAAAATAATGATACAAGGGGGCAGCTCTTCGTAACCTTCCCCCTTCCGCAGAGTCAGCGTATCCAACGCTCCCTGGTAGTATCGCATTCTCCGTCCGAGATCTTCTCGTTTGGTTGTCTGCATCTCGATATCATAGATCTCGTTTTTCGTCTTCACGAAGGCATCGAGACGCACGCCGTGATTGGTAAGTGTCGGGCGAACGTCATCTTCAGTGACGATGTACTCGATATCTGCTATCGACTCGTCTAGGATAATTTCAATCACTTCGCGGCACAGCTCTTTATCCGTCATCAAAAGATCGAACATAGGCCAGTCGCTGAACTCGAGCATGCCGTCTTTCATGGGAACCTCCTTGTTTCATCGATGGAGGATCCACCCTACTCGATCGTGACCGCGGAAATGACGCGGGAATGTCCCGATCCGTTCCCCGCGCCGACCCCGACGGAGTCGCAAAACGCCCGGAAGACGCCCCAGAACCGCACGTAAGCCGCAGTCATACGAGAGAGGGGGCCGGCTGCCTGGGCATCGGCTGCCTCGGATCGTTGGCTATGTCCTGGGTCTAGCGCCCCTGCGCCGCCAGCATGGCGGCCAGCAGTCCATCGTCCCGAGCGACTTCGCGCTCATCCCGAAAGTTCTCAACGAGTCCGACGCATGCGATCACGCGGACGGACAAGGCGGGCAACAAGAAGTCCCTCGTGAGAAAGGAGATCGGGGCACCGCTTACCTGGTGACGGCGCAGAGGGGGAAGAGGAAGCTGGAGGTTAAGACGATGCGGAAGGCGCATCGGTCGGGTGCCTCGTGCTAGCCGCGAGCGGCTCCCTTGGGCTTACGTCCGAAACAACCCCGACGATAAGGGCATTATAGCATCGGCAATGCCGCCCGAGAACGGCGACGAGGCCGCGTTACCTGCATTCCACAGACGGCGGCGCTTCCACGATAAAGAAAATGACGAGACGTGCCTTTTCGCTTTGCCCTTGCCTCTCATCCTTACCAGCCTGCATGGAATCCAACTTCGAACGTTTGCCCTGCATCCAATTATCGCAAATTGCATCGATCAGCATGTTTGGTACCTTTCCATAAGAAGGAGGGGGCCGACGCTCGTCAGAGCGCCGGCCCCCTCTCGGTTGGCTATGTCTCGGCCCCGAAGGGCCGGCGGGTCGCCCCTACGCCGCCAGGAGGGCGGCCAGGTCCTCGCGGGACGCGAACGGGCGCGGCTCGGCGTCCGGGTCGTGGGCGGCGACGACCTCGCCCTCCCAGACCTCGCCGTTGCGGTCGAACTTGCGGCTCCGCACCACCCAGCGGAAGGCGGGGCGCACGCGCTCGTCCAGCGCGGCCACCTCGTCGGGGAACGCCATGCCCGAGAGCGTCCGCTCCAGCGCTGCCAGCTCGCTCTCGCCGGCGTCTGGCATCACGAGCCCGGCCTCCGGGCTGCACCCGGCGCCCTCGCCGACGAAGGCCAGGCGCATCTTCTCGCGCCTCTTGCCCTCGGCCCACACGATGCCGCCCGCCACGGCGGCCACGACGAGCCACCATGCGACGGCCACGACGAGATCCAGCGGATCATCCACGTGGTTGAATCCAAGAGCGAACCAGGCCCACAGCAAAACTCCGCAGGCGACAGCCGCGATCGCTGTGACGATCCAGTTGTTCTTTCTCATCTCAGTCTCTCCTTCCGTATCGGACGGGGGCGGCTCGCGGCCGCCCCCTCGCGGCTATCTCTTACAGGGCCTGATGGCCAGTCGCAGGCACTGTCTCGGCTTGCTCGTCCTCAATGCCGAGCACCTGCTTCTCGTAGTCGTCGACATCGTCGGCCAGGTGCAGACGGCGGCGCACCACCACGATACCATAAACAGCCGTGAGCAGGATGCCCAGGAGCATCACCCAATGCACCCAACAGTGCGGCTCGTCGAAGGCGCCCATGGGAGTCGCCTCGTCATCGATCGTCTCGGACTCATTAGCCGTCGGCGTGGCAGCCTGCGGCGTCGCGTCGTCCTCGATGGTCTCGGTAGCCGGGGCCGGGGTCGCGGGCGCAGGCGTGGCCGGGGCAGCCGGGGTGGCCGGCGTCACAGCAGCCGGAGTTACCGGAGCCGTCGGGACGACCGGAAGGGGAGCCGGCGTGGTGATTGAGAAATCACCCGGAACAACCGTCACCCGATAGTTCGGGTTGGCGCTGTAGCGAGCGCTGAGCACATCCGCGTAGGTGCCGACGGCCTGCGCCGCGTTGGTGCGGTAGAACGTGATCGTACCAAGGTCATCGGAGCTCACCAGAGGCGTTGCGGCGCTCACGCTACCCGTAAAGGCCGGGTCAGCGGTGCCGAGAACCTTGGTCGCGCTGTCGACGACGATCGTCACAGGACGCGGTGTAATAACGACCTGCGCCGACCCCGTGATCGTCTCGTAGTTCGGGCGCGTCACCGTGTATCCCACAGTATAGGTGCCGGCCTCGGTGAAGGCGTTCGCATTCGTGTAGGTTACCGTGGCGTCCGATGGGGCGTTCACGATTATGCCGTGGGCGGAACCGTCATAGAGGCCGCTGTATCCATTAGCCGAGATGGCATAGGAGGCGTTCACTACCTCGAGCACGCCAAGGGTCTCGCTCGCAAGCACGTAGTTGCCCTCCTTGGCCGTTCCGTTCCAGACGATGGAGTACGTGTTGTCAGCCGTACCAACCTCAGTGATGGAACCCGTAGCAGTCGCAGTTACCGTCTCGCCGGCCACTAGGTCGACGTCAACACGAGCATCGGTCAGCGGCGTGCCGTCATAGCTCTTGAGGGCATCGTAGGTCGTCACGGTGTAGGGGCGCGGTTCGATCTGATACGTCCGGTCGATAACACCCGTGTAGTCGCCGATACCTGTGATCGTCACCGTCTTTTCGCCGGCATCGGTCACGTTCTCGGAGTATTCAAGTGTGTAGTGCACGTTCTCAGTAAGAGTGGCGCCAGTGGTCTTATCGGTCACGTTGACTTCCTGGTAATGAGGCTGACCATCATAGACCAGAGACTCAGGCTGGCTCACTTCGAATGAGAACTTAGTCGGGATTTCGACCTCGGGCTCGGGGTCGGTGCCGGCGCCGTCGACCGTGGCGACGTTCTTCAGGCCGCCCTTGTCCACGTCGGCCTGGGTCACGGTGTAGGTCGCCTTGACGGTGACCTCGTCGCCGGGGGCCATGGAGGCGATGACGGCCTTGCCGTCGACGATGTCATAGCTGGTTCCCGCGACGATCTCGGCGCCGGGCATCTCGGCCACGGTCACGTTGGTCTGGGTGGTGTTGCCGGTGTTGGTCACGGTGATCTCGAACTCGGCGGTCTCGCCCTTCTTGAAAGTGCCGGATGAGTAGTAACCTCTCGCGGTACCATCGATCACCTGGCTTGGTACCGGCGATCAG